>Ga0213865_10002226_pt1 | contig 12286 bp, 8 predicted proteins | sample PICome_6_FD_160100 | JGI IMG/M metagenome (GOLD analysis project Ga0213865, IMG submission 160100) | Coastal seawater microbial communities near Pivers Island, North Carolina, United States - PICO282 | ecosystem: Environmental > Aquatic > Marine > Coastal | place: USA: North Carolina | collected...
CGTTTAATAACACATTAACTGTTAATTGTGACACAGATACAGCAACTCAAACTAATTTTATTTTTGTTAATGGTGGTGTTCCTCCCTACGTAATTACATGGTCAGGAGGTAATAGTGATCCTAGTACTCCTAATGAGATGGAAACTACTGAACCTGGAAATTATTCTGCATTTGTAAATGATCAATTTGGAATTTTAAATGGTTGTCCGCCTATTGAATTTCCTTTAGACCCAATTACGTTTTTTGAATTTGGTGAATCAGATTTCACTATTGATTCTATTAATAATGATTTTTGTGAGGTTTTTGCTATTTCAGACCCAGTAGAATTTGCAAACATTTCAACGGGTGATATAGTTAATTTTATTTGGAATTTTGGAGATGGTTCGCCTCAAATCACTAATGTGGATAATCCAATTCACGTTTATGACGTGGCTGGAACTTATACGATTGATTTAACTGTAGAGGATCTTTATGGGTGTTTTGACACTTATTCTCAAACAATAGAAATAACCAAAGGTTATGAAATTATTTTACCTAATGCATTCACGCCTAATGGAGATGGTATTAATGAAACTATTAGACCAGTTTATAATTGTATGACAGAAATTAAAATGAGTATTTACGACACATGGGGTTCTCTGATATACGCGGAAAATTCTAATGGAGACCTTTATGGTTGGGATGGTACTATTGACGGTAATATTGCAGAGAATGGTAATTATATAATGGTTGTAGAGGCTGTGACTTTTAATGGGGTTTCAATAGACTTGAATGGTCCAGTAACATTAATTAGATAGTGAAATGAAAAAGTTTTTAATAATAATTTTATTTATAACATATTTCAGCGGATTTTCTCAAGACCCTATCCACACACAGTTTTTTATGATACCTGAAACTCTAAGTTCAAGTTTCACGGGTGCCAAGCAATCGACTAGAGCAGGAATAATACATCGAACACAATGGCCTGGTCTTAATTTTAGTATTAATACTCAGTTTGCATTTGTTGACAATTGGTTCGAAGAAGTCAATAGCGGAGTAGGAATAAGTGTGTTAAATCACAAAGAAACAACAACAAGGTATAATTTTACTCAAGTTAATTTGAATTATGCGTATCAGTTTCCAATCTCAAATGAATGGAATGTCAGGCCAAGTATTTCAGTTGGATATGGTGCTAAAGATTTTGGTTTTCAGAATTTAATTTTAGAAGATCAAATTAATATTTTCAGCGGCATAATAAATGCCAATAGTATAGATCCGATAAACTTGAATGAATCTTTGAGATTTTTTGATTTCAGTGCTTCTGTTTTATTTAATTCAGAAAATTCCTGGATTGGTCTTACTTTAAAACACCTAAATAAACCAAATATATCAATGGAGTTAGATGGTCAAGAAAGTTTAGAAATGTTTATGTCATTACACTCATCATTATATATACCTTTTGGTAAGTATCGAAACTACAGAAATTCAAATAAACTTTTTTTACTAGCTAATGCAATGCATCAGGGTAGTTATAGCCGTCTAGATATTGGCGCAAAATATGATATGGATCAATTTTCTTTGGGATTACTTGCAGCAACAAATCCAATAAAAACTGATTCAAATAGTCATTTCTTAACTTCAATTAATGCCTTTATAGGGATGGATTGGGAAGGCTTCCGCTTTGGTTATTCATATGATTTTAATGTCACTCAAATTGGTAGGACAGGGGGAGTATATGAGTTATCTGTAACTTATGATTTCTTGAATAATGATAACTGTTTTGGTTGTCCGGACTATTGATAAATCATTATTAAATATTATAAGACTTCAACTTATATTATGCCTAAAAAAATTAAAATTATTGAGTGTCCAAGAGATGCTATGCAAGGCATAAAGACTTTTATTCCAACAGAGCTCAAGGCTAATTACATTCAATCATTACTTAGAGTTGGTTTTGATACATTAGATTTTGGAAGTTTTGTTTCTCCAAAAGCTATACCTCAAATGCGAGATACAAAAGAAGTATTGGATAAACTTGATTTAAGTAGCACTAGAACTAAACTATTATCAATAGTTGCAAATTTAAGAGGAGCTGAAATTGCTTGCTCGATTGATTCAATTGATTATCTTGGCTTCCCATTTTCTATTTCTGAAAATTTTCAAATGCGTAATACACATAAAACTATTTCTGAATCTGAGATTGTTTTAAAAGATATATTGGAGATAACTCAAAAATCAAATAAGAAACTTGTAGTTTATATGTCAATGGCATTTGGTAATCCTTATGGAGATCCTTGGGATGTTGATATTGTTGGAGAGTGGGCTGATCGTTTACAATCAATGGGAGTTGAAATTCTATCTTTAAGTGATACTATTGGAAGTTCAAAATCGGAATCAATTTCGTATCTTTTTTCAAATTTAATACCAAAATTTCCACATATTGAGTTTGGTGCTCATCTACATACTCATCCTAATTCTTGGTACGAAAAATTGAATGCAGCTTACAAAGCGGGATGCCATAGATTTGATGGAGCTATACAGGGATTTGGAGGATGCCCAATGGCAAGTGATTCTCTTACGGGGAATATGCCAACTGAAAAAATAATTTCTTATTTAAATTCAGAAAAAATAAAAACAAACCTCAATGTGCTAGCTTTTGAAAGTGCGCACAATGAGGCTTCAAAATTATTTTCAAAATTTTCTTAAAATCTGTATTCAAGACCTCCATACACTCCAAACGGATGTCCAGGTCTCAAACCAGCTGGGGCTTTGGCTGCTACATAAGTATTATTAAATAAGTTAATAGCACTACCGGTAATACTTAAGTTGTTTTTTAAGTGATATTTTCCAGAAAAATCAACTACAAAATTTGGGTTTACTCCATTAACTGAGTTAATTGACCCTTTTCCAGCAAATGTTCTAAATGCACCATTTTGTCTTCCACTAACGTGAATTTCATAGTCATTGTGATTTAATGAAATAGAAGCATTAAATTGATGTTTTGCAATGTATGGAAATTCATCACCCTTTGAAACTTCACCCCATAAATCCTCATCACTACCAAAATTATTTAAAAATTCAGTATCTGTATATGTATAGCCAAATGTTATCGGTAGTGATATTTTATTATTTTTTTCTAGAAGATTATAATTTAGCATTAATTCTAATCCTTTGACTTGAGCTTCACCAGCATTAAATTGGTCTAATGATCCACTACCACCACTTGCAGCTAAATCACTTCCCAGTAAATTACTGTAGTTGTTAAAGAACAGAACAATTTCACCTCTCAATCCTTTGTAATTAAATCGTGTCCCTAGCTCATAGTTAATACTTTCTTCAGCTTTTTGATCAGGTGAATTTCCGGGTGGTGAAAATCCTTTATGAACACCACCAAATATTGACGTAAGATTGTTGAATTTATAATTTATCCCTAAACCAGGAATAAAAAAAGAAATATTATTTTCTCTCGTCGATAATTCGTTACCAGTTCGTTCTGGATCAGAGCTTCCGTAATTATCTCTGCCAAGTTTAATATCTTCGTATCTAAAACCTGGAGTTAAAGTAAGATTTTTGTATTTCAACTTGTAAAGGATAGACCCTGCAAATGCTTTTGCGCTGGAAATTCTATTTGCATCGGTACCCGGATTTGCGTCGTTAGTTAAATTCATAATACCATTTGTAATACTATAACCGTCTTTCCATTGAAAGCGGTCTTCTTCATCGTAATGATAACGTAGTCCAATTTCCAAGTCATGAAAGATATTTTCATTATTCCAATGAAAATCAAATTTTGTTTGAACTCCATTTGAAAAATATTTTCTATTATTTGCTTTTACAAGCAGTGCATTGGAATCAGAATTTATATTTCCATTAATAATATTCATATGGTTAGTAAAGCTCTCAGGGTCATCTAGTATTGAGCTGATTTTAACCTTATCTCCTTCATATACAACGTCATTCAATTTATACCAATTTCTTGAAAATCCGTTATAATATGCATTTGTATTTATTTTTAGGAAATCTGTAACTTTAATTTCATGCGTGACTAAAAACTGATTATGTTTATTAGTCATTTTATCCATTTGTGAAGCATCATATCTATCAAATGGGTTTGAATAAAAATCGGAATTATTAAGACCTAAATATGTTTCATTTGAAACTTCGTCTGAATATTGAAACTTGAATAAAAGTGATTGTTTATATTTTGAATTGTTATCGCTTTTAAATTTAATTTTAGCGACAACGTCATTTTTATTAAATCCAGTATTTTTATCATTTATTAAATTTTTAAAACCATCAGAATTGTTTTTTAAATACTCAACTACAAATCCTAATTTTGATTTTGTAGCTCCTATTTTAAAATGAGTTTGTTGAGTGTTAAAACTACCCATGCTTGTTCTAAGGTTTCCTGAAAATTCATCTGGAATAGCAGTACTGACCAGGTTAATAGCACCTCCAGTTGTAAATGGACCGTATTGTATTTGACTACTTCCTTTTAAAATTTCGACAGCTTGCATTCTTGCTATTGATGGAAAGTAATATGCAGCTGGAGCACTGTATGGAGCTGGAGCTATTAAAACACCATCTTCCATTATTGAAATTTTGGCACTTCTTTCAGGTGACGTTCCGCGTAAGCTAATATTTGGTCGCAAGCCAAATCCATCTTCTTCGTAAATAGACACACCTGGTACTTCTCTCAGGACTCTATTTATATCAGTATAATTAAATTTGTTTAATTCTTTAGATGATATATAGTGTGCTGAACCAGATCTATTTTCAGCAATGTATTTGCTTCCAAACATTACATCAGAGTTTATAAATACTTGTTCAAGATTTTGAACAGAGTCTAATGGTTTGTTATTGTTTTTGTTTTGGGAATTTGTTATGCCAATGAATAATAAGGCTAGTAATTTAATATAATATTTCATTTATATTTATTTAGACTAATTTTAAATTAAGTTTAAAATTCAATGCAAATATAAATATCATTTTTTGTTTTACAATATTTATTTAGAATAAATAAAAATAAAAAACCTTTATTGATGATTAATTAGCGTGATTAAAGATGTTTGCAATGAAAAAAAAGTTTAAATTTGCATGCAATTAAACCTAATTGCATGCAATCACATAATTCTAAAATATTTGGTGAAGGTCTAACTTACGACGATGTTCTGTTAATACCAGCGTATTCTGAAGTCTTACCTAGAGAGGTTAGTATAAAAACCAAGTTTACAAAAAATATTGAATTAAATATTCCAATTGTTTCTGCTGCTATGGATACTGTAACAGAAAGTGCAATGGCAATTGCCATCGCTAGAGAAGGAGGAATTGGTGTATTACATAAAAACATGACAATTGATCAGCAAGCTACCGAAGTTCGTAAAGTTAAACGTGCTGAAAGTGGAATGATTATAGATCCAGTGACTCTTGATCTTGATTCAAAAGTTTCGGATGCGAAAAAAAACATGAAAGAGCACCGGATAGGGGGTATACCAATTGTTGATAGTAAAGGAATTTTAAAAGGCATAGTTACTAATAGGGATTTAAGGTTTGAAAAAAATAATGAACGCATGATCACAGAAGTTATGACTTCTGATAACCTTGTTACTACACCAGTAGGAACTTCATTAGAACAAGCTGAGGTTATTCTTCAAAAAAATAAAATTGAAAAGTTACCTGTTGTAGATGATGATTATAAACTTATTGGGCTCATTACATTTAGAGATATTACTAAACTAACACAAAAACCAATTTCTAATAAGGACAAATTTGGACGATTACGCGTCGCTGCTGCAATTGGTGTTACACAAGATGCATTGGAAAGAACAAGCGCTCTTGTGAATTCTGATGTTGATGCAATTGTTATTGACACAGCTCATGGTCACACTAAAGGAGTTGTTGATGTATTAAAAAAAATCAAATCTAATTTTCCTAACCTTGATGTTGTTGTTGGTAATATAGCTACTGCTGAAGCTGGAAAATATTTAGTTGAAGCTGGAGCAGATGCTGTAAAAGTCGGTATTGGTCCAGGGTCAATTTGTACAACGCGAGTAGTTGCAGGGGTTGGATTTCCTCAATTCTCAGCAGTTCTAGAAGTTTCTAAGGCTCTTGAAGGTACTGGTGTTCCAGTAATAGCTGATGGCGGTATTCGATATACCGGAGATATACCCAAAGCTTTGGCAGCCGGTGCAGATAGTGTTATGCTTGGCTCTCTCCTAGCTGGAACTAAAGAATCTCCTGGAGAAACAATTATTTATGAAGGACGTAAATTTAAATCATACAGGGGAATGGGCTCAGTTGAAGCAATGAAAGAAGGTAGTAAAGATCGTTACTTTCAAGACGTAGAGGATGATATTAAAAAGCTAGTTCCAGAGGGAATCGTTGGAAGAGTTCCTTACAAAGGGGATCTATTTGAAAGTATACATCAATTTGTTGGAGGTATTAGAGCAGGTATGGGCTATTGTGGAGCTAAGGATATATCTACATTAAAAAAATCAGGAAAATTTGTAAAAATCACATCCTCCGGAATAAGTGAAAGTCATCCACATAATGTCATGATTACTAAAGAGGCTCCAAATTATTCAAGATAATATATTATTTTTTTGGACGTTTTATCTATGATAAAATTATTAAACAATATTTACATTTGTTGATTATTAAATGCTAAAGAATATGCGAAATTTAAATCTATTTATTTGCTTTATATTTTCATTAAATAATCTTTTACACTCACAAGATTTAAGTTCTAAGATATTGATGTCAATTGATGAGGATAAAATCACTGTAAAAGAATTTTTAAGGGTGTACAATAAAAACTTAGATTTAGTAAAAGATCAAAATCAAAAAGAAGTTGATTATTATTTAAACTTATATTCAAATTACAGATTAAAATTAAAGGAAGCTAGAGCTTTAAAATATGATCAAAAGCAGGATTATATAAAAGAATTTGATTCATACAAAAAGCAGTTATCTAAAGCATATTTAACAGATAAAGAAGTTACTGATAATCTTGTCGAAGAAGCATATTACCGTACTGCAAATGAGGTTAAAGTTCAGCATATTCTGGTCAAATTAACCCCTGGTCAGGATACATTAGATGCTTATAAAAAAATCAATCTTTTGAAGAAACGTTTCAATGATGAGACTTTTTTAAATCTGAAGTCATCTGTGCATGATGGTAAAGATATATTTGTTGAAGATCTAGGATATTTCTCAGCATTTAAGATGGTTTATGATTTTGAAAATGTTGCTTTCAATACCCCAATCAATGAAATCTCAAACCCATTCAAAACTCAGTTTGGATATCATGTTTTAAAGGTTCTTGATAAACGCCCATCAAAAGGGTCTGTTCAAGTTTCTCATATTATGATTTCAAATTCGAATTCAACTAAAATAAGTCCCGAAGATAGAATTAACCAGATTCATAATTCAATATTAAACGGTGCTTCATTTGAAGATTTAGCTAAACAATTTTCTGACGATAAAAGTTCAGCTTCAAGGGGAGGTTTGATGAACCCCTTCAGTTCAGGAGATATAAACTCGGAGATTTTTGTCAATACAGCATTTAATTTGAATTCTATTGGTGATATATCAAAACCAATCAAAACTCAATTCGGTTGGCATATAGTAAAGCTTATTTCTAAAAATCCAATTAAACCCTTTGATGAAATTAAATTGGATTTGGGACAAAAGATTAAACGTGATTCAAGATCCAGAATCATAAGAAAAAAAATGATAGATAAATTAAAACACACTTATAATGTTCTTGAGCCTGGATTGTCACTTATCAATAATGAAATTTCTATAGATCAGAATAAATTTATTTTATCAAATGGGAATTTAACCAATTCTAGCATATTTATTAAAATTGAAAATAAGTCTTATTCTGTTAAAGATTTTTTAGTGTTTTTGAATTCAAATTTCAGATCATACGATAAGTCAAAAAATATTGAAGATTTTTTAAACAAACAGTATTCAGTTTTTCTTGATCAATCCCTCTTTAATTACAAAAAAGATAATCTCATTAATGAAAACCAAGATTATGCAAATGTATTAAAGGAATATGAAGAAGGCTTATTGTTGTTTGATATTATGGAAGAAAAAATATGGAATGGCGCAAAGAATGATACAATAGGACTAAAGAAATACTACAATTCAAATTTAGATAGTTACAAATCAAAATTCAATATTTTGGCCACGATTATTAATTCCCCAAGCAAAAAATTACTAAAGGATGTTTTAAGAGAATTGGATAATGGAATAAGTAATGATTCAATTATAAAAAAATACAGTAAAAAAAATCTTATAATAAATTCTGGAAAGTTTAATTTAGATGACCCCTTGTTACCACAAAATCCACAGTTTAAGAAAAATATAAACAAACGTAAAATCTACAAACTTCAAACAGGTTATGTTATTGTAAATATTGATGAAGTTATTCCTTCCAAAATCTTGTCATTTGATGAGGTGAAAGGATCAGTTATTGCTGATTTTCAAACAGTTTTAGAGTCCAAATGGATAGATAAATTAAGATCTAAGTATAATCTTATTGTTTACAATGATGTGCTTGATGAACTCAAAAGATTTTTAAATTAATTTGAAGAAGTTTAATGTTCACATATTAATTTTTTTTCTTTTTGGATCATGCGATCTTTCAGTAAGAAACTCTGATATTGATGCAATCGCACGTGTTAATAATGTTTATTTGACAATTGATGATATTGACCAAAGTTTATTTTATGGCCTTGATAAAAAAGATAGCCTTTTTCAAATTCAAAATGTTATTAATGATTGGGCTACAAAAGCGCTTTTAGAGGATGGAGCACTTGTAAATATAAATATTAAAAAACAAGAAGAGTTTGAAAGATTAATACAACAATACAGGAGTGATTTATACACTTCTGCTTACTTAGAGGGATTAGTTAAAAATAATCTAGACACTATAATTTTAGATTACCAATATGAAGAAATATATAAACAAAATAAAGAATTATTCGTTTTAAAGGAAGACTTAATTAAACTTCGTTATGTTAATCACGAAGAGAGTATGCCCAATGCAAGTGATATTAAGCGTAGATTTAAAAGGTATAATTTTGAGGATCAAGCAATTTTAGATACAATATCAATTCAATTTAATTCATTTTTCCTGAACGATTCAGTATGGATTAAATCTGAAGATGTTTTAAAAAAAATCAATCCATTGACTAAAGGCTTTAATAAAGTTTTATTAAAAAAATTAAATTTTATACAACTCAAAGATTCATTAGGGTTATATTTGATTCAAGTTAATGATATTATCGAAGCTGGTGATCAAGCACCAATATCTTATGTTCTTCCTACAATAAAACAAATTATTTTGAATAGAAGGAAACTCAAACTAGTAAATCAATTAAAAGTGAAATTGTAAATGATGCCATTAAAAATAAAAAATTTGAAATATACAATTAAAAATGTTTCAGCATGTGCAGTGTTTTTTATACTAGCGTTTGCACCAGTAAACTCTCAAGAAATAATTGAAGAAAATACTAATGATAATTTTATTGAAAAAACTGTTGATTCGACTAGTCTTGTTAAAGTTGACGGTGTAGCAGCAGTTGTTGGTGATTTTGTAATATTAGAATCAGATATCGATAAACAGTTTGCTCAATTAGAAGCAAGTGGTATCTCTACTAAAGATATAACTCGTTGTCAACTTTTTGGTAAATTAATGGAAGACAAACTATATGTTCACCACGCTATTCAAGATAGTATTGAAGTTAATGATATTGAAATCAGATCATATGTTGATCAACAATTAGAGGCTTTTGCAGAACAAATAGGATCAATGGAAAAGCTTATTTCTTATTATAACAAGTCATCTGAACAAGACCTTAGAGATGAAATGTATGAAGTAAATAAAAATGGTCAACTTGCCTCAAAAATGCAGCAAAAAGTTGTTGAGGAAATTGAAGTTACACCTGATGAAGTGAGACAGTTCTTCAATAAAATTCCAGAAAATGAGCGGCCTTTTTTTGGGACTGAACTTAGAGTTGCTCAAATAGTTATTATTCCAGAAACTACTGAAAAAGAAGTGAATAAGGTTATAAAGCGTTTGAAAGAATTTAAAGCTGATGTTATTGAAAACGGAAGTAGTTTTACAACAAAGGCAGTATTGTATAGCGAAGACCCAGGCTCTAAAAGAACTGGAGGTAAATACACTTTAAATAAAAAGCGTCCAAGGATGACAAAAGAATTTAGAGAAGTAGCATTTGCACTAGATGAGGGTGATATTTCTGAGCCATTTAAAACTGACTTTGGTTATCATATTATTTATTTAGAAAAAATTAGAGGTCAAGAATATGACATAAGACATATTTTATTAAAACCTAAGTTAACAAAAGATGCTATAAAAACTGCTAGAGAGAAATTGCAACAGATACGTGAGAGAATAGTTGATGGTTCAATTTCATTTAAAGATGCTGCATTAGAAGCAAGTGATGAGGAGGAAACTAAATATGATGGTGGACAATTAAGAAATCCAGAAACTCAAGATTATAATTTTGAACTTACTAAAATGGACCCTGAATTATATTCACAGATTGAGAGTTTGAAAGATAATCAAGTTAGTCCAGTTTATCAAGACGAAGACCGAGCAAACCCAATAAAATTTAAAATTTTAACAGTAACACAGAGGACAAATGAGCATGAAGCTGATTTTGCAAAAGACTATTTAAAAATTAAAGAACTTGCCCTTCAAGAAAAACAATTGATCGAAATTACGGAATGGCAAGAGGAAAAAATAATGGATACCTACATTAAAATAAATGGAGATCTAAGAGATTGTGATTTTAAAAGTAATTGGTTTAAAGTTAAAAAGTAATAGTTTATGTCAGATGTTAAAGATATAAATGAATTTCGCAACAAATATCATGAGCTAAAGAGTGAAATTGCGAAAGTTATAGTTGGTCAAGAATTTGTTATTAACCAAATATTAATCTCTATTTTTTCTGGTGGACATGTTTTATTAATTGGAGTACCTGGTTTAGCAAAAACACTTATCGTAAATACTATTTCAAGAGCATTAGGATTGAACTTTAGTAGAATTCAGTTTACGCCTGATTTGATGCCCTCAGATATTTTAGGAAGTGAGATTTTGGACAACGATAGAAATTTTAAATTCATAAAAGGACCAGTTTTTTCTAATATAGTATTAGCAGATGAGATTAACAGAACACCTCCAAAAACTCAATCTGCTCTTTTAGAAGCTATGCAAGAATATTCCGTAACAGTTGCTGGGCAAAATTACCAATTGTCTAAACCTTATTTTGTACTTGCTACACAAAATCCCATTGAACAAGAAGGTACTTATCCTCTCCCTGAGGCACAATTGGACAGATTTATGTTTTCATTAAATTTGAATTACCCGTCTTTTGAAGAAGAGGTAAAGGTGGTAAATCAAACAACTTCAATACAAAATCATGAATCAAAAATAATTTTTGATTCTGAAAGTATTTTAAGATTTCAAACTTTAATTCGCAAAATTCCAGTAGTAGATAATGTAATTAATTATGCAGTTTCTCTATCCAGTAAATCACGACCAACAGATAATAATGCATCTGAATTAATTAAAAATTATGTTTCTTGGGGAGCTGGCCCAAGAGCTTCACAAAATTTAATTTTAGCAGCAAAAACTAATGCTGTTTTCAACGGTAAATTTACCCCTGATATTGAAGATGTTCAAGCTGTAGCTAAAAGTGTTTTACGACATAGAATTATTAAAAATTATAAAGCTGAAGCAGAAAATATTACAATAGATTCTATTATTGAAAGTTTATATTAATTTAATTCCTTCAATTGCTTAGTTCATTTTTTATAAATTCGTACATTTACCTTCGTTAAAATTTTTTATTCATGGCTTTCGATATTGATATCATAAAAAAAGTGTATAATCAAATGCAGCAGCGCATTGATAATGCCAGAGAAGTAGTTGGTCACCCTTTGACACTTTCAGAAAAAATTCTATACAATCATTTATGGAATTCTGATATTACTAAAGCTTTTGTCAGAGGAGAAGATTATGTTGATTTTGCACCTGATAGAATTGCTTGTCAGGATGCAACTGCTCAAATGGCTTTATTACAATTTATGCAGGCTGGTAAAAAGAAGGTTGCAGTACCCACGACGGTCCATTGTGATCACTTAATTCAAGCTAGGCTTGGCGCTACTAAAGATTTACAATCCGCTTTGAATAATAGTAATGAGGTTTTTAATTTTTTGGAATCGGTATCCAATAAGTATGGAATTGGTTTTTGGAAACCTGGCGCTGGAA
>Ga0213865_10002230_pt1 | contig 12281 bp, 25 predicted proteins | sample PICome_6_FD_160100 | JGI IMG/M metagenome (GOLD analysis project Ga0213865, IMG submission 160100) | Coastal seawater microbial communities near Pivers Island, North Carolina, United States - PICO282 | ecosystem: Environmental > Aquatic > Marine > Coastal | place: USA: North Carolina...
TATGCGTCTCTTGCAATGACGTGCCTAGAAGCGCAACCCCGACAAAGGTGCCGTAACCAACAACGGCTGCACTCAAGCAGTCCTCAACAACTACGGCGACTTTACCACGTCCTGAGACATAAGGCAAGCCGCTTTTTCCATACCGTCTCCATTTAGGTAATCGCTTACCCAATGAACGTCCGGTAGCATCTACCACCTTGCCGTCATGTACAATAGGAAAGACCATACGGTTCTCCTTCACATCATACATGAGGCCCAGTGCTTTGGCATCCAGTCCGTACAACTCCATAGCAATCTCTGCAATGTCATGGTTGTGCGGCACGATGTAGTCTGGCAGTTTGAACGTGTCCTGCTTGGCGAAGTCATCAGCACCAGTAAAGCCAGCACGGATGTCATCGGCACTCATACGAACACGTGTCCCGCCCTTGATACCACAGGATGCACGATAGCAATTCCATACAAGGGAACCCATGTTGTTCGTGACTGTGAATGTTTTCTCCCCACAGTTAGGGCAAGCAACACGCTTGGTTGTACCTACAGGCACATCCATATCACTTACAATGTTATATATATTATCCATGTATGTATCACTTTCCTTTGCGGCAGTTAAGTGCTTTTACCATGAGACTTACGTGCTGTCAATGCACTATTTGCACTGGCATATGTATTCTTCATGTAAGGTTTCACTGACTGCGGGTTACTGTGTCCGGTAACAGACATGATCTGACCCATAGGTACACCAGCCTCAACCATCTGTGTTGTGCCTGTCCTACGTAGGTCCATCAGCCTTAACTCTTCCGGCAATCCTATTGACCTCATAACAGCCCTACCAGCCTTGCTGAGACGCTCAATGCTGTACGGGTGGTACTTACCCCTATGTGGAAACACACGGGGTGCCACGTAGTCCTGAAAGCCGAAGTCTTCATGCTGCTGCACAAGCATATCGTACAGGTCATCACCTATAGGAAGGCACACCTCTGCCCTGCGCTTGCTCTGCTCAAGGTTCAGCTTACGTCCATCAAAGTCTATGTTCTCCCACTGCAGCAGGCGCATGTCACCCAGCCGCTGGCACCAGTCGTATGCCATGTGGACTATCAGTCCTAAGCTACGGCTACCCCATAGACCATACGCCCTGTCAAGGAATTGACGCACATGATCTTCTGTCCACACTACCTTACGTTGTGGCGGTGTCTTACGCTTAATGGTAGCAAACGGATTGACCAGTGCATACTCCATATCAATGGCGTAGCGATACACCAGTGATGATACTGTACACACATGATTGGCAAGAGTGATGCCACGCTTGACCCACTGCTCGTAGGCATGCTTTGCCTGCTTACTAGTCAGCTTGTCATACCTGACATCACCAAACTCCTCGACCAGTATGTTAAGGAAGTATCTGTAGTCTCTCTGACTACGCTCCCTCAACATGCTGAAATCATTGGAAGAATAGTATGTCAATACTAAATCTTCAACTGTCTTCATGTGATTCTCCTAGTCTCTGTGGCCATATGGTTCAGCATCGTCACCCATCACATGACGACAGCCCATAGGGGACTCGTCACAATTTGGGTAGCTATAGCAACCAAGGTGAGGGTCTACGTATTGCATACGCAACACTTTATACTTGATGAAATCAAGCACAGACCAGCACATACGTATGATGGGATTCCGTATCCCAAACACAAACACGTATTCCCAATACCCCCATCTTACGTCTGAATGTAGGCTTTTGTACGGTCCCTTGCCCATCTTAATCAAGTCAAGGTGTATAAAGAAGTCCCTAATATCAAGATACAGCCAGAAGAACCACCACCTGAACTTTGAGTCTGGGTGATGATTGTCAAGGTGTTGCTCTATATTCTCAATGACTTCCCATCTGGAAAAGAACGCACTGCCTTCTTTGTACCAAATGCAAGACCACAACGTAGGGTATTCCCTGTAATCTGTATTACTCATGCTGCCAGTAACTCCTTGAACTCTGTGCTGTTCACCCACTGTGCGGCCTGATTCTCACGACGGAACATAGTGACAGCGTTGGTATCCTTGCCTGTGTTCTTGACACTGAACCCATTACGCTCATCTGCCCAGCTTGAGTAGTTCGTGAAGGCACTATACAATGCCCAAGCATTCTGACCACGGGTTGCAGCCTCTTGATTATACAGAGTAAGCATCTTCTCTGCCGTCCGGTCTGATTTGAACAGGGATTCAAGCATAGCTTTCACGTCACCGACATAGAGTGTCTTGTTTGCGAACCGCTGCAGTCGTTCTGACTGTGCGTAGAAGGACTGTGTTGAACCCTTCAAGTCGCTGGTAAAGGATGACATGTTGAAGCCGCTAGTGTTCCTGCGCTTGATGTCGTCGTACTCTCCGGTAATCATACCGTTAGTACAGAAGAAGTCGATAGCACCGAAGTAGACTTGATTGGAAGCAGTACCATCCACCCCACGCAGGGCAATGATACGCTGTGCAATCGTAGTCCTGTGCTTGTCAGACTCAATACGTGCAGTCACCTCTGGCAGTGACATGTCCATCATGGCCCACGCATTGTTGTGTGCAGACTTCCAGCGGATATTCATGCTCTCGCACTCTTCCGGCCCCAAGTTCTCTGTGATGGCATTGTGTACGTCTGCAAAAAATTCACCGTGATTAGCAGTAGTAAACCCATTACCAACCACTGCAAGATATTCACCTGTGTTACCATTGATGACATACTTCTTATCATCTACTTTAGTAGGCTCATACTCAACAGGAAAGTTGAGGTTCTCTGGCAGCAGTTCTTCTGCTGTAAACATGTGCGTATCTAACGGCATGATTTATTCTCCTTTTGTGCTTCCATAGCTTGTTTCATCTTGGCAAATTTCAAACGTCTCACGTGCATCTGATGTCTTTGCCTGTTCTGGTCACCGCCACTCCATGATGACCCTTTTCTTAAGTTTTTATTCGTCTTGAAATATCCCCAACTTCCAAACTTCCCCATGATAATTAACTCCTTCCATTGGCAACTGAGAGTTATGTTATATAGAATAACTAACTCAAAGTCAACTACTATCTTCCCGTTACCAGAAGATTTCTATTCGTCGGCGGCATCCTCTGCCAGTACCCAGTCTGCGTAGGTCATACGATGTCCATCTTCGTCCTCTTTGGGTACGAACTTGAGGATGCGGTGCAGGTCACAGTATAGGCTCTCCAACTTGCCGACATCAGACATCCAGATGTCCTGACAATCCCAGATAGTCTGCAGGATAGTCTTCAAGTCATTGTGTGCTTTCAGTAAAGCTAGTCTGTCGTCATGTGCAATGTTCATTGTCAATCTCCTTTACACTTAGAGTTTCTTCCTCGTATTCTTCTTCCCACTCGTCCTGTTGAAAAGAAAACAAATCATGTGCGGCAGTGACAGCATCTATTTCATCTGCCTCGTCAACAGTTATGCGTTTGACAAGTGTTACTTGTACTTCTACCTCATACTTAGGCATAACAATTCTCCATGATAAACCTATTCATCACATGGCTCCATCGTGAAGTATACGTACTCCTCATTGATGGCGATGTGTGGCACGTCATCACGTACCTCACGCTTGCCAGTGTAACTGAACGTGCAGTCCTGCTGCAGCTTACTGTTCATGTCATCAATGAACTCAGCATTGTCTTGCATGAACAAGACTGCTGCCATCACGGCTACTATACCAATCATCATGCTGCTCCTTCTTCATGTGTTTCATATTCTTTGACCCACTCAAACTCAATGCGTTGCTGTGGGTACAGTGCAGTCGCCATCTCCATTGCATGTTCGACTGCGTTGCTCCACTCACTCTGTTGCAGGGCGGCTGGGTGGACAGTTACCTGCCCACTCTCTGCGCCAATCTTGATACCAATTTCCCAATACATTATGCTGCCTCCTTCTTTGCTGGGCCACGCTTACCACGGCCAAGTTCACGCAGATTGTACAGAGTAATCTTGCCAGCGTCAATGAACAATTCACGCTGCTTCTTACGCCGTGCCTGTGGGCCAAGTACCTTGTGCATACGCTCCAGTACAATGCCTGCTGCATCCTGTCCCATGTACTGCAGATAGCCACCTACGTCTGCCTTGGCATCACGTGCCTCTGCAAGTACCAGCCGATAGAATGCATAGCGTCCCAACGGCTTACCATAAACTACCTGATACAGTTCTTCGACACGCTCCAGCTTTGCCTTCAGTTCGGGTGATGCAATGACCTGTCCGGTCATGCCTGTTGAACGCTTGAAGTATGTGCCTTTGGCGATGGTAGTCTCAAGGGTAAGTGTTGTCATGGTAAAGTCTCCTTTGTGTTGGTTAGTTAGCTTGGTTCTTGATGGCCCAGACAGAAGGCTTGCCCTGCCATGAACCCATAGTAACAACATACGCATCTGTCACTGGCTCACCAGTTTCAGCGAATACGAATGTCTCATTGACGTAGGGATTGTACGTCACCTTACGTGCGCCTTTGACATATGATGCCAGCCCATTCTTGAGGCTGAACCTTCCAGCAGCAAAGGCATGAACATTCTTCTTGCCTTCACGACGCACCTTCTCACGTCCGGCGGGACGGACAACGAATTTCACATCGGCAAGGGTACAAGCAACCATGTGCTTGACAACCCTGCCTGTCTTGCGGTCCTGTACAGACCAGCAGTGCTTGTGCAAGTTCCAGTATACACGAACATTTGTTTCACTAAGCATTGTTTTCTATCTCCTGTAAGAGTTGCTTGGCACGGCGTAATGCCTGCCGCTTACGCTTCCATTCATCATTGTAGCGCAGCTTTGCTTTGCGTGGATTAGGTGTCATTGCTTTCATCTTTTCGATTTTGATATGCATTTGCATTAGCTTTATCCTTCTTGCGATTGTATTTCTTCTTGTCAGGCACTACTTGTGAACGCCTACGATTGCTTTGTAGGAGTGCCTTGGCTACAGGGTTCGTAGGTTTGATACGCATTGTCTTTCTCCAAGTGTCCAACGATTGGACAGTTTCTAGTATACCTAAGTGTAATACACTTTCACTAAAGTTCAAGTGTTATTACACATAAGGTATACATAAGAGTTATGCAGCGGCAATGGCACTGGCTTTCTTCTTGCTAGTACCGTGTGCCGGAAAGCCGATGATGAAGTCACGCTGACGCTGGCAAAGCTGACAGGTAGCACAGGACACATCATCACGGATGGTTGCAGGGCATACAACTACCTTGCGGCCAGCCGGTGTGGTGGTGTTGCTTGTCTGGTCAATGGGCAACACGGTAGCCACAGGGCCAGCATCCAAGTCAGCAAGCCGGTCAGCATGTGCCACATTGTTGGCAGACAGATTGACAGTGAAACCGGAACGGTTCATCTGTGTCACGATCATGCGGTTACGCTCACTGCCCAGCACATCATAGTGGGTGTATGTGAAGCCACGCTTGCCCTCATTGGCCTGTGTCAATTCCATGCAAGCTGTAGCGTCAAGCTGGTCATTGCGTCCGGGCAAGTCACCAGCCTGATTGTGCCGCCACAGTGTGTCAGCTTTGAGGCTGGCAATCTTGCCTGTAAACACAGACCATGTGTCACCACGTGCTTTGTCGGATACTTTCATCCAGTGCATTTTGAGAGGGCCGCTTTCTGCGTAGCAGCCACCCTCATTGGCATTGTTGAACGGGCAAGCGGCAGGGCATGTCTGTGCCTCAGTCGTGGACACAGGAATTGGCCCAGTCTTTTCGTTCTTGGATTTAGGTGTCAAGTGAACTTGATAGGTCATGTCATACACTCCGTGTAAAGTCTTGGTTTGCGTAGGTCTTTTTGCGATGGTCATTGCAACAAAGTAACTGATACTTTGACGCAGGGTCAATGCCTTCTTTAACCATACGGTTAATCTCATTCATGTTGTGCTGGCCGTTCACCTTCACGGTGCCTTGCTCCGTGTGCATCGGCACAATGTGGTCGAACTCCAGCACCTGCCAGTCATCAATGCCGCACACATTGCACTTGCCACCAAGTGAATTGATTGCATCAATACGACGCTTCAAGCGTGATCGTTGGTTCGCAGTCACAGTGCAATTCCTTGCATCTTCATCTTTAGCTTCAGCTTGTACACAAGCAGGTCGGACATGTGCAATTGTGAACCTGCACTGTACAGATTGGGTACAGCTTGCCCGAAAATCTGGCGATACAGCCCGTCAATTTCATGCAGGATTTCACGCTTGTCTGGTGAAATCTGGTGATTGCTACGTGAATACATGTGCTATTCTCCAAGTCTAGCGTCAATCATTACCTTGCAGCCACCAATGGCGCAAGCTGCCGCACCAATGGCGACCAGTCCCATACCCTTGCCGCCATCAAACAGCGCAAGCATGAACACGAGAATCCCTGTAAACAACAGGAATATTCCGATAGCGAAATCAGTCATCCTGAAACTCCTTTGCAAGTGTCCAATCGTTGGACAGTTCGGTGAGATACTGGAAGAGGTCACGCAGTGTGAGGAAGCCTTTCACGTCATCCTCGCCTTTCACCCACACTTCACATGTGAGCATCTCCGCATGACCATAGGCATGGCCTTCACGTTGTGGGCCATTCTGCACAATGCTGACATCCCTGCCATCGGGAAGCTGCAAGCGGATTTGATTGTGTGGTGGACAATAGTTTTCCATTGTACGTACTCCAAAGAGGATTAAAAAGATGCCCGGCTTTTAACGAGGTCGCCTCTCCGCCTTCACACTAGTCGGGACTTTCAGCTAGTGTGACCCCATACCACCCTGTTGCGTCATAGCGTTCAATTCGTATGGGGCGAACCTACTTGCACTGTTTGTGACGTTACATTTTCGCTACATATTAACTCCGTTGAAAGTGTCCAATGATGGGACAGTTTAGTTGACGATGAAATCAGGATCGTTCTGTTTCAGAACCCAGCGAGTGGCAAGAATGCCACCACGATCAGTTTTGTGCATAGATGACACAAGCCACGCTGGCTGGCCATTGAACACGCCATCAGCTTGTACAAGCCAGTGTATGCCGTGCTGTTCGATCCGGCACTTGCCATGCCGTGATTTGCCAGACAGCTTGAGCCACTGCCAATCGCTGTCTCGCAGAAAATCTCGCTTGATTGTAATCATGTTAATCTCCGATTTGAAGTGTCCAACGATTGGACAGTTTAAGTTAATTCTAAGTGATAAAACACTTTCACTAAAGTTCAAGTGTATTTATCACGTAAGAATAACTAAAGGTTTTCCAGCAGCCTGTCAAGTTCTGCCAAATTGCTAGCAGCTTGCTGCTTACGTAATGCCTTGGCATGTGCCTCTGCCATGTTGTCAGCTTGACCAACAGCAAAGCAAGCTGGCCGGACAACAGTGTTGTCTGGTTCCATGTCAATGCTGCCCCATGATGACCGGACAGGACGGTGCTTGCCCATTGGCTGAATGTGACGACGTGCCATGTGATAATCTCCGATTTGAAAGTGACCAATGATTGGACAGTTTAGTGAAGCAGCTTACGCTGCCTCACTGATGAATGTGATCTGCTTCTTCAAAGCAGCGATGAAATCAGCATCAGAGATGCGATTGACTGAACAGAGAACCATTGCCTCAAAGGCAATCTCATCTGCTGTCATCGGCTTTGCCGCTGCTTCTGCTTCAGCAGCCTCTTCAGCTTCAGCTTCTGCTTTAGCAGCTTCTTTGGCAGCTTTCTTTTCAGAGGCTTTAGCCTCACGCTCCGGCTTATCGACTGCTGCAAAGAGAGCAGTAGAAGATGACCATTTGCCAGAGGCAGCAAGTTCACCGACAGTCTTCCCATCAAGATGGGACACTTCGATGTCCCAATCTCTGGACAGTCTTTCAGCTTCGCTGCGACGACGACGGCAAATGTCTCCGACATTGTAGTGGTTCAACGTCTTCGACGGAATCTGCTTTTGGCCTTCTTCTAAAGCAGCCCGCAATTTGCCAAGCAAATCCCCAAGCGGCTTGTCGAACTCGACCAGTGCTTTAGCACCACGATCTTCGATCCGCTTCCAGCGAAGCTGAAGGACTGTGCCAATGTCACTGTCTGAAGACAGAGTTGAAAGATCGGTTGAAGCTGAAAGGTTTGATTGATTCGGCATTTGAACTACTCCAGTTCTTAAGGTTTATAAAGAAAGAGATACACTCTCACTAAGTAGTGAGTGTATATCTTTCTATAAACCGTAGAAGAACTGAGAGGTTTTCGTGTACACATCATGTGATCCTCTGCCCCCGCCGTTCCACCCGCTACTGCAGGTATCTTCGATACCGAAGTTCGTGCGCAGAACTCGTGACGCAAGCGAGGCCAAAGTGACCAATGATTGGACAGTTTATGGGGATATGCTCCGCCACACACCACCCGTACCGTTTCTGTGGAAACGATGGTTCATCTGATCTGCAGCATGGCAACTGATGACATAACAGTTGCTTACAACTGGCTAAGGCATTGATATCAGTACATCTTCGATGTAAAATATGGCATCGGTCTTCGCCTACACGTCCTTAGTGCGCCGTAACGCAAGGCATAATGCGCATATTACCGCACATCAAGGGGGTACGGGCAGGTGCCACCCCCCGGTAGGTAGTACGTATATACATACAAACACACAGATCAGGTAAATTGACCGTTAACCACAAATACAACTGATACTCGTATATGCTCAAGTATTGTGCAACTGCACAAAAAATAGGCAGATATGTGTATCTGGACCCATGATTGAAAAAAAGATGGTACCAGTTAATTTGTTGCTCTTGACAAGTGCTGCGGATTCTGGTATAATTACGTATAACTAAACACTAAAGGTGTACACTTAGCTGATCTTTACTCTAAGAAATAAAAATTAGTTAACTGTACATCTTTACTGTACTAGAGTTTTCTTGTTAAACTCACTTAACTGTATCACTTACAATGACCAGATATTTAATGTACATTTGTGTAGCTATTATATGTGCGTATGTTGCGTACATTATGGGTACTGCTCTTGTGCATACTATCTGTGATTGTTTAAGATAATGAAAGTTTTTTCTTGACAATGGCGAAGAAATCCGTAAAACTATACACAGACAATGTACTTGATGCATTCTACAATGCCATCCGTACTAACACACTAGACCGTCTTCACATACCTCACAGTGATGTCTTCTACGTGCGACAGGCCGTTGAAGCACACTATGGGCGTTCATTCACATTGAAACACGTAGAAGATGCAATGAGGGCTGAAGGATGGTCGGAGGACAAATGAAATGTTTACAGCATTGGTATTGGCTTGTGTCATGGCTGCGCCGGATAGATGCATTGAGGCGGAGGATACTCTTGGCCCCTATGAGACGGAAGGTCAGTGTGTTATGCGGGTACACGAAATGGTAGCACAGATGCGTATGGCATTCCCTGTGCCGCATACGTATCAGTACAAGTGCGTAGAGCAGTCTATCAAACAAAAGGGTATATCGCTATGAGCATGCCAGAGCGTGTCAAGACTAAGATGAAGGCAGAAGGACTCTCCGGTGTGAACAAGCCGAAGAGGACACCCAAGCATCCTAAGAAGTCACACGCAGTAATGGCAAAGGAAGGCGACACGTATAAGTTTATACGCTTTGGACAACAAGGTGTATCAGGGGCAGGTAAAAGCCCCAAGAGTGCTAAAGACAAAGCACGTAAGAAGTCCTACTACGCACGTCACAATGCGCAGGGCAAACCAACCAGTAAGCTATCAGCGAAGTACTGGTCTCATAAAGTTAAATGGTAATTAGGAAAAAGTAATGGCAAAAGTAACTGATGCGGATATGGAAAAATACATATCTGGCAGTGGCAAGATGTTTAAGTTCCGTGATCCACGGAATGGCACCGTCACTGAATTTGTAGATAACGCCTCCAATAGAGGTAAGGTAAAACGTATCGTTCAGCGGTACATGTCTATCCGTGGTGACGGTACACATAAAGATTATTTAAAAAAGAAAGCTGGTACTGCAGAAGCGGTAGGGGCCATTGCCCTATTTGCTATTCCCGGTGGTGGCTTTATTCGTTTGGGTACTATGGGTACAAAGGCAGCAGCGAATGCATTGAAAGCTGCACGTGCTAAGTTTCCAAAGGGTAAGGTTGTAAATAATCCTAGTGCTGCGCAGGTACGTAACGCAAAGCCTGTAGGCAGTGTACCTGCTGGTGGTAGTCGTACAAAACCAACCCCTAAAGATAAGCCCACTACTATACGGCAAGATAAGCCTAGAGTTCGTGTGCCTGCTGGCAGTAGTAAGAAGCCTGCTAAACCTTCTAGCACGCAAAAAAAGTCTGATCGTCCTTTTCTTGAAATGTCTACACGAAAGATGCGGGACAAGGTATTAGCGAATGCCGCAAAGAGAACTAAACCAGCTACGCCACCTAAACCTTTGACTGCTGCACAACGTGCTGCCATTGCAGGTCGGAGTGCCGCACCGGCTATCAAGGGTGCTGTATCAGACACAAGCCCTGCTACTAAACCTAAAGTAACACGCAGTGGCGCAGCATCAAAGCGTATGCCAGTAACATCTAAAAAACCTACACCTAAAGTTTCACCAAGTGGTGCTGCGTCTAAACGTATGCCGACAGTTAAAAAGTCCGCAGAAAAGCCACGGTTTGCACCGGGTATGAATGTCCTAAAAGATATAGACTATAGCATTTACGGTAAATCGTCTCCTTCAAAAAAGAAAAAGAACGACGTAAAACCTACACCTAAAGTTAGAAAAGGCGCAGCCGCATCAAAGCGTATGCCTGCATCAAGTAAACGCACTGCGCCTAACACGGCGTCAGAGGCTGGGCGTAAGGGTACACCAAAACGCACAACAAAGATTACCGCAGGTCCGGGTGTGGGCTTCGGGCCAAAGGGAAATCAGTTCCCTAAAGATGCTGCTGATCGTCGGCGGCTTATGGCAATGTATGGTGGCACGGGTAGTGCTGCCGCTAAAGCTGCTGCCCAAGGCAAGCAGGGCAATTTGAAAAAAGGAAAGAAATAATGGCTGCAGGAATAGGAAAAGGATTTGGTAAAGCTATTCGTAAACTTACTAAACCGCCAAAAGTAAGATCAAAGAAAAAACAACCATCACCAAAGCGTCAACGTGATATCGACACAGAAGAGCAGCTTACTGAGCGTAATGTACGTGCGCCTGCACGTCGTCAAGAAAATCTTGAAGCGGGTGGAGTACGCCGCAGACTGCAACGAGGAAAAGATGTTCTCGTGGGCGGCAATAAACGTAAGTCTCAAGAACTTGCCCCAAAAGCTACCTCTGCAGAAAAGGGTGCGTCTGCTAAACGGGTTGGGTCTGACTTTACCGCACAGCAACAAAAACGTATGCAATCATCTTACGACGGTAAAAAAGCACAGATTGAGTGGTATAAAAAGAATGACCCGACTGCTTCTCGCAGAAAAGACCTTGAAAAAGAACTCCGTGAATTAAGCAAGCGGGCTTTTATTAAAACCGGAAATAAAGTAAAGCCAAGGAAACCACCGGGTGCGCAAAGTAAGGGTGAAGTTAGTGCGGCGCAGATTAAAAATGTTCGTAGGCGGCTGGTTGAAATTACTCAAAAGTTAAATTTAGTGGGTAATCAAAAGGCAATTGCTAACATGAAAAAGTTAGGAAAGAAAGTCCCTCGTCTTACTACCGATCAAGTTGCAAAACTTAAAGCCGAAAAAACACGGCTTCAAAAACAGTTAGACGGTTTAGTAGGTAAGGGTGCGCAGAAAAAAGCTAAAGGCGGCATGATGAAAAAAGTGCCTACTGGCAACACGGGTCTTTCTAAACTACCTACTCCTGTACGTAATCGCATGGGTTATATGGCCCGTGGTGGTACGCCAAAGAAAAAGTAATGCATCCTGTAGAGCAGGACATACGTAACTGGTCACATAACTTTCTTGAAGTACCTAATGAGAAGTTAAACGGACTACCGCCCTGCCCCTACGCAAAACAGGCGTGGACAGATAACAAGGTAACATTCAGTATCAACACGGGGCTGGATGGGCTGGTAGACGCAGTGAAGCAGTTTGAGTTCCACGACTATGATATAGTTGTGTGGGCTAGTGAAGAATTACCGGATATGGAATACCTAGATGGTTTCTGTGACGGTATGAACGAGGCACTGTCAGTTCAGGGTGCCGATATGCATTTGATGCAGTTTCATCCAGACTACAGTGCGGAAGATGCTGGGCTGGATTTCCTACTTCAAGATGGGGTCAGTGACCCTGAGTTAGAATACTGCATGGTATTTGTGCAGAGACTATCGGTGTTGGATGATGCCGCACTGAGTTTAGAAAAGAGTGGATACTACTTGAAGTTCC
>Ga0213865_10002232_pt1 | contig 12275 bp, 9 predicted proteins | sample PICome_6_FD_160100 | JGI IMG/M metagenome (GOLD analysis project Ga0213865, IMG submission 160100) | Coastal seawater microbial communities near Pivers Island, North Carolina, United States - PICO282 | ecosystem: Environmental > Aquatic > Marine > Coastal | place: USA: North Carolina | collected...
TCTCCCAGCAATGTCCATTAGCCTGCTGATTTCCCTGAGGCGCTTGACGGCATGGCATGTTTTTACGGGAATGCAGTCGCAGACGGAATTACCGCGCCTACACCGAAGTCAATAGTTAGGCTAGCGGTTACAGGCGGTCACTCTATACTTCGATCCCCCAACGTATTGACATAAAGAATGTTTAAATAGAATCTAAGGCAATCTACGCCGCAGCTGCGTTAACCCGTGCAATGCTCGAATAAAAACCGCTGAGTCAGTGAGAGGACCAGGCTTATGAAAAAGTTAGGCATCGTTATCATCAGCGTGCTGTTACTGTTGATTACAGGTCGAGGGCTACTCAACCTGCCCGCCGTGCAAGACAGTCTGCTTAAACGTGGCACCGCGTTCATGGCCCAGCAAGCTGCACTACCTCTTGAAGAATCAGAAAACCTCAGAGTCTATGTTTGCGGCAGCGCTTCACCCTTGGGCATGGGACAGGCTCAGGCTTGCATCGCCGTCGTAACACCCGAGCATTTTTACCTGATCGATTCGGGGTCGGGTTCCACGAACAACGTTAACCTTTTAAGACTGCCTACAGCACGGCTAGACGGTTTGCTGTTAACCCATTTCCACTCTGACCACATTGCCGAAATTTATGAAGTCAATCTGGGATCATGGGTCAACGGCAGGCCGGCTCCACTCACTGTTTTTGGCCCGCGCGGCGTCGATGAAGTTGTCGAAGGTATTAACGCGAGCTATCGACAGGATCGGATTTATCGGGTGGGGCATCATGGTGAGGCACTTCTAGCACCTACGCTGGGTGTTTTAGACCATGAGACCATTGAACCTGGCGTCATTCTGGACGATGGTCAACTTAAAATTACGGCCTACGTCGGCGAGCATCCACCCATTGAACCTGCCGTAGGTTATCGATTTGACTACCGTGGTCGCAGCGTTGTGATTTCTGGCGACAGCAATGTTAGCGACAGCACCCGACAGATCACGGAAGGAGCCGACCTATTGCTCCACGACGCTCTGTCGCTTCCCACCCTCACCGCGCTTTCGGCAGCGCTAGGTGCCGCGGGTCAAACGCGACTGTCAAAGATTGTCACCGACGTGACCGACTACCACGCATCCACCGAGTCATTGGTTGAACTGGGTAAGCAATCGAACGTTGGCATGATCGGCTACTATCACTTGGTCCCCGTTCCAGCCAACCCAATCATAAAAGCTGTTTTTATGCGGGGAGCACTGGAAAATTTCGTACTCACCGAAGACCTTATGTGGTTTGAACTGCCTATCGATAGTGACGAAATTATTGTGCATCGTCCGTGATACTTTTTTACCCGTTATAAAATCTCGTTTCCACGTGGGTTTAAGTAGGTCCGACAGTAATGCTGCCGTGCCGGCAAGACCGCCGTCTAGGTGTCTATAAAAATCCTATCAGGCCCTGCTAGGCGCACCGCGCTCATTGGGCTGGTGTTAGTTACATCAGCTCAGTTGTAAGTAGATGCCTTGCGGGCACCATCTTTGCGGCAGTTGGCCCCCTCACAAGCACCGACCAGAGGCCAGATTAAAGGTTTTAACTCTCCCCTTCATCACCTATGCTGGCGCAAGAGCGCAGTGAGGAGATGCAATATGACCGGAATGAACGGAGCAGATGTCACCATTGCCGTGGGCCCAGAGGACTATGGCCAAAACATTATCGGAATCTTGAGTGATTTGCCTTTCCCGGTTTATCCCTGCCACTCTCTTGACGACCTGATTACGCTAAAGCCAACCGTCGTGATACTAGATGCCATTCTGCTCGGTAGAATGACCGTCGAAGCTCTGCGCGATGCGCTGCCCGGAGTGCCGCTTCTCTCTGAAACAAAGGTCTGCTCTGACGCTGAATTCCCGCTTCCCGATCCGCTGAAAGCGGCACCAACGCTTAAACTCGTTAAGGTGGCTTGTGAATTGCGCCTCGCGCGTATTGCAGCAGAACAGTCGCAAACAGTTGCCGCTACGGCGGAAACGCACTTAACGCAACTGGCTGAGGTCGGGGTCGCACTTTCGGCAGAGCGTGATCTCAACACATTGCTCAAACGCATTTTGGAAGCGGCTCAAGATATCGCTTGCTGCGACGGCGCCTCATTGTTTCTTATAGACACCGAAACCGAGCACGCCGAGCTGGTGTTCAAGCTCACCCTCAACGATTCCATCACCGTGCCTTTTGGCGAGCAACGCGTTGTGGTTGACACGCGCTCTATCTCAGGCTGCGTTGCCGAAACCGGAAAGGCTATCCATTGTGAAGATGTGTACCTGATGGGTCCGGAACAGCCGTTCCGATTTAATTCTCAATTCGATAAACAGACGGGCTATCGAACTCGCTCGTTGTATTGCGTTCCCATGAGCGATAACTCAGGGGAGGTCGTAGGCGTACTTCAGTTCGTCAATCGAAAATATAATCGCCAGCAACAGGTTACCCCTGAAACGATTGATGCCGTGGTGAGAGACTTCGATGAGCAGGTCCAAAAATCGCTGCAGGCATTGGCTAGCCTGTCGGCGATAGCACTCCAAACCCGAAAGCTGCTGGATGATATTAATAATCTCTTTGAAAATTTTGTTCAGGCTTCAGTAGTAGCCATTGAGCAGCGCGACCCCACCACCAGCGGCCACTCATTTCGAGTAGCCGACTTGAGTGTGACCCTAGCCCAGAAGTTGAATACCGCTAAGCGCAGCGATCTTGCACGCTTCAATCCGTCTGCAGCAAACCTGCGTGAATTGCGTTACGCATCCTTACTCCATGACTTTGGTAAGGTGGGCGTAAGAGAGGACGTATTAGTTAAATCGAAAAAACTGTTCCCCGGCGATTTGACCGAGCTCAGATACCGATTAGCACTGACGCGCCAACGGCTTCGAGCAGACGCAGCAGAAAAAATTATTGCACTATATGAAGGTGGACGCGGTGAAGATGCTAGCGTGGCTGAAATCAGAGCAGCGTTTAAACGCGAAAGCCAGCAGCTTGATCATTTTTTGAAATTAATTGTTGAATCCAACGAACCTTCGATACTTGACGAAGCTGCAGCGCATCAGCTGTCGGAACTCGGGGCGTACCACTGCGACCAGCACGACGGCACCTTGTTACCTCTGCTCTCCTCTTCAAAGCTCGAAGCCCTGTCTATTCCACGAGGCAGTCTGACCAAAGAAGAGAGATTGGAAATTGAATCCCACGTCGTACACACCCACAACTTCCTTAAGCTCATTCCCTGGACTGGAGACCTTGCCGGCATTCCTGAAATTGCAGGACGTCATCATGAAAAGCTTGATGGGTCGGGGTACCCCGACAATCTCGAAGCCTCAGATATCCCAATGCAATCTCGCATTATGACGGTCTGCGATATTTTTGACGCCTTGACTGCATCAGACCGTCCTTACAAAAAAGCCATGCCTGAAAACATTGCTTTTAAGATTCTCCGCGAGGACGCCCATAGAGGCGTTCTGGACCCGGGTATTGTTGAAGTATTTATTGGCGCCGATGTGGCCAGCGCTACTCGCGACAAGCAATATCCCCAGACACAGACCTTGGTAAGCTCGTCGTTTTTTAACTCTGTTTGTGACCCCGATCTGCATAGGGATCACGCGGGTTAACAAACACTTGACTCAGGCGGCACAGACAAAAACCTAAGCTGGCTTATGGCCTTTTCTAAGCCCAGGAACCGACGCAGCGCCTGCAGGGGAGAGCTCTGCGCTAAAGGGTTCACTGAGGGAGTGCACTGATGACTGATTGGTGCCAAACGCACAAATCGAATAAGCACTTGCCCAAATATAATCATCTAGTATCAGAGACTAACAATTCACTTAGTTAATACACCACGGGCGTTTGTGCCGACAGCTCTTCAATGTCGAACTGATGGCCCCTGTACTTGGGTGGTTTAGCGAAAAACCCCTTCAAACCCGCAGTTAATGCGTCTGCTTTCAGACTGTTATGTTACATTCGCTGATACCAGTTTTCTATGTGTGCTATGTTTTACCCATTGACAATAACGCACTTAAGATCAAGAAAATAACGTCCTGCACTATCTTTCTTTATGTGACGGTAACTAAAAAATATGAGCCAATATAACAATAAACTTTTCGACCGTATTTTGAAGCTCAATGATGCCAACACGCCCAACCTTGAAGATGAAGTATGGCGTGAGTTTGGTTGTGAAAGGGCCGTATTAATCATGGACTCCACGGGCTTCACTCGGATCACCAAATCCCATGGCATCGTCCACTACCTAGGACTGTTAGCCCAAATCAGACGCACGTTAGGCCCCCTCTTAGACGCGCAGGGTAGCCTTCGAACTCGCATGGAGGCCGACAACATTTATGCCGAATATGAATCTGTAGAACAGGCGCTCAAAGCAGCCTTAGCGGTTAACAAGACCCTTGATCAAGTCAGTGTGCCGTTAACAGAAACAGAGAAGTTTGGCATCTGCTCAGGCATAGGCTTTGGTCAAATGCTCGACAGTGGCCATGAAGGCCTGTACGGCGCTCAAATGAACCTGGCCTCCAAATTGGGAGAAGATACAGCAGAGTCGGGTGAGATCTTGCTAACTGAAGAGGCTTGGAACGCGCTTCCTGAAAATACGCAATCATGGTTTGAACAGCATGATCAGTTAATTTCAGGCAATCATATTCCTTACTTCTCGATGCAGGCATTGGAAGCCAGCGATGAGTCTTAAGAGGGTCATAGCGCTAGGCTTGTCCCTGGCATGATCGCCCCCTTGTCACGGTATACGTCCATTGACTGAACAGCTTGCCAAGAAGCCCCTCGAACGCCTTTGGGCAAACCTTAAAGAGCGCCACGTAACACGCATTGCCTTGGCGTATCTTGGCGTGGGCTGGGGTTTGCTGGAGACGGCTGAATTCGTGCTGGGCATTTTACAGACCCCCGATTGGGTGTTCCGTGCCGCAGTGGCTGTGGTGGGTATGGGCTTTCCCGTTGCCCTGATTCTAAGCTGGGTATTCGACATTCGTGGCGGGCAAGTCGTACGTGCCGAAGCAGACAGCTCAGGCTGGCCCAAATGGATGAAGGCCGCGTTGGCCACGCCACTGCTTGCGCTGGTAATCACCTCTACCTATTGGGTGTGGACAGGCTATGTAGAGGAAAAGGAGCGAAGCTTGCGGCCAACCGATTTGGGTGACGAAATACCCATTGTAGCCGTACTGCCCATTCGCAATCTTACCGGCGACCCCAGCCTCGATTGGTTTGGTGAGGGTATTGTTAACCTTGTTCGCGACGACCTCTCACGGTCACGTTTTTTACGCATTGCATCTCCGCAAAAGCTCAACGCCATTATCGCAGAGAGCGCTAACGAACTCGACATTGCCAAGCTGGCCGCAGAACAAGATATTGGCTTTATAATGGCCGGGGAAATGCTCATGACCCCCGCGGGAATTTATGTATCAACGCGGTTAACGGATACCGCAGGGGGCGTCGTTCTTTCAGCCAAGCAAGTCGAGAGCCTTGAGCCGGCAACGATATTGGAAGCCGCAGGCCCCATTGCCACCCAAATACGCCGAGGGTTGGGTGTGCCTTCTAAAGAGCAAATTGAAGTTTACGTTGCCGACTTCGCCATTGACAACCTGCAAGCTTACGAACTTTATCTGGAGGGAATGAGACATCTGGCAAGTTGGCAAGTCGCAGAAGCAGAACAAGCCTTTCTCCAAGCCTTGGAAATCTCCCCCGACTTTGGCGTTGCCCACTACCGCCTGGGCCTGGTCAAATGGATTAGGAGCGAAACAGACGAGGCGCTCATCGAGTTTGATAAAGCGCTCACTGACCCCTTTTTGCTCGATCGCGAAAGGCGGTACATAGAAGCATACCGACTCTACGCCGCCTATGACCTTGATGCAGTAGAACAAGCCCTCGACGAACTGCTAAAGATATACCCCTTTGAGTTGGAGGCCCGGGAAGCAAAAGCACAGCTCTACTGGGTGCAATTAAGAGCCGACGAGGCGATCGATGAATTTCGACAGCTCACCATCGAAGAGCCGCACAAGCAGGAACTGTGGGCATGGCTTGGGACCTACCAACGATTAACCGGAGACCTGGAAGCCGCCGAAAAGAGCTATGCGCGCATGCAGCGGCTGGCGCCTGAGGCCCCCAATACCCTGCGCATGCTGGGTTTGCTGCGACAAGCCCAAGGCGACTTGCCCGCGGCGGAGCGCTTTTTTCAGCAAGCCCTAACCATTGCGCCCAGCATGCGCGACCTGCGCTATGACCTGGCCGTAATCAAATACCTTCAGGGCAACGCTGCGGCAGCCGAAGTTCAGCTTCAAGAGATCGTAGCTAACAAGACGCTACCGATACGAGAACAAATGCGGGCCATGGACGCCGTCGCAGCGCTGATGGAGGCCCGGGGAGACTTTGTTGGCGCCAATACCTTGTTTGACCAATTTGAAGAGCCGCTGAAGCGCGAGGGTATTCGCTACGCCCCCACAAAATCTAGAGCCGCAATCAACTGGCTGGAATTGGGCGACCTTGAGCGCGCTCACGAATTTGTACAAACCGCAATTGAAAATTCACCAGTGGTGCCCACACGCTATTTGTTTGCCCGAGCCATGATTGAGTTGGCCGAAAAGAATTTTTCCGCAGTGTTAGACACGGCCCTAGAGATAGAGCGCTTTGCCCTGCCTGCCGACAACCCAGACCGCACGGAAGAAAAAGCAGCGGCCTACTGTCGCGGCCTTGCGGCGCTGGCTCAAGATGACCTAGCCACCGCGCAGGCCGCATTTGCCCAAGCACAGAAATTAGAGGGCTATGAGTACGGGCTATATGCTGTGGGCTATGCCCAAGCGGCCATGCGTACTGGTCGCGCTGAAGCAGCACTACAAATAATAGCGTCTGCGGCTACCCCCAACCCAACCGACCTGCAATTTAATTATGAATATACGGTTCGATTTGACCTAGAGAAAGATCGCGTACGTGCCCTGCTGCTGAGTGCAGAGGCAGAGCTAGCCCTCGGCAGGCCCATCGAAGCGGCTGGCCTCGCGCAAGAGTTCCTAGAGAGATTCAACGCGGCCAACCCTGATCACCCGGGCGTCATCAGGGCCCGCTTGCTTCTCAGTCCTTAATCATAAACCTGCGTTAAAAGACCTTCCTGCGTGTGTAGTGAGACTCAGAGTTAACGGCTAGCGAAGAGGAAGGCTTCTAGCACTCGAACCCTGGCCGCCGCTGCAGTCCGGCTCTGTGTCACCGGAGTCGTCTAAATCGGCAAACATTTCCCTAATAACCCGCCCGGCAGACGCAACGCTCTCTGAGTATTGCAAAAATTGCACGGAAGCTTCGTTAGAGATCACGGTGATGCTAGGGTCATCGATAGCATCCTGCACGTTAACCAAGCCATCAGCGTTGTAATCGTTCAACCGTGCTGGGGCTTCTCCAGAAACCATAAAAGCACGAACCTCGTAGGTGTCCTTTCTCAGAAACCCAATGAAGGTGTTGTCTATGCAGCTACTGATGCCGACATCTGGGATATCGAGGCCCTCAGGCAGCTCAGTGGGCTCTTGACCATCGAGCTGGTAAAGCGATCCATCAGCTTTATAGGTGTCAGTGTTGCCATTGGGATCTACAAATAACATGCTGTTGAACACACCGGCATTCACGTTCATGTGAGCATGAATATTTAGGCTCTCAACCAACTCAAGGGGCTCTTGAGATTGAGATTTTTTGGACTTTTTGGACTTTTTGGACTTTTTGGACTTTTTGGACTTTTTGGTTTTCGCTTTCTTATTTTTCAGCTCAGATATCTCGAAACTCACACTGTTGAGCATGCCTGCAAGGTTACGGACACCCGCTGGGTGTACTAATTGTATATTGGGCTCATCCCAAACCAGCCCAATGCCTTTTTCGCTATAGATAAACAGGCCAGGTAGGTCATCATCGGTACCAATACCCCATCCATCAACGACCTCTCCCCCCATGTCAGGTCCAAAAGAGACACAGCCGCCATAAATCGGCCGGTCACCGCCGGATGCACCAAAGTTGGCATGACCCGGAAAGCAGTCATCAGAAGGGCCGTTCCGGCCATTAATCTTTTGAATTTCGGGCCCACGACTCCCTGCAGAGTAGATCAAGCGCTCTTTAAGTGCACTTTTCCCTTTAGCTAGGCTGGGCATATAGTCTCCAGGGCTCGGCTCGTCGCGCACGCCGACCATATCGACATCTGAGTTGTACCGAATGTAGCGGGCATCTTCAAAAGGGGGACCGGGGAATTCGATGCTCGGGTTATAGCCTGGGGGTAGCTCGATAACGGCTACGCCATCATCGTCTAAAACCAACTCGCCATCCGTCTCTTGCAGGCGATTAAAAGTTGGATTTTCAAATATTACATAGCCTGCAGCATTACCCAACGCGTTCCGACCTGGCCAATTTTGTCTTAATAGTCCACCCGTTTCGAAGTCGATGCTGGTATAAGGAACCGTTACCTTCAGCGACAGAGGCCAGCCTGAATCACTCAACAAAGTCAGCTCGTCCTTATCATTGGGCGCTTCAAACTCAATACTGACCAACTCTTCATCGACCAGATCACAGACCGTAGGTTGGCCTGAATCTGTCGAGTCACCGGCTTTGTTTGTCATGGTTATTGGACAAACCTGACAAACCAGAACCGTGTCGGGCCCCAAAAAAAGATCAGGATTCGAAACATATTCATTCTCAGCACAGATTTCTGCCAACGTGGGTCGGCTGATCATAATGAGAGCCAGAATGGTTGCTAAAACCGCATATTTTTTGCTCATGGTCGTTGTGCCTCAAAAAGTTTTGTTGTTGTGCACTGAGGGCCAATCTATGCCACTAAGACTGCTTGCGGCGAAATATTGCGCAAACACCGCCCCCTTTATTTGCTTAACCTAAGTCAATTGAGCCGACCTGCCATTGGACTAAAGGGCAGTCTTTGGCGCCAATAATGTGATCTTTATCACATAATAGAGCAATTTTCATTAATTATTGCGTAAACTTAGATTGGGTGGAAAAAAACATTCGGTGGAACTCAACTTAAGCGGCTGCCAGGGTCCACTATCTCGATAAGCGACAGTACCGATGAACCCTCTCTGCTAACCACGAGCATGGCTGAGCCCCGAGCGGGGAACGGACGGCTAGGCTGGTGGCTGGTGGCTGGTGGCTGGTGGCTGGTGGCTGGACGAGAATAGAGCTAGGCACGGACTATTTGCTGAAGAATGCTCTTGGTATTGCTATGCGCTACCGGGCTTTACCCAACCCAGGTATCACCTTGCCAACCTCTCGCGTGTATTGCTCGTAAGCGTCGCCCAAATTATCTCGGAGGTCCTTCTCTTCGTAGCGAATGCCAATAAAAATATAGAGGGTCATGGCCAGAGAGAACACAATGTGCCCCACACTCATGTCGGGCGTTGCCCAAAACGCCATCAAAAACCCGGTGTATATGGGATGACGCACTAGTTTATAAAAAAACGGCTGGCGGAAGGTTTGGTTGGGCATGGCCCTGCCCTTCCAGTCGGACCATATTTGCCTGAGGCCAAAAAGCTCAAAGTGATCAATTAAGAATGTAGACAGTAAAACGGTGCCCCACCCTAACCCGGCAACTCCCCAGATCGCGTTTCGCAATAGGGGGTTTTCAACCTGCCATAGGACAGCGGGAATCGGAAGCCAGAAACGAAAAAGTAAATAAAGCGCTAGCGCGCTCATAGCCACATAAAGACTTCGCTCTATCGCATTTGGCCAGTACTTACCCAGTGCAGTTTTGAACCACGGACGTGCCATTATGCTGTGTTGAATGGCAAACAGGCTCACCAACAAGACGTCTACCATTAGCGCAACAAAAAGGTCGCTGGCCGGCCCCACAGCGATGCTTCTAGGTACGACCTCATTCGATACAAAGCCGATGAAATACAGAAAAATCGCAAAGAAAAACACGTACGCAAAAACACCAAATAGAAATCTTGAAAGTTTTCCCATGACAGCTCTCCTCACTCTAGGTTTCCTAGCGCCCGGTGCACAATAAACCCACCGATACACCGTCAGCCTGTCTGAGAGACTAATTCTGAAATTGGGTGATGTATATAGCGGTAAACCGGCAATGCCGAGTTGGCGCATCGGGGGTGCGGGGGAATCGTGCACCCAAGCATTAACCGGGTAGTGTTTCTCCATGCCACCGTGTCAGTTGTGCTAGCGTCACGATCAACTCGCTTCAGATAAGCCACTTTTGGGGCCTATTGAGTTAGCAGCTCACGAGTCGGTGATTTGATACACGATTCGCTGGGTGACCGTATGGCCCGCACTGAGAATTGATTCAGTGCGCCCTAGGGCGTGATGGGGCCCGTTGGGGAAACCCTGAGCCTCAAGACAAATAGCGCTATAGGGGTTTAACGGTGCCCTCAGTTGCGATGCCGTATAAACCTGCAAGCAAGGTTGCGAAGTCGCAACATGCAGGCTGATGCCGTTACCAGGGTTCGACAGTACCGCCACAGATTCGGTCGCAAGCCTGCCAGATAGCGAGGGCTCCAAAACATAGCTGTGGTCGAGATCCCGGCAGCCATGTCCATGGGCACTTGAAAGCGACCGCGCTTGCGTGAAGTCGAGCTGAGTGCCGGCAATGGCTAACAACTCACCCGTGGCGCATTGCCGGTCGTCGGTGCCCAACACCGACTTAGCGTTAATTTGCAGCATCAACTCACTGACTGATTGGGCACCCAAGGTAAAGTAGGCGTGATTGGTCAAGCTAATAGGCGTGTCGTGGCTAGTAGACGCTGCCAGCTCAATTATCAAACAATCATCTACCAAGGTGTAACTCACACCAAAATTGCGCGCACCCGGCAAACCACCCTCTCCATGACTAAGACTGGTGACATAACGTACCGTGGTGGCGTGATCAGTGTGTTCAAGCCGCCAATCGAGCCGGTGCAATGCAGATTCACCGCCGTGAAGTAAAACCGTTGATTTGCCAGTACTCGAATTTGTCTGCCGTAGGCGACCGGCATAGGACCCTACGGTGCCACCGATACAAAATTCATCGATGAGCGCCGCAGCCAAAAGAGAGGAATCGAGCAATAGCTCGACATGACGCTTTTTGGATATCAATTGCGTCAAGCTAGCGCCGTGGCAACTCACCGCAGCGCCGAGAGTTCGTGATTCAAGGTGAATCAAATTGGTCATAACACACTCGTCATACTATGTTCGTCACACTGCGTTCGCCATAAAAGGATCTCAAGCACCGGTGTCGTGCACCAGAAACAATATTTCAATCATCAGAGGGTGTCATGCATTGCTCGGAGGGCGCGCTCATGATTGTGAAAAGCCGATCGGCACTCGATCTAGCTGACAATCTTTACACGGCCCTTACCGAAAAAATATCACGCATTGATGCTAATTAACCGCATCACCCACTCGAATATCGTGATAAAACGACCACCTCAGTGACAAAACTAAGGACGACAAAACCAGCCTTACCTACGGCCGGTCATTCAGTATGAATATTTTAGTCATCAACTGTGGCTCATCGAGCGTCAAATACCAGCTATTAGATTCATTACAAGAAGCCATAATAGCTGAGGGCACTATTGAATTAACGCCAGAAGTCGGTGCGGTGGTAGCTGTGCAACAGGCCCTCAAAGACACACACAGTGAAACTATCGACGCAGTCGGTCACCGCGTGGTGCACGGTGGCGACACCTTTCGAGATGCCGTATTCATTAACAGCGAGGTGAAAGAAAAAATTCAGGAGTGGGCGTCACTCGCACCTCTACACAACCCTCCTGCGCTGTTAGGCATTGCAGCGGCACAAGCGGTGTTACCCGATATTCCCCATGTCGCCGTCTTTGATACGGCTTTTCACGCCACCCTGCCCCGTCGCGCCAGCCACTATGCCATCGATACGGCCTTAGCTGAAAAGCACCGCATCCGTCGCTACGGATTTCACGGCACATCGCATCAGTTTGTGGCCCAAGAGGCCGCGCGCTATCTCGGTCGTCCTCTTAACGAACTGCGCTTGATCACACTCCACTTGGGCAATGGTGCCAGTGCCTGCGCCGTAGAGATGGGCAGCTCCACCGAGACCAGTATGGGCATGACACCACTTGAAGGCCTGGTCATGGGTTCACGCTCTGGGGACATAGATGCCGGCGTTATTTTCAAACTGCTTCGTGATGAGGTTAACGATGTCAACGCCTTGGATGACTTACTCAATCTGCACAGTGGCCTCAAAGGTTTATCGGGGCTAAGCAACGACGTGAGAGAAATTGAAGCCGCCGCGGCCTCAGGACACGACGGTGCACGGCTGAGTATTGCCGTC
>Ga0213865_10002233_pt1 | contig 12275 bp, 21 predicted proteins | sample PICome_6_FD_160100 | JGI IMG/M metagenome (GOLD analysis project Ga0213865, IMG submission 160100) | Coastal seawater microbial communities near Pivers Island, North Carolina, United States - PICO282 | ecosystem: Environmental > Aquatic > Marine > Coastal | place: USA: North Carolina...
AGCAACAAACATAAGTACGCAATGAATAGTCTTACTCGTCAGCCAAACATTCTGATTGACGATAAGCCTGAAAACATTGCTCGTTGGAAAAAAGCTGGCGGTATTGGTATTCGCTTCCAGTGTAATGAAGATGATCTTGAAGAATACTTATTCGCAGAACTGGAGGAAGCATGTCAATTGTCGAAGTATTAAATCTAAGAACTAGATTTGAAGAAGTTACAGATGATTTCAAATTAGAAAAAACTGGTTCTGATATAAATACTCTTAAGTGGTTTATTGAAAATGGCCATAAGTCCAATTCACTTCGTAATGGTTATCAAGAGGCATATGAAATTGCCGAAGCAATTATTACGGAGTACGAGTATGGTAGACAAGAAGACAATCGAGGGTTTGGATGATGCTGACACCAATGGTGATGGGCATATATCTGCAGAAGAACTTGAAATGCATCTCGAGTTTAAACGTAAAGAACTTGAAGATGCTGATGCACAACGTGATGCTATGAGAAAAATGACTTGGTTTGCATTGTTTGGTATGTTACTTTATCCAGCAATTATTTTAGTTACAACTATTATGGGACAAGATAAAGCGGCGCAACTTATAAGTGATATTGCACCAACTTATTTTGTTTCTATTTCTGTGTTGGTGGCCGCTTTCTTTGGCGCAGATGCCGTAAAAGGTAAAAAACCACCGCCTAAGAAATAATGGTTAAGTGGATGTTAGTCATGGTCACTGTTGTAAACGGTGCACCGGTAGCTGAAGAAGTATATACATATAATGGTAGAGCGGATTGTTATGTTGCTATAACTGAACAAGAGTTTAAATACGAATTTAGAACCATGAAGAGAGATTGGGTCTGCATAAGAATTGAAGGCGACTGGGATTATCTACTTCGTTATTGAGGGTTATTATGAAACGACTTATCTATCAAGTTTACACTGGTAAACGATCACATCTCTATGACCATTGTGTAAAATCAGTAGAAGAATACTGCAAACAGCATGGCATTGATCATGAAGTGCAGAAGATGCCAATCCTTCGCATCAAGCCTGATGTGTTTAGTACAAATCGCAGTAAAGAATCTTACGAAAAACATGGCGGTTTCCTTCCTATTTATGAGAAGGAAAACGCTTTTTCGTATTGGCCAAGTTATGATCAAATTGCAGTAGTTGATGCTGACATTTGGATTAGACCAGGCGCTCCTAATATATTTGATGATGTAGATTCTAATGTTGATTTTGCTGGAGTAGTAGAAAACTCTATGCCAATTCTTCCTTGGTACAAACAGAAGATTCTAAACTATTCACGCATGCAATATGCTAGCTTGAAACTAGACTGGCATCCTGCTCCGGATAAAGAAACCGGCTTTCCATTCATGAATATGGGATTGATGGTAATGAATAAGTCGCTAGCAAAATATTTGAATGGTGAAACACCTAACCAATTTATTAGACGTCCAGAATTCAAAGGATTTGTAGATGGAATGGGTGCATGGAAATGGTCAACAGATCAAACTCTTCTAAATTACTGGATTAGAAAGGAAAGAATGAAGCTGCAGCTCTTAGATTGGAAATGGAATGCATTGTACACTGCCATCGACAATAATAAAATAAAAGAAGCAAACTTTGTACACTTCTTCTTGAAAGATAAGCTTCCTAATCGAGGTGAAAACGTGAAAGAGTTAATGGAGCTAGTGACTTGATTCGTATATCTCATAGAGGAAACGTTTCCGGACGTAATGAGAAAAAAGAAAACACTATAGGATATATCAAAGAGGCCGCGGTTCTTGGATATGATGTAGAGATCGATGTGTGGTGGGACAATGGATTTTGGTTAGGCCATGACGATCCTTCTCAGGCTATATCACTGGACTTCTTAGAACACGGCCCTTGGTGGATCCACTGTAAAAATATGCAAGCGCTTGCTCGCCTTTCTGCGACTCGGCTAAGATACTTCTGGCACGAAGAGGATAGATACACTATAACAAGCAATGGTTATGTGTGGGCATATCCTGGTATGCCTATTGATGACATTGCAGGGTGTAATGCAATCCTTGTAGTAAAAGATCAAGGACCAAATGTCCATCCATTGATATTGGGTTATTCTGGAGTATGTTCTGACAATATAAAAAATTATGATTAAGCTAGTATTATTTGATTTAGATGGTGTTTTAATTGACGCAAAGAAAATACACTTTGATGCGTTAAATGCTGCGCTTGGTGAATATGCTATCACTGAAGAAGAACATCTAAATATTTACGATGGAAGAAAAACCAGAGAAAAGTTGCAAATTCTTTCCGAAAGAAAAAGCTTACCTGTTTCAGAACACGATAGAATATACGAAGAGAAGCAGAATAAAACTATAAAGCTTATTTCGAATCTAAAACCAATTAAAGAAATAAAGAATCTTTTTATTGAACTAGAAAAACAGGGATATGAAATTGGAGTATGCTCTAACTCTATTCGAAGAACTGTTCTCACAGCATTAGGTAAAACACAGCTTATTGAGCACTGTAGTGTAATCGTTTCGAATGAGGATGTAGGTAATTCTAAACCTCACCCTGAAATGTACTGGAAAGCTATGTCTATTATGAAAAAACTTCCAGAAGATACGTTAATTGTTGAAGATTCTCCGCCAGGATTACTTGCAGCTGAAAGATCTAGAGCTAATTATGTAAGGGTAGATAATCCATATGATGTCACTCGTCAAAAAATATTTTCTAATCTAAAAGGTGAACAAATGCAAAACAAATGGAAGAATGATAAACTGAATGTGCTGATTCCTATGGCAGGAGCAGGTACTCGTTTTCAGCAAGCAGGTTATACATTTCCCAAGCCTCTTATTCAAGTACATGATAAACCTATGATTCAAGTGGTAGTCGATAACCTAGGACTTGAAGCCAACTATCATTTCGTAGTACAAAAAGAACATAGAGAAAAATATAATCTTGATACTATGCTTAATCTAATTGCTCCTAGCTGCAATGTAATTGAAGTGGATGGTATAACAGAAGGAGCAGCCTGCACCGCTCTACTAGCAAAAGATTTTATTGATAATGACGACCCTTTATTCTTTGCTAACAGTGATCAGTATGTTCAATGGAATCCAGTAGACTTCATGTATAATATGCAAGAAACAAATGCTGATGGAGGCATTGTTACATTCAAAGCTACACATCCTAAATGGTCGTTTGCAAAAGTAAATGAACAAGGTGTAGTAACTGAAGTAGCAGAAAAGAATCCTATTTCTGATAATGCTACTGTAGGTTTTTATTATTGGAAACATGGATCTGATTTTGTTAGATCTGCAGAAAAAATGATTGAAAAGAATATTCGTGTTAACAATGAGTTCTATGTATGTCCAGTTTATAATCAAGCAATTGAAGATGGATTAGTTATTCGTAACTGTGAAGCAGAAGAAATGTGGGGACTAGGAACTCCAGAGGATCTTGATTATTTCGTGAATCATTATAGGTGTTAAAATGAGTTGGAGTCTACCAATAGATTGGGAGTTGCCGATAGGTGAAACTTTCTATACTCGTTTTAAGAGAAAAGGCGAGCTTTTTACTATGACTGAGCCTGATTACAATAAGATAAAAGATCACCTTCAAAGCAAAAGAAGATGTGTTGATATTGGTGCTCATATAGGAACAACTGTAGCAAGATATGCATACCATTTCGAGAAAGTATACGCCTTTGAACCTATGCATATGAAAATATGTAAGAAAAATGTAGGACACTTAGAAAATGTAGAGTTTTATCCTGTAGCATTATCAGATAGAACAGGTACTGTCGACATGGTAATGGCAGACGGAAATTCAGGTGCATCTTCTGTACAAGATACTTCTAATAAAGAAACATTGAATAGATCTGTACTTAGGTTTAACCAGAAAAATAAAATTTCAGTTGAATCAAAGACACTCGACAGCTATCAATTCAAAGAAATCGATTTTATTAAGATGGATACTGAAGGATATGTCCTTCCTGTGTTGGAAGGAATGCGTAATACTATTATTGATAACGAGTATCCTATACTACAAATAGAGTTTAATGGTCTATGTCCTAACAAAGAAGAATGCTTAGAATGGCTTGACAATTTAGGTTATAAATTATATGATACATATCATGTAGACCATTTCTTTAAGGTGATGACATGAAAGTAGCAGTATTAGTATCAGGTGTATGTAAGACAGGCCATCCACTTGGTGACTTAAATAAGTTTAATAAAAGACAGCAAAGATTTTTTCCTGGTGCTGATTTTTATTATGCCACTTGGAAATCTTTTAAGGATGAACTTGATGAGATTGAAGATGCTATTCATACATGGTATTATGACGAACCAGATCCACATTATCATCCGTACTTAGGTGTACCTGTTGATGCACATGTCTCTCCTCATTTTACTGAAAGAGTAAAATGGGCAAAAGGTTTAGATAGCAAAAAAGTGCAATGGACCAAGCAGCATGCTAAACAGCAATTAATTCATGCCTGGTTGTTTGATGATGCAAATATTAAAGATAACTATGATGTTGTAGTAAGAGCTAGGTTTGATGGATTCATCCATAAGAATGCAGATTTTTCTCCATACCTTGAAGATTCATTTAAAAACAAAAATGTGCACGGCTTTTCTGTGACACGTCAAAATATGTTTGATAAGCTATATCATTCTCCTATGGAGAAAGGATCAAAACACAGCGTGTATATGCTAGATCAAATGATTATACATTCTGCTGATAGATTTGACACTGAAACGGTTTATAAATTATATAAAGAAAAAAAATTGCATGCTGCAGAATTTGGATGGTATCAAGTCTTAAGCCATCCTTACGGCGGCATCCATAGAAACCACCACGGATTTGTTAATCATGACAAGAATGTTTTAGATAGATTTTTACTGGATTTAGAATGAAAAATATAATCTTACAACACTGGACAGGTTCTCTTGGAGAGCTAGAATTATTATCAATGCAAAATATAATGGCATACGCAGAATTTTGCGGTGCAGAACATAGATTGCTACAAGGTGACGTGTTTAAACCTGGACTGTCAGCACCATGCCAAAAAATTCATATGCTAAACGAGCAGTTTGATGAGTATGATTATGTAGTGATGATGGATATTGACATGTTTACTCGTAAAGGCATGACAAAAAATATTTTTACATATGAGAAAGGAATGGGAAGACACCACGGCATTCAAAAAACTCTAGTACAAAAATTACATCAAAGATTTCCAATGCTAGGAGATCCTAAGTATCCGTATTGGGGTGGATCTATTTACAAGCTTCCACGAGAAATAAGACAAAGATTGCGTAGGCATCTGCAAGACCATGAAGTCATTCAGTTTAGTAATAACTTTGAAGATGAAGGCATTATGCACCGTCTTGCAGTGTTAGAACAACTTCCCGTTGATGAGTATACATATATGGACAGGCAGCAATGGAATCACAGCAGCTTTGACGATGGTGTAGAAGATGCCAACATCATTCATATTCGACCAAAGTCTGCAGTAGGTGGACCGAAGAGACCTAAGATTGAAAATTATAGAGAGCTTGTAAAAAGAGGTATCATATGACCAATATTATCTACCAATATTGGGATGGAAATGTCAGACCATCTTGCAAAGCCGGCGTAGAGAATATGAAAAAATATGCCGATTACGTCGGTGCTGACTATGTGTTTGAAGAAAACCCTCAGTGGATTAAAAAGCAAGGTTTAGATTTTGGAAGCTATAGCCCACACTATGGAGCTTTCAAACCTCTATGGAATAAAAAATATAGAGACTACGATAATATTCTATTCTGTGATACAGATATTTTTGCAGTGGATGGAATTGAAAGTAATATCTTCGAGGAGTTTACAGGTGAAATTGGTATTTGTGAAGAACCATTTCAACCAAAGCAAAGGCAGATAACTCTTGGTAGAATTACTACACAGCAAGATGAGCTATGGGCTAAGACTATCAAAGAAGCATACAATACAGATGTGCCACGAACAGAAGAAGGCTTAGTCAAAATATATAACACTGGAGTGGTTTTGTATACCCAAGCCGCAGCAGAACATGCTCGAAATAATTGGGTAAAGTTTCAAGACTATGTGAACCTAATTAGAAGTAAACCACTAAACTCATTCTACACATGTGACCAGCCATATCTACATGCTATGATGTTTGTTACAAATATGAATGTACAGTTTATGGATCTAAAATGGAATAGTTATGTTCATGGCACAAGTGATAAGAATAATCCTAAGAAAAGAATTATAGATCACCGTACTGAAGATACATGCTTTGTGCATTGCCAATTTCCTGGCGCAGATGCAATGACAGGTGAACAGTTATTACGTGTTGTAAATTTACCTCGTGAGGAATGGAACTATGAAATCTAAAATTTGGGGATTAGGATTATCAAGAACAGGAACAACTACACTTACTTATGTTCTTAATCAGATAGGGTATAATCACGTACATTATCCTACAGATGATGAGATGATGTCATTTAATAACGATGGTGCATCCGATATTCCTGTCATACCAAAGTATAAAAAACTTGATACGCAGTTCCCTAACTCTAAGTTTATTCTTACAACAAGAGATAAAGAAAAGTGGCTAAAGTCTATGTCAACTTATCTTGAAAGAAAAAGAAATTGGAACCAGTCGACTAGGCAAGTAAATATTAGAACACAGGTATATAAAGAACCATTTTTTGTGTATGAAGTATATGATAGAGTATTTGATGAACACGAAAGAAAAATAAAAGAATATTTTAAAAACCGGCCGGAATCATTATTGATTCTAAATATTGTAGATGGTGTTGATAAACCTCAAAAGCTATTTGACTTTCTAGGTGTTGATGCAAAGATGGATGAGTTTCCACATAGGAATGAGTTAAAAAGATGAATGCATATATTATTACTGTTAAAGGAAATAAAATCTCTGAGACCGGCGCTGAAGTATGTATGGTCTCTTCGAAGAAAGTAAAAAACTCCTTTACTATAGAAAAATTTGATGCAGTAACACCTGACATGGCTAATACTGTTTTGTTTGGTAATGGTCTTAAGTGGAATTATCCTTGGGAAGGAGAAAAACTTGATATCGCAACAGGTTTATTAAAGAAAGCATATCCTACGGCAGATCCTAACAAAAGAATTGCATGCGCAATGAGCCATTGGCTGCTTTGGAACAACTGTGCTAAAAAAGATACACCATTTCTTATCATGGAGCATGATGCTAAATTTATTAAGAAATTAGATTATGAAACAATACTAGCAGGAAAATTTGATATTGTAGGTATCAATAGTCCTGCCGCGGCTACACGTAAAGCACACGAATTTCATGACAAATTAAGAAATACTGCAGCTTGGCTGCAGCCTGCACCTACTATTGATGAATTTAATATTCCTCAAGGTATTGCCGGAAATTCAGCATATATAATTAAACCAGCTGGAGCTAAGAAAATGCTTGAACTTGTTAAGAAACACGGTGTCTGGCCAAATGATGCTATTATGTGTAAGCAATTAGTTCCTAATCTTGGTGTGACAAAAACATATTTTACGGAGGTTCAGGGACTACCATCCCTAACAACACAATGAAAGCATTTGTAATTACAATTGAAGATAATGAAAGATCAATGGAAGCTGCGTTCCGCTGTATTAAGTCCGCTGAAAAATATGGATTACACGTAGAGCATCATTGGGCTACAACACCTAAAGATAATCCACATTTGCTTTTGCATACAAAAGGTATTCAGCCATCCTTTTTCCATGAAAGATATTCTCGACCAGATAACTGCATGGCAGCTTTCTTATCTCATCACGCATTATGGGAAAAGTCTGTAAAAGATAATGAGACAATTGTTATCTTTGAGCATGATGCTATTTTAACAGGTGAAGTTCCTGTTAATCAAAATTTTAAAGGATGCATGACATTTTCTAAACCTTCTTATGGTAAGTTCAACACTCCTTTACAACTAGGAGTTGATGGCCTTGTTCAGAAAAAATACTTTGGAGGTGCTCACGGATATATGGTAAATCCTAAAGGTGCTAAACAACTTATTGATAAAGCTAAAACGCACGGCGGTCCAACCGATGTATTTTTAAATATAGATAACTTTCCATTCTTAGAAGAATATTATCCTTGGGTTTGTATGGCAGCTGATAACTTTAGTACAATTCAAAAAGAAGCTGGGATACAGGCTAAACACAATTACAACGAAACGTATAGGATTATCGATGCCTAAGATGCCAGAAAAAATGATTCTCACTGGGTGTGATGCTAATACCGAATGGCAGCTTCCATGGTTCTTAGAGAATTATTATAAACACAATAGTGTTCCATTAGCTATCGCTGATTTTGGAATGAGTGAAGGTTACTTTGAGAAAATTTGTAAATCATTTCCAATCTTTTGTACTATGGATATGTCACAAGAAAAAACTAGGGGTGTTTCCGGTTGGTTCCTTAAGCCAGCAGCAATGTTTGCTTCTCCTAGTAAGTCTACATGTTGGATTGACACTGACTGCGAGATCCTAGGAAATTTAGAATGGATGTTTAGACATTTTGAACCTTATAAATTAAATATGGTAGAGGATAAACCTTGGTCGAAAAGAAGAGGAGAAGTCTGGCATAACTCTGGAGTAGTAGGATTTATCGGTAAGCCAGAAATTCTTAAAAACTGGAAGCAAGCTGTAAAAGAAAATCCTCAGGTTGGAGATCAAGAAGTTTTACACAATATGCTTAATCCTATTACTCGCATAACTTACATCAATAGTTTGCCGAATGAATATAATTGGCTAAGACTTCAGCTTGAAGTTGATAATCAGGATAGCTCAAAGAAAAAGATTGTTCACTGGACTGGCAAAAAAGGCAATGAGAAAATTAAAGAGAAAATAAAAGCTAAGGAGTTAATGTATGGCTAAGGTTGTACACGTTATTGGAAACGGAGATTCTGCATCTCTATATCATAAAGAACCACGTAAAGGATTAAAACTTACGTGTAATCTTCCGCCCTTTAATGTGCCAGACGTGTATGCCACATGTATGGTAGACTTTAAGATGATGAAAACCATTCATAAGGGAGAGATTGATGTACCAGGCGAGTGGATCTTAGGAGCTCGTCCAAAGATTTATATGGAAAAGAATCCTGGATTCTTTATGCAACGTACTCATCAAATCAAAATGTTTTATACGCATCTACCAAAGTATGCTGCTAATTATACTGACTTGAACTGTGGTCATATGGCGGTGTATTTTGCTGCACAGAAATTAAAAGCAGATGTTGTACATCTCTATGGATTCGATTCTATCTTTGATTTTAATTTAAGAAGCTGCACTGATCTTTACATCAATTCTGACAGAGGAAACATGAACAATAATAGGTTGACAAATAATTGGAGACCTCTTTGGCATAACATCTTTAAAGATTTTAGTGATGGCCGCTGTGAATTTGTATTACATCATTTTCATGACGATATTAAATTCAAGCTTCCTTCTAACACGAAAATTATTCCGTATAAAAATAAAGCAAGAAATGAAGAGACCTTTGCAGAATTTGATGAAATGAATGAAAGACAACAAAAATTAGGAAAAGTGAATTAAATGGTGTACATTACTTCATAAATATAGTATAATAGATCTATAAATTGGAGTGGCCATGAATATAATCGAAATAGATGGTGGAACATTAGTAGAACGCAAAGTGGCCGAGAAAGCTATAAACTTTTCTATTAAGAAACTAATGCCACGTATTCAAACACTTGATATTAGTCTTAGTATCAAGAATATTGAAGATAAGGTTGATGGTTACTGCCTTTGTGTTGATAATAGAACTTTTGAAATAGAAATACAAAGCGGTATAGATTATGCAGACTTCGTAACAGCAATATTCCATGAGATGGTACATGTTAAACAGCACGTCCGTAAAGAACTTGTAGATAACGGGTTTATAAAAAAATGGAAAGGCGAAGAATGGATTTGTATGTTTACAACTGTCGACCAATATATGAAACTACCATGGGAAACAGAAGCATATAACCTGCAGGAGGAACTATACGAAAAATGGAAGACAATATCAGTTTAGAAATGGAAAATCATCTCTTAAGAGAAAATGTTCGTGATCTTCAAGAGCAATTACAAAACTCATATAAAAGGATTGAGGAGTTAAATAATGTCAAAGTTTGTGAATGTCCCCCTATTGTTGTCAGCGGCGTTGATGGTGACGGCAAGCCCTACTAATGCTGAAACTGTAACAGATGTCAATAAAACTGTAATTGATAGAACACCCTATCAGGTAGAAGTGTGTCAACAGCAGTCAACTTCTGGTGATAAAACCGGTGATGCACTTATGGGTGCTATTATCGGTGGTGCAATCGGTAATAATGTGACTAAGAATCTAGATAACGGTGGTGCTGTTGGCGCTTTACTAGGTGGTATGTTAGCCCATAATAATAGTAAAGCTACAGGCGGTACTCGTAGAGTATGTAAGTTTGAAACGCGATATGATGAAAAAACAAGATCAATCTATTCGCATAGTGTGGTTACGTTTACGTACCTAGGTAAAACATACAGTTTATCTTTTCAAAAATAATTGAAAAAAATGCATTTTAGGGGTTTACTTTTGCGATAAACTGTAGTATAATAGATCTATCAAATGGAAAAGAGGAGTTTCATTATGTTTACTAAATCACAAATCGAATTGCAAGCCCACATCGAAGCTAAGAATGCTGAAGGTAAGAAGTGGATGGATGAGAATCCTGGTTCTTACTACGGCATGACTGTCACCGATCCTGCGCATTGGGCAGAGCAGGGTATTACTACTGTCGAGCAGTATGAGTACCAGATGGAGTACTATGGTCTATTCGACTATATTGCTAACTTGACATCAAAAAGCCATGCTCGGTATTTGCTAAGCCTTTGTTGCACAATAGACGATTTAAATGTAGCCTATGAAAAATTTAATTCTAACTATGAGCATGATCCAGATCCAGTCATGGAGGTAGAAAAAGCTTGGTGTGAGGATGCAGCATAATGTCAAACACGGTTGAGATAAATGGTTCAATGTTTACCACTCATCCTATTAACGTTGAAGATTTTGCCAATAATGAACCGGCATTAAAAGAACGGTTTGACATGTATCGAAAACAATATAAAGATGCTGGCAAAAATCTTATTGATATACGCACATATTACAATAGTGGATTCAACCATGTTACTCAAGAACAAGAGGAAGAACGGGAGTTCGGTATCGAAGTTGAGTGGATATGGTAAAGTTTAGCAAAGTCGCTCCTGTCTCGCTCCTCTCTCAGTTGATGCGATTTTGCTAATCCTATAGTCGAGCGACATAACGCGGTTAAGCCAGTAAACGACTTTAAAATTAAGACGCTGGTAGGAAATTATAGAGCGCCTTCACAAGAAAGACTCACCCTATTTGGTTCCGTAGCTCAGATGGATAGAGCAACAGCCTTCTAAGCTGTGGGTCGTGGGTTCGAATCCTACCGGAATCGCCAATATAAATAGTATAGGTTGGTCGCTTAATAGACTCGTACAGATCAACGGTTAGTCTGGCAACAAAAGGAGAACCGCATCCAGCATTTATAAGTTGGCTCTGCTTAATAAGGAAGCTGTATGTTAACTTGGTACGATTATCTTATGATTGCTATGCTTTCTTACGTTATCAGTCAAGGTATAATATACAGCTTCTTCTTTGCTTTTATTGGATGGGTAGCATTTGTAAATTACATGGCTTGGAGGAAAGATAATGTCATACGATGATGAATTCGATTTTGGTTTTACCGCAGTCGATGAAACAGAATTAAAAGCTGTACAAGAAGTATCGGCAAAGGCAGAAACTCTTGGTGCAAATGCATTAAATACTCAAGAAAAATTAGACCGTCTCTACAATGCCGTGATTCCCCTTCTCAATAATCTGAAGAAAAACCCAGAGAAAGAGTATATTCTTTGGCCTAATCGGATTGAGAAGGTGGAACAATTTGAAGACAAGCTTCTCCAAATTTACAAATCATAAAAAAAACGTAAGCCATTGTTTTAAAACAAAAAAATATTGCACTTTTTTGTTTACATTTGCGCGTTTTTAGTATATAATAGATCTATAAAATGGAAAAGGAAAGAGGAGCCTGATCATGTTTTTAAAGAATCTTACAAAGTTAGAACAGAACCTTTGGAAGTCTCACGTCGAATTTATGGGCGTTGACAACGATATGGCTGAAATGTATGCTGAAGATCGCAATGATGTCATTGAAGTAAAGAGTCGTTTCAATAAAGGC
>Ga0213865_10002234_pt1 | contig 12273 bp, 11 predicted proteins | sample PICome_6_FD_160100 | JGI IMG/M metagenome (GOLD analysis project Ga0213865, IMG submission 160100) | Coastal seawater microbial communities near Pivers Island, North Carolina, United States - PICO282 | ecosystem: Environmental > Aquatic > Marine > Coastal | place: USA: North Carolina...
TTAGGTAATATCGCTAATTCAAGTATAGTTGGTAATAATAATACTATTACAGAAGCAACTGAAAATGTTCATTTATATGGTCAAAACATAAATGTAGGAGTAGCTGGTACTGGCTCTGTAGAAAGTTGTTTTGTAATTGATACTAGAATAAATCCTACATCAATAACTTCAGGTAGTAATAATATTATAATGAATCCTGTATACCCAACTACTGAATATGAAAGTGATAAAGTTGTAATAGGTAATAGATTAGGACAAGGTGCTTATTTTGAAGAATATACTGTAGTTACTGTTGGTCCAGGTGATGTAGTTAATTTAACAGGCTCAGCTGCTGAAAATGTATTCCATTTCCACTTCCAATATTCAGGTTCAAATGGTAATGCACAAATAAACATACCCGATCCATCAGATCCTTCTTTAAATAGAGTACAATATAGATTTACTACAGATAATTCTTTAACAGCATCTAAAACAGTAACACTAGCACCAGCAAATAGTGGAACAATAGATGGTAATGCTGAGGAGACATTAACAACAACTTATGATGGTTTAACAGCACAAATAATTGAAGGTGAATGGTTAGTTGTACAACGTAAAAAATAATATTAAGCAATGGCAATAAAAAGAGAAATAGTAATTGAAGTTGATGATAAAGGGGCTATTAAGTCCATTGATGGATTAACTGATGCTATAGAAGACAACACTAAAGCAACCGAGAAAGCTACTGATGCAAATGAGGATTTTGAAGAATCTATACAAAAACAACAAGCACAAATCAAAGTATTAGATGGTGCTGTTAATTTAGTAGGTGGTTCTATTGAAACATTAGCTGGTGGTTTAGTATTATCAGGTGCTTTATCAGATGAACAAGCAGAAGCATTTGAAGGTGCTGCTATTGGTGCTTTAGCATTTGCAGATGGTACAAAACGAACTATTGATGGTATTGTTAATTTAAGAGAAGGTCTTAAAGTATTAACTAAAGGACAAAAGTTAGCTACATTAGCAACTAAAGCATTTGGTGTAGCACAGAAAGTAGCTATGGGTCCTGTTGGTATTGCTATTGCTGCATTTGGTGTTATTACAGCAGCAGTTGTATTATTAAAAGATAAGTTTGAACCATTAAATAAAGCTATTCAGTTTTTCAGTGGTTTAATAAGTAAAGCAGCTCAGGCAATTGGTTTAGGTAAAACTGAAACTGAGAAATTTCAAGAAGCACAAGGTAAATTAGCTGAATCTACAGAACGTGAATTACAATTATTACAAGCACAAGGTGCTTCAACAGAAACATTAATAGCTAAAGAACGTCAGTTACTAACACAACGTAAAAATGCTGCTAAAACAGAAGAAGAACGTTTAGCAACAGCACAAGCATTAGCTGTATTTGAAGCTAAAGTAGCTAAGGAAGCTAAGGATCGAGCAGCCAAAGCAGCAGCAGATGCAGCAGCTAAACGTAAAGCAGAAAGTGATGCAAGAATAGCAGCAGCAAAAGCACGTAGAGCAGCAGAAAGAAAAGCAAGACAAGATATTGCTGATGATGCTGAATTAATAGGTTTAAATGAATTTGAAAAATCACGTAAATTAGCTGAACGTGAGCGTGATGCAAGAATTAAAGAAGTAGGTAATAATGCAGAAGCATTAGCTAATATAGAAAGACTATATCAGGAAGAACTTAAACAAATTGAATTTGATGCTGGTGCTGAAAAGAGAGAAGCAGATCAACAAGCATATGATGAAGAACAAGAGCGTTTACAAGCAATATTTGATTTAACTAAGTCATATGCTGATAGAGAACTTGAATTACAAGCAACAACAGAGTTAGAGTCATTAGCATTAGAAGAGTCACGTGCATTAAAAGAATTAGAAGATTTAGAAGCTACAGAGGAAGAAAAAGCTAAAATAGTTGAATTTTATGCTAATCGTAGAACAGAAATAAATGCTAAAAATAATGAAGAGCAATTAGCAAATGATCAAGCAATAGCAGATGCTAAATTAAGTGCACAACTTGCATTAGCACAAGGTGTAGGTGCTGCAGTAGGACAAATATCAGGTTTATTTGAACAAGGAACAGCAGCAGCTAAAGCAGCAGCATTAGCAGAAATAGCTATTAATACAGGTATTGGATTTGTACAAGGTTTAGATATTGCACAAAAAGGAGCAGCAGCAACTGGTCCTGCAGCACCGTTTGCTTTCCCAATATTTTATGCTACACAAGTAGCAGCTGTATTAGCAGCAGTAAATCAAGCTAAAAATATATTACAAACAGTTCCAGGAGGAGGAGGTGGAGGTGGTACTCCAGCTGTACCAGCACCTTCTAGACCAGCAAATGGAGCAACAGGAGCATCAATAGGATCAGGACCAGGACCTCAATTAAGTCCTACACCTACAACAGCTAATCAAACTGATGTTCCACCAATAAAAGCATATGTATTGTCTGGTGAGGTTACTACTAATCAACAAGCAGACCAAAGATTAAATCAAAGAAGAACATTATAATGAAGATAGTTAAATTATTATTAGACGAGGAATCACTTATGGGCGGTATAGATGCTGTTGCATTAGTAGAACAACCAGCTATTGAGGAAGATTTCTTTATGTTTGCTAAGGAAGAATTTCAAACATTCAATGATTATCCTAAAGCAGCAATTGAAGCAGCAAAACAAGGTATTAAACGCAATGAAGCGCTAGGTAATAAATGTGGTACTCAAGTAGGAAAAGTAAGAGCTCAACAATTAGCAAAAGGAGAAAATATTAGCTTGGATACCATAAGAAGAATGCGTAGCTTCTTACTACGTCAGAAAGATAATTATGATTTAGCTATTAGCAGAAAAGATTATGATGCATGTGGTTATATTAGTTACCTATTATGGGGTGGACCAGCAGCATTACCTTGGGCTGAAAAGAAATTAAGACAATCAGGTGAGGAATTCATTACACCTAATCCATGTCAGGCAGGATATGAAGCAATAGGATTAAAAATTAAAGGCGGACGTAAAGTACCTAATTGTGTACCTATTAAAGCATCAAACGTAGAAAATGTTATTATCGAAGAAATTATTAAGCAAGAGGTATTCAATCAAATCGGAGAAATTGATGGAGTACCTATCTACTCAACTATCGAAGCAGCAGAAGCAGAAGCAAAAAAACGTGGATGTGAAGGATATCACGAACATTTAATAGGTAAAGATGTTATAGGTTATATGCCCTGTAAATCACACGAAGATGTTGTAGATGAAGGTACTGAAGAAGGTGTAGCAGCAGAAACAATGGATCTTGATGTAAGTGCTATACCTAATTTTATAAATGAACTCCCAGATAAAAAACAAGATCAAATATTAAACGCGTTAGAAAACGTAGGAATTACTGAAGACACATTATCACGTGAAGGATATGTTGAAGTGCCTAAATCACGTTATAATACGGAAATAGAACATGCATTTCGCATTGTATCTGAACCAAATAAAGGTAGTATAGCTGATTTTGGAGCATATAAAGTATTATACAAATACGAAGGACCTAGAGATTCAAAAAATAGAGATTTCTGTGCTCGTATGTTAAGTAAAAATTTAGTATTTAGAAAAGAAGACATAAACGAATTATCAGTGAAAGGTGAAAATGATGAATTTGGTTTCTACGATATATTTAAATGGAGAGGTTCATTTAATTGCCGTCACGTATGGACTGCTAAATTATTTAAACGTGATGATGAGAATAATAAAAGAGCAGCAGCAGCACAAATTCCAGGTTTAGGTTCATCACAATCAACAAAACCATTAGATGCTGAAACAGGTAAAACAACAGGATTAAATACTACAGTACAACAAGAATCATTTTCAGCATTAGATGAAAAACAAATGTTAGTAGGTCCTTTAATGAAGGCAAATAAGCTAATTAAACGTGTAAATGAAGATGGTGAGTATTATGTTTATTTTGATGCTGATACAATTGAAAGATTAGCATATCGTTTTATGGAAGATAAATTAACTGATTCAGTAAACATAGAACATAATAATGATAATAGACCAGAAGGAATAACATTAGTTGAAAGTTGGTTAGTTAAAGATCCTAAAAAAGATAAAGCATCATATTATGGTTACGAACCAGGTGTTGGTGATTGGTATGGAATTTATTCTGTACAAGATGATGAATTATGGAATGATTATATCAAAACAGGAAAATTAAAAGGTTTTTCAATTGAAGGATTCTTTGTTGAAAAGTTAGAAGCAAGTAAAAATAAATAATATGCCATTACCAACTAAAAAACCATTCGAAAGAAAAGTAGATTATCTTAAAAGATGTATTCCTGTAGAATTAGTAGCAGGAAAGACTAGAGCACAAGCAGCTGCTATATGTAGTACTACTTTTGATAATTTTACTGAGAATAAGAATAAGAATTAAATAACGGGCGAAGTTTATTAATCCAATATTTTTCTCTTTCTTTATGATTAGTACATTCCTCTAATATACGAATTTCTTTATTTTCGTATTTATCTAATTTTTCGTATAATTTAGGTTGATGGTGTCCTCTTTTATTTTCTGTATTGAAGTAATTACGATGTCTATTTGTTCTAGAGTTTAATACTTTACTCTGACCTACATACAAACATTTATCTCCAGAGAATATACCATATACACCTTGTTTTGCATTGATGTATTCATTAAATTTCTGCTGCCATCTCTCCCAATTTTCTTTTTGCCATTTTTTAGTCGTATTTGTTCGACAAGGATTACATTTGTAGACTTTATATTTTTGACTACTAGGTCTCCAATTATCATCTGCAATTAGATTTACATTACATTTAATACAAGTATGTTTCATAATTATCATTTGATTATACATACGACATCTTCTCTCAAAGTCGCAGAAAATCAATCTTTTTTTTTTGTAAATTAAATATATTTATTGGAAGAAGGTACGTAAACTTTTTTACGTATCCAAACTTAACAATTAATAACTTCAAACAACAAGTATGACACACGAAGATTTAAAAAATTTAGTAAAAAGTCATTTTTCTCTCGTTGAAGCTACTGAGGTTAAGGAAGCTACAGAAACTGAAGAAACATTTGGAGAGATTGCCGATGAAAATAAAGCATTCGTTATTAAGTTCCCAGGTGATTCATTACAAGTAGGAGACAAAGTTACAGTCAAAACAACAGAAGGTCAAGAAATGGACGCTCCAGATGGAGAACATAGACTAGAAGATGGTACTGTGATTGTAACTAAAGACTCTGTAGTAACTGAAATCAAAGGAGCTGGAGGTGAAAAGGCATTAGCTGAAGAAACAGAAGAAGAAACAGCTATGGCAGAAGAAGCGGACGAAGAAAAAATGGAAGAAGAAGTTGAGGAAAAAATGGACATCGAAGAAGTAGTAAAAGCTATTGTATCCGAAGTAAAGGATGAAATGGGTAAATTACGTGATGAGATGAAAGCATTAGAAAGCAAAATGACAGCAATGTCAGAAGCTCCTGCTGCTGAACCAACTTTGACATCAACCGGTAAGAAAATGGGATCTGCAAAGCGCGGATTTAAAGCATTCAATGTAGAAGAGAGCCTGAATGCTGACAGAATTAAAATGGCACTCGAACAAATTAAGAACAAAAAATAATTAAATTAAACTATTATGGCATTAGACGTAGCAGCATTAAATGACTTTAACAACGAGGTTGCAGGCGAACTCGTAGTTAAATCCGTATATGGTGGTTCTACAATGGAATACGTAACAATCCAAGAGGGTGTTAAGTATCAAGAACCAATCAACTTAATGGAAGTTGACCTATACATCCAAAACGCAGCATGTTCCACAACATTTAGTGGTTCATTAGCGTTCACACAAAGAAATATCACAGTATGTCCTCGTACATCACAAGATGGTATTTGTTTAAAAGACATGGACAAAAAATACTTAGGTATTTCGGCATTAGAGCCAGGTTCATACAACGAAACATTTGCATTAGCAGGTGCTTATTCAGACCTATTGGTTAATAAGTTCCAGAAAGCAAATGATCAATTCTTATGGCAACAAGAAAGTGGATCAGCATCAACATTCGGTGGTACTTGTGAATCTTCAGGATTGTTAAGAATTTTAAGTTCAGGTTCAGCAGCTGATGCAGCGTTAGACGCAGCACAAATTGCAGGAACAACTACAGCTTCTTTGGATAACTTAGAAACTATGTTGGAAGCATTATCAACAGATGTAGCAGATAGAGAAGATCTAACATTCTTCATGAGTGTAGGTAAATTCCGTGAATTTATTTCTTCTATCCGTTCAGCAAATAACTTCTACTTCGATCCAGTATCGATTGTAAACAGAGGTGGTTTGTTAGAAATTGGTATGCCTTTCCAACCTAACGTAAAAGTAGTAGGAACAGTAGGTATCAATAGTAATAGAATCGTATTAGGACCAGCTAAACAAATTGTAGCAGGTACTGATTTGATGAGTGATTTTAGTGAATTCCAATTGTGGTATGATATTAATACTGATCAATTAAGACACAGAATTGCAACTAAACTCGGTGTTAACGTAGCATATCCAGAATTCTGGGTAAGTAACAACGCCTAATATTAACCTTTTAACAGAATAACAAAACTATGAGTACATGTGATATAACTTCAGGGTTCACGTTAGGATGTCGTGATAATACCGGTGGTATTAAAAACATCTATATATTATCAGGTTCAGTTGATTCTGTGACAGGTTCAGGTGCTGTTGGCTTAATTTCTGAGATTAGTGGTAGTGGTACATTTTATAAGTTTGAATTAACACGTCAAACAGGAGATTACGTAGAAACTATTAACGGTTCAACCGAAAATGGTACTGTATTCTTCGACCAGACAGTGAATGCTTCATTCCATAAAATGCAATCAGCAACTAGAAATCAGATCAGATTGCTAGCCAAAAACGTTACACTAAAACTAATTGTTGAAACAAACAATGGTTCAGTTGATGGAGTAGGTAAATTCTTCTACTTAGGAGAAGAAAATGGTTTATCATTAAATGCAGGTCAAGGTCAGTCAGGTACTGCCTTTGGAGATGCAAATGCTTACCAGCTTACTTTTAACGGGCAAGAGCCTGATCCAGCATCAGAAATATCTGGTTCAGATTTAACAGGTGTCCTATCGGGAATTTCCATAGGATAAAATAATAATGGAAAGGGGTTGTGTACTATGCGCAACCCCTCTTCCTATTTTTAAGAAAGAAAAATGCTACAATTCGATAAATCAGCCGCAACTAATAATAATGCTGTTTGGATAGAAACAGTAAATACTTCCTCAGGGTATTATGATGATTTAGAACTACAATATAGTCAATCATACGATAGAAGTAGTGGTTCATTTGATTTATCAACTTATTCAGCACCTAATCAGTACAGACACTGGTTAGTTATAACAAATAGTGGTTCACTAGCACCTATTCCTTCAGGACAATACGATATTGAAATTTATCGTAAATCAGGTATTGGAGATGGAAGATGGGCGTTTACAGACCAAGTATGGGGAACAACAGATCAAAAATGGGATACATTTGGTGAAAGTGTTGCAGTTGGGCTTGCCTTATACAAAGATAGAGCGTATATTAGTGGGTCTAACGAAACTAGTATAAAACAATATTTATCCCCAAATGAAAATGGAAAATACACAACATACAATGGATAAAGGATTTACATTCAAAAATATTAAAAAGAAGTTTGCAGATAGAGCATTACCTTCTGAAAGAGTATGGCATAACGAATCTCACAAATTCATCAAGTATGGTGAGTATAATGATTTCCCAAACCACTTAATAGAATTATATAACAACAGTTCAATACATTCTACTTGTATTAATGCTATCGTTGATGGTATCGTAGGTGAAGGTTTAGTAGCCGAACCAGATTACGTCTTAAAAAATGCAAATAAAAAAGAATCATGGAATGTTGTATTTAGAAAACTTGCTACTGACTTTAAATTATATGGAGGTTATGCCTTCGAAGTTATTTATTCTAAAGATAGATCAAAAGTAGTAGGTATTTATCATATTGATTTTTCTTGGTTAAGAGCTAAGGAAATGAATTATAGAGGTGAAATAGAAGGATATTTCATTTCAGATGAATGGGGTGAAAAATATAGGTATTCAATTACTAATGTACCTGATGATGTACCCTATTTACCAATTTATGATCCTACAAAAGCACATGATGAACCTAAACAAATATATGTTTTTAGACCATATGCTCCAGGACAAAAATATTACCCTTTACCTGATTATGTTGGTGCTTTAAGGGTTATTGATTTAGATGAGGAAGTAGATAATTTCCATTTAAACAATATTAAAAACGGTTTAGCACCGTCACTTGCAATTACAACTTATACAAATGCTGATCCTGATCAAAGACAACAGATTGAAGCAATGTTGAGAGAACAATATGCAGGTACTGATAATGCAGGTTCATTGTTGTATATGGATTTAGATGATCCAGCAAATAAACCAGATATTACACCTATACCACAAAATGGTGCAGATGGGTATTATACAACATTATCAGAAATAACTACACAAAAAATATTAACAGCACATCGTATTACCTCACCTATGATTTTAGGGATTAAAACAGCAGGACAATTAGGTGGTAGAGATGAAGTTACAGATGCTTATTTATTATTATTAAATACTGTTATTAGACCATTCCAACAAGTATTATTATCATCAATTGAGGAAATGTTAGAAATGATGTATCCAGGAGAAGATGTAACAGTTGGTGTTCAACAACTAAAATTATTTGATGATGGTGAAGAAGAAGTAGATGTAGTCACTGCTGAAGAAGCTGAAATCGGAGATGATGCAGCGTTAGAAGGTAAAATAGAAAAAGCAGATGAAGAAGCTGCTAATGAAACAGAAGGAATAATTCAAATACCAGCATAATGACAAGTACATTTATTATATCAGAAGCTAAACTAAGAGAATTTACAGACATTAATGATAATCTTGATACTGCTTTTATTAAAAATGCAGTGCGTGAAGCACAAGATATATGGTTACAGCGTATTATAGGTACAGCATTGTATGAAAAAATATTATCTGATATTGACACAGGATCATTAACTGGTGAATATCAAACATTAGTAGATAATTACATACAAGATTTCTTATTATATGCTGCTTATTGGGAGTCATTAGAAGCAATTTATATTAGACCCCGTAATAATGGTTTATTAAATGCTACAGGAGGAGAAAATAGTCAATCAGTAGGTAGAGATTTATATAATGTAAAACGTCAATCAACACAAAATAAATTACAATATTATAGTGAAAGATTAACTAATTATATTATTGAAAAACAAAATGTTTTACCAGAACTAAATGAAAATAACTTCTTATATGAACAATATCCAGATTATGGTTCAAAATATAGAAGTCCAATAGTATTTAAATTTAACAATAGAGGAACACATTTCTATGAAGCAAGGAGAGCAGGAATGAGAATAACAGATTCTCGTTATCCTCAATTTCCTTGGGCATCAGATATAAAATAAATAAAACATGGGAAGAAATTTAGGACCATTAAATATAAAAGATAGCTACGAAGGTTTAGTACAAATCTCAGGTAGTAGTAGAGACGTACTAACAGATGGTAGTGGTAGTGAAATAACTAACTTAACTGTTACTGCTTCAAATGCTGTAAGTGCTTCATTTGCTACTACAGCTTCATTTGCCTTAAATGCAACACCTTTAGATACAGGTAGTTTACTTGTAACTGCATCAGCACTTGATGATACAACAACGTTTACAAAAGGTGATGGTAGTACGTTTGATACAGTAATAAACAACGTAAATAATGCAGTTAGTTCCTCATATGCCTTAACTGCTTCATTTGCTGAGAATGCTGATTCAGGATCATTTATGATTACTGGTTCGGTAGTAGGTAATGTACTTACTTTTAATAAAGGAGATGGTACAACATTTGATTTAACAGTAGAAGCAACAGCATCAGCAGCTGATGCTCTTGTTACAGCGTCTATAAGCGATGCAGATATTACATTCACTAAGGGTGATACATCAACATTTGATATTACAGTAAATAACGTAGCAAACGCGGTTTCAGCGTCACATGCTATTATTTCTGATACAGCTGTTAATGCAACTACTTCAGATACAGCAAATGAAGTAAGTGTTACTACTGATGGTGCTAATTCTACACGTTATGTATCATTTACAGATACAACAACAGGAGCTGATAAACAAAGAGTAGATGTAGGTTTAACTTACAACCCATTTAATAATGTTTTAACTACTACTACTTTTGATGGTGATTTAACAGGTAATGCAGCTTCTGCAGATGTAGCAACTTCAGCTTCACATGCAGTAAATGCTGATAATTCTGTAAGTGCTTCATTCGCTACTACAGCAACAAGTGCTTCCCATGCATTAATAGCAGATTCAGCCTTAAATTTCCCAGGTGCTAATAATACAGGTAGTTTAATGTTAACAGGTAGTGTTGCAGATGCTACTTTAACATTTACTAAAGGTGATAATACAACAACATTTGATTTAACAGTTGATAATGTTGCTAATGCTACAAATGCTGTTAGTGCTTCTTACATATTAGGAAGTAATGTAGATGGTCAAGTTTCTTCAGCAGCAACAGCAGTAAGTGCTTCACACGCAGTAATAGCAGATAGTGCTTTATCAACACCTACAGCAACTAGTGCTTCTTATGCTTTAAGTGCTTCACATGCAGATGTAGCAGATTTAGCAAATAATGCTACTGTAGCAGCTACAGCTAATGAGGTAGATGTACAAACTGATGGTGCAGATGCTGTTCGTTATGTATCATTTACAGATACTCTTTCAGGAACAGATGTTCAAAGAGTAGACGGACAATTACAATATAACCCATTTGATAATAATTTAAGTGCAACTACATTTACAGGTAATTTAGTAGGAAATGCTTCAACAGCAACAAGTGCTTCACAAGCTCAAAATGCTGTGAGTGCTTCATTTGCTACCACAGCTTCACTTGCTTTAGCTGTTGAGGGTGCTTTAACAAATCCATTTAATGGTGATTTTGTAGTAAGTGGTAGTTTCAATGTATCATCTTCAATTACAGCAAATAATGTAATTACTAACCAACATGATACTTATGCTTCAGATAAAATTCATGAGATAGTAACGTTAACTCAAGCAGAATACGATGCAATAGGTACTCCAGATGCAAATTCACTTTATGTAATTAGTGATGCTACAGGAAGTTTAATAGTTAGTGCATCATATGCTATAAGTGCTTCACATGCAGATGTTGCAGATAGTGCTTTAACAGTAGCAACAGCTTCATATGCACTTACTTCTTCAATTTTAGATGGTACACCATTAACTGAAGGATTAATAATTACAGGTTCAGTAGTAGGTAAGGTAGATGCTTTATCAATTGCTTCACAAACAGCAAGTTTAGATTGTTCAACAGGTAATTTCTTTACACTACAATTAGCAAGTGGTGTAGATACACATATTAATCCAACTAATATAACACCAGGACAAACAATAAATCTAGAAGTAGCAACTGTAGGTGCAGGTACAGTAAGTTTCCCAAGTGCAGTAAAACAAGTATCAGGTTCAGCTTACGTACCAACAACAACAACTTCAACAGATATAGTAACATTTATTTCATTTGATTCTACAAATTTATATTTAAGTAATATTAAGAAATTTATTTAATGAGTTTATTTACACCATTTTCTTTTTTAAAACAAGAGGTTGCAGCTCCAGCACCACCTCCATCTTGGACACCAGCTGACTTAGGAGGTCTTCAAGAATGGTGGAATACAGGAGCAGGTCTTAGTGTAACTGCAGGAGCAGTACAATCTTGGACAGGGCAAGAAAATAGTACTGTATTAACTAAAAATACAGGTACAGGTATGACTTACACTGCTGCTGATAGTGATGTAAATAATAGACCTACTATTGCACAAAATGCTTCATTCAATTTAGCAACATTAGAAAATAATAGTATTACATCTTTTACTCCTACTACTGAAAGATATATAGGATTTATTGGATTTACAGGAGATACAAGTACTAGTAATTGGAGAATAATGGGTGGAAATACAACAACTGGAGGTACTTCATCTGAAATTGCTATGTTCCAATCTAACCCAGGTAATCCAAATACAGCAGGTGCTTATTTCTTTACTGGTGGAGCTAAACTAGGTCCTGGTACATCTACTAATGAATTATTTTGGTTTGTTGTTCAAGTAAATTCAGCTGGAACTGGTGGGAATTTTTATTATAATAATACCTCACC
>Ga0213865_10002237_pt1 | contig 12271 bp, 12 predicted proteins | sample PICome_6_FD_160100 | JGI IMG/M metagenome (GOLD analysis project Ga0213865, IMG submission 160100) | Coastal seawater microbial communities near Pivers Island, North Carolina, United States - PICO282 | ecosystem: Environmental > Aquatic > Marine > Coastal | place: USA: North Carolina...
CCTCGAAGTCCACGCCACCCGCAGGTCCCACAGCCCGGCCTCCATTCATCTGCACCACCAATTCCGATCCCGTCATGGCGATGTCAAGTCGCGCAGACAATCCCAAGTTTTGCGTCCATTGCTCACCCGCAGCCTCAAGGTCTGCTCCCTCCAGCTCAATGGGACCCGTGACCTTCCACGCCCCGTCGGCATCCGACTCACCCGCCAAGTTTGCCTTACGGCAGAGCGCATTCCAGGCCACAGGCTGACTCGCGCCATCCGCCATCCATTGGCCTTCCACTGTCACCTCTTCCAGCACCAAAGACCGCACACTCCAGTCCACACCTTCGCCACCACCCGTGTCCTCAGCCGCCCAAAACCGCCATCCTTCACGGCCATCAGCATGACGCCGGACGCGAATGTGACCTTGGCGCAATTGCACCTGTTCGACTTCAAAACGGCCAAACAACAGCGGCATCCAAGCAAAAACGACACCCACCTGCCCCAACTGCAAAAAAGGCTGTCCGCGGTCCACTGCGTCTTCCACTGCAACATCACGCAGCGTCACCTCCACATCGGGCCAACTCTTCAAGACGGTCAGGTCGACAGATCCAATCTGCACATCTGTCTTCAAATGGGGCTGAATGGCCGCTAAAACGCGCTGTTCCAACCCTTGAGCCTGGTACCACACCGCCGACGTCAACCCCACGAGAACCACAACAATGGAACACACCACCCATACCCTCCGGTAGCGGGACTTAAGTGGTTGAGCGTCCTGGGACACTTCGTCTGTGGAATCGGATGCTGAACTCAATCGTTGTGGCACTTTCGCAAGGATGAAAATAGGGGGCCGTCATGCGGTACACATCCCCACGTTGAACCAACGTGAACAGTGGCGGTTTGATTATCAGGGGACTTTCCCAAATTGTTCCTTTCAAACCCAACACCCCATGGACAAGCGCACCTTTCTCAAGGTTGGATCCCTCGCGGGAGCCGGCATCGTGGCCACCCCCTTGGTTTCCTCCCTGCTCGGCTGTGGCAGTGCCCCATCTTCAGGCGAGGCACCCCATGCTACGACCAGCGAAGGGTTCACGCTCCCCGAACTCGGTTTTGCCCTCGAGGCATTGGAGCCTGCTGTGGACCGCATGACCATGCGCATCCACCACGGCAAGCACCACGCCGGCTATGTTCGGAAGCTCAATGCGGCCTTGACCAACCATGCCCTGTCTGGGCAATCGCTTGAAGCCGTGCTCGCAGCCATTACAGTTTCGGATACAGGCCTGAGAAACAACGGGGGTGGACACTTCAACCATGCGTTGTTCTGGAACATCCTGACGCCAAGCCCGAATCCGCAGGACCATGTGCCTTCAGGAATACTTGCCGAGCGCATCACCGCCAACTTCGGGAGTCAAGAAGCCATGCTGACTGAGCTCGCACAGGCGGCCAGCACCCGTTTCGGATCAGGTTGGGGCTGGCTTGTGCAAGACACCCATCAACCCGACCGATTGTTTGTCGCTTCGACGCCCAACCAAGACAACCCGCTGATGACCGGAATCGTGGACGCCGAGATTCAAGGACGCCCCATTCTGGGCATTGACGTCTGGGAACACGCGTACTATTTGAACTACCAGAACCGGCGCACAGACTATGTCGCGGCCATCTTGGACCGTGTCAATTGGTCTGCCGTGGCCGGCCTTATGGCCTGACCTCTCCGCCCTTGGGTAAGGGGACGCCATTGTCTCCCTCTTCGTACAGGCGCTCCTTCAATATCACCTTGAATTCTTTGGCCGTCGGACTCAACACATGGTACCGATAGCTGGGTTTGCTCGCTGATTTCTCCGGCTCAGGCGTTACCGACAACAAGGTGGACATGCGCTTCAGGAAAACGTCGTGATCCTCGAAATAACCGAGGTACATGCTGTCCTTGGTCTTACGGACAGGAAACACCTCCCAACGGCCGGTCTCCACTACAGGCTGACTCAAAATGATGTGCCCCGCCATGCGCCGCAGCAAAAAGTCCTCACCATTGACCAAGACTTCATCCCCCATTTTCAAGGTGTCCTTTCCAAACTCCCAGCGCTCCCCGTCTTCGATGATCACCCCCCGCATCGCTTTGGGAATGTTGGGGAGGTTCATCCTGCCCGGGGGCATGGGTTCGTTGAATTGAACTTTAGGTGTGCAGGAAAACAGTGCCAAGGTGACCAGGAGGACGGTCCATGGAAATCGAGATGCGCTCATCAGAGAATTGAAAGTGCCACCGCCAAAATGCCCATGGCTGCGCAGTAAACGGCAAAACCCTTGAATCCATTGCGCTTGACCAGATTGATCATCGTTTGACAAGCCCAAAGGCCACTGAGGAAAGCAGCCAGTGCTGCCGCACCCAGCGCGAGACCAGAAACAGAGGACAACAAGGCCGGCTCCTCCATCAGATCCAGCACCTCCAATGCAGTCGCCCCCAAAATCGGAGGCAACACCATCAAGAAGCTGAACCGCGCCGCTTCACTGCGGTTGATGCCCAATAACAACGCCGCAGAAATGGTAGCCCCGCTTCTGCTGATGCCCGGAAGCACCGCCACAGCCTGGGCACAACCGATCAACAGCACTGCGATCCATCCCAAGCGGCCGCCTTCATGCCCCCTCGTCTGGGCCCAATACAGCATGGCTGCAGTCGCCATCAATGCCATGCCCACCGCTCCGATATGCCCGTCCAAACGGGCCTCCAAGACGTCCATGAAAAACACGTACACCACGGCCAATGGCAGCATGGAGAACAGAACATATCCTGCAAACGTGCGCGCCTCTAATCCGCTCTTGGAGCGCTGAGGCAATCCCATCAATAAATCTCGAATGTCCTTCCTGAACACAACCAAAGTGCTCAAGGCTGTCGCCCCATGCACGACCACGCTAAAGGCCAAACCCGCATCGTTGATGCCCAGCAATGCTTTGCCCAATTCGAGGTGGCCAGAACTGCTCACCGGCAAAAACTCCGTGAGCCCTTGGACCACACCCAGCAGGATGGCCTCCCAAATTTCCATCAAGCCTTGGCCCCTTCAGCAGGAAAGCGCTTCAGTATGCTGTAAAAAATGACGCCGTATCCCGCGAGCACGGTCAGTGGTGCAATGGTGATTCTACGGGTACTGAAAATGGCTTCCGAAAACTCATTCGGGTCTTCCACGCCACCGCCACTCATCAACAGGTAGCCGACAATGAGCAAGGCAATGCCCAGCAAAAAGAAAATGTAATTGCGGCGCTCAAAAGGAAACGCATTGCGCCCATCGTTGAGGCTCTGATTCTGCTGTGCGGAGGGCGTACTCATGTCAGCGAAAATAAGCGGTGAATTCAGGATGAATGTGTGGCCCGTCCACAACTCATACAAGTTTGTCCAGGCGAGCTCCAAAATAACGGCCCACAGCCCACCGCGCACTCAAGCCGGTCAGCACCAATCCCACGGCCAATTGGCACAGCAACACCGCGCCCAACTCTTGCAGTCCCCAAGGGCCCAAGACTCCCGGCAACACTTTGCGCATGGCGATCAATGCCGCCACGACCCCGGCATACGCCAACAAGGCACCAACCGCCCCATACCCCATCGCTTCTGCGATGAAAGGCCGGCGAATCCGGTGCTGCGGTGCGCCCACCAATTCCATGCTCCGAATCAAAAACCGCCGACCGAAAACACTCAAACGCACGACATTCATGATCTGGGCCACCACAATGGCCATCAACACGAGCACCAACGCCAAGCCTGGGTACGTCCAGTCCTTGAACCCACGGTCCAATCGCTCCAGCAACACCTTGGGGTACTCTACCCTGGACACGCCAGGCTCCACAGCCCACTCCTCTGCTTTTGCCTCCAATCCCGCCAGCCCCATTCCTTCCATCCACGACGGAGAAAGGACCACTTCCAAGACTGCAGGCAAGGGCGAAGCGCCCAAAAAGTCCATGAAAGGCTCACCCAATTCTGACTCCAGCTCCTGAGCGGCAGAATCCGGGTCTACATACACCACCTCTAAGACGGCGTCATCCCCCTTCATCTGCTCCAACCACTGGTTGACCCCCGCTTGATCGACCGGCACCTCGCTCAATACGACGTCCACCCGCATGGAAGACATCCACCCTGACCTCAGATCCTGAACCAACAAGGCCCCTGCCACCAACGCTCCCAACAAAGCCAGCGTCAAGGAAACGCCAAGCGATGTCGACAATGCCGAAAAATCATGGGCCTTGCTGCGGCTCGGTTTGCGTTTACTGCTCATGTTTTGATGGAGACCAGATCGAAGTTAGTCCGACAGGCGGAGGCACAAGGTTAACCCTCTTCGCGGGCCATGAGCTGCACCGTGAAGTGCAAGTCAATGCCGGCCAATGGGTGATTGAAATCCACTTCGACTTCCTCTTCGCCCACGTGCACCACAACACCATGCACCTCATCGCCTTCGTCATCGCGCATCACGACCACCTCACCTTCGGCCATGACACTCTCATCGAACCCCTCGTCGTCCACAAACTGCTCCTTGGGCAACACCGCAAAAGCGCCTTCCATTTCAGGACCATACGCCTTGTCGAAAGGAACCAACAGCTCAAACCGGTCGCCAACCTGGGCTGCACCGACCGCCTGTTCCAATTCGTCGAGGACTTCTTCGCCACCCGCAGTAAATGAAAACGGCTCCTCTGGTACTGTGGCCTCAATGATTTCGCCTTCCGGCCCATCGGCCCGCAACGTGTAGTGAATGATGTATTTCATGCCGGGCTATGGTTTGATGGGGGCAAAGGAACGCACGGTGGCTTCGAGCTCCCTGAGATATTCTCGTTTTCCGAAATAAGGGGCGTAGACGTAACCGTCTACCGTCACCAATTGGCCGCGGGCATCGTCGACCCAGGCAATTGAAGTCCAAGGGCCCCCCATGAAGTCGCCTTCCATGCGCCACAATCCGCGCATCGTAGCGGCAAATCCGCCGCGAAATGACACCTCCTCATACAGCGGAGGAAGCCGGTATTCCGTGGTCATATAACTGCCCTCATTGGCCGAGGAAATCCGCGCCATCAATAAAGAATCACGGCGCGCCAACATGCGCTCCATGGAGAAGTCCGCTGGACCAGAATACGGTGTTCTGTGCACCACAATGCCCATCTGAACGTCGTGGTTGCGCCCCCCCTTCATTCGCGTCAGAGAGCGCTCCAACCAGCAAAATCCCCCCTTGCTCTCTACCATCCTGATGTCCCTGGGCAACACCGCCGCCAGTCCTTGCTGCTCGCGCAGCTCTAACTCCACTTGGCGGTTCCGGTCCAAGGCCACCACCTCTCCGTAGCGCTTCGTCTCTTCTTGTTCCAGCATGTCCGCCAGCATGAGCCCACCTTCCGGACTGTTCAACGCCGCGATTGCACCGGCCACATTGCGGCCTTTGACCTCTGCATAAATCTGACCCTTTGCATAACGGTTGCGGAACACCGTCATCTTGGGCTCCTGCGTGTCAATCCGGTCCGCGATATCGAAAACCACCAGGTTGCGGTGCGGCTTCCAGAAGCGATCGAACTCCTCCGGATCGAGGCGGATCACGTCGAAGCGGGGCTCGTATTGGGGTAAAACGCGAACGGGGTTGCCAAACAAACTGTCCACCACCTCCGCGATGCCCCGGTTCCACATGGCTTCCGAAACCACCATCACCACTTCACCGCTGGGCCCGAGTTTGCCGGGCAACAGCGCATAACGCTCGGCCTTGGTTTGTGGTGGGGCCTCTCCGTTGCACCCCACCAGTGCGACCACCATCAACAGCCCGAGAAAGGGCCCCCAAACACCAAAAGCCCGAACGGCCCACTTCAATTCACCTTGGGTCTGCATGGATGTACAGTTTTTGTCCTGCCCGAATCATGTCTCCCCTCAATCCATTCCAGGCGCGCAATTCGCGCACGCTTACACCGTGCTTCTCGGCAATCGTGCCCAAGACGTCGCCCGACCTGACCCGATATACCGTCACCTCGGGCTCAAAGCTGACCTCAGGGGTCTGCTGAGCCTCCCACTCCAAAGCCACCGCCAAGGAGTCCATAAAGACACCCACGCATTGAGTGGGCAACACCAATGGCCAACCTCCATCCACCGCGCCAGGCACCACAGCCTTGCGGTATTGGGGGTTGAGTTGGGCCACCTCTTCGACCGGACGGCCCATGGCCTTGGCCAACTGATCAAACCTGACGTTCTGCCTGAGCATCACCGTATCCAACGCAAAGCGCGGCACCAATGGTGCGCTGGGCACCAAGCCCGCATCCACCGGGTGCTCAAAGAGGTACGCCAATGCAATCACAGACGGCACGTACTTGGCCGTCTCTCGCGGCAAAAACCGACGCACCTTCCAAAAATCCCGAGATCCAGACCGGCGGATGGCCTTGTTGACGTTGCCCGGCCCGGCATTGTAAGCGGCCAGGGCAAGGTGCCAATCTCCGTCGTACATGTCGTGCAATCGCCCCAAAAACCGGCACGCTGCTTCCGTTGCCGCGTATGGATCGCGGCGCTCATCCACCCAACTGTTGATCTCCAAATCTTGGCTGCGCCCTGTGGCATACATGAATTGCCACAATCCAGTGGCCCCTGCACCGCTCCGGGCCAAGGGGTTGAGTCCGCTTTCCAAGACCGGGAGGTACTTGAGCTCGAGCGGCAGGTTGTGCCGGTCCAATGCCGCTTCAAAGAGCGGAAAATAATGCGACGCCCGTCCCATCATCTTGCCGAGAAACCGCGGGCGGTTTCGCATCATGAACACGATGCGGTCCAATACTGCGCCGTTGGGCTGCAGGTCCATTGGTGACCGGCGGTCTAGGTCCATCAACGCCGCAACCACGGCTGCGGTATCCAGGGCGCTCGACAGAGAGCGGCTCGACGTTCCAGCATACCACACCGCACTGTCTGTACTGACGCAATGGGCTTCGGCACACCAATCCAGCCACAGCGAATCCGCGCGGTCCGCCAGCAGTTTGCCTGCCCCCGCGCTGTCCAATGACAACGTGTCCGGTTCAAATGCGGCCGAATCGAACGGCCCGATCCACATGGCCACAAGGACCATGGACCGCCACAACAAAAGGGTTAAATCACCCTTTGTCGTCCTCATTCTGCCCTTTGCCGTCTTCCTGTGTCGCGTCCTTGAATTCCTTGACCCCGCGGCCCAGACCGCGCATGAGCTCAGGGATCTTGCGGCCTCCGAAAAGCAGCAAGACAACGAGGACAATCAGAATGACTTGTGTAGGTCCAATGGCTCCCATCCTGTGGATTTTGGGACCAAGTTCGGCGAAAACGAGAGATCTCGTGCACGCGAAAAAGTGGAGGAGCGTTAAAAAGCTGATCCCAACCTGACGGACTGCCCGTTCAAGCGCAGGAAACGTTGTCGATCAATCGGACTCCTCCGAGGCGCACAGCAGCAAACACCCGCATCTCACCCTGACGCAGAGGGCCCGGCTCTAAAGTGTCTGCCCTCGCCACAGCGAGGTATTCCACTTCAAACCCAGCGGCCCCTAAGGACTGCTTGGCCGCCTTCACCGTTTCGGGTCGAGGATCTGACGCCACGCGCATTAGCGCATCATGCAGCTGCGGTGCCTGCATCCTCAGTTCCGCTGACAAACGCCGGTTGCGCGAGCTCATGGCCAATCCATCCTCCTCACGCCGGGTGGGCACGGCCACCACCTCCAAGCCTTCAAACTCCAATGCCGCCAAATGCCGGACCACAGCCAGCTGCTGCCAGTCCTTTTCTCCAAAAAAGGCCGACTGTGGCTTGGTGTGCCCAAACAAAGTGCGCACCACACCAACGACACCGTCGAAGTGACCCGGGCGCATTTCACCCTCCAACGAAGCGGTCAAGGTCCCATAATCCACGGGCTCAGCAGCACGGGGAACACCACCTGGATACATCTCTGTTAGCGTTGGGAACACCACTGCATCAGCACCCGCTTCAGACACGAGTTGAACATCCTCATCCGGCGTCATCGGATATGTGGCAAAATCATGCTCTTCGTTGAATTGAGTGGGATTGATGAACACGCTGACCACCACTTCTGCTGGCTCCCCAGCGATGCTGTCGGCCTGTGCCCGCGCGGCCCGAACAAGGTCCGCATGGCCTTGGTGCAAGGCCCCCATGGTCGGCACAAACAAAACCTTCACCCCATCGCTATGACGCAACTGAATGTCCGTCCGCCAATCGCTGAACCCTTCGTACTTCAAGGCTCTTTTGCGCCCTTGCACCGCCAAATCCATTCTTCTATTCAAGCCAAAACAACGCGGCAACAAACAGTGCCAATGAGTGTCAACACTTACGAAATCAACGGCCTGAAAGTAGCGTCAATCCTTGAAAAACCGGCATTTCTGGCCTATATTTGAGTCTAGCCTGTAATTATTTCCGGAAAACGAGATTCATGAGCAAGACCCGCATTCTATACGTTAGTCAAGCAATTCAACCGTTCCTTCCGGAGAGCCCCATCAGCAAGGCAAGCCGGCACATTCCTCAGGGGATCCATGAGCGAGGCCGAGAAATCCGCGTATTCATGCCCCGTTTCGGCGTCATCAACGAGCGCCGTCACCAGCTTCATGAGGTCATCCGTCTCAGCGGCATGAACCTCAACATCAATGACACGGATCACCCACTGATCATCAAAGTCGCTTCCATCCCCACGGCCAGGATGCAGGTATACTTCATCGACAATGAGCACTACTTCAAGAAGAAAGTGACGTGGTTTGATGCCAAAGACAAGTTGGTGCCCGACAACGACGAGCGCGCCATCTTCTTCGCCCGCGGCGTTTTAGAGACCGTTCGCAAATTGAGCTGGGCACCCGACATCATCCATTGCCACGGCTGGATGGCTTCGTTGGTTCCCCTCTACTGCAAGCAGATGTTCAATGGTGATGCTCACTTCGAGAACACCAAAATCGTCACAAGCCTTTATGATGAGGGCTTCAATGGCACCTTGAACGGTAGCCTCCACGAAAAAATCACGTACGACGGCATCACTGCTGAGTCTGTCGCAGACATTCAGTTGCCCACCTTTGACGCCCTCAACAAATTGGCCATCGCACATTCCGATGCCATCGTTGCAGGATCAGAAGAGCTTACCCCTGATACACAGGCTGCTTTCAGCGGTGCTGATGTGCCCACCATGAACTACATGGAAGCTGAACTGGGGGCCGCAGAAATGGCCACTTTCTACGACAGTATTCTGGAGGGAAAGGAGGAGGCCGTTGAGGAATAAGACGCGATACGCAACCGTATCGAACCGAAGGACCGACCCATACGGGGAGGACGGTCCTTGACGGCCTTCGCATACCCCTTTTTCTGTACGACCTTGGCGGCCCGAAACCCATCTTCTCGCATGCGGACAACTGGCATTGCCCTCTTCTTGACATTTTCGTTGCTGGTCGCTGTGACCGCAGGTTGTCGCAAACCCGACGGAAACATTGGATTGGCCCTGCAGCCAGAGGCAGAACTGCTCGCCCTTACCACGGACACCTTGCCCTTGTCCATTGAAATGGTGCCCGTCGACTCCTTGAGGACAGACAAACGCAGCCGACTGTTGTTGGGAAGCACCATCGACCCCGTCAGCGGCTTGACTGAAGCTTGGTTCTCGACTGAACTGCGCTTGTCTCAAACCTCGATTGACTTTGGAGACAATCCCGTGTGCGACAGTGTCGTGTTTACGTTGAAGCACAACGCGCCTTCGTATGGCCTCATCATGGACCAGCAAATCAAGGTGGAACAACTCACCGACACCCTGGTCTTCGACACGGCCTACTACGCCAATAACAGGCAGCAAACCACCGGAATCAACCTCGTGGACGCCACACGACAGCCTGTGCAAATGCACCCCAGCAACCCATTGCTGATCGGCTCCGACACCTTGAGCGCCCAAGTCCGCATCATGCTGCAAACCAGTTTCGGACAGAGCATTCTGGACGCCGACACCACCGTTTTTTCTAGCAATGTCGAGTGGCGCAAATGGTTCAAGGGCCTCCGGGTGCGCTCCCAATCTGGTGGAGGCGGCATCGTCAGCCTTGAGCCCAATGTTGGGGTCTCATACCTGCGCATCCATTACCACAACACCACCGACACCACGAGCTACGACCTCTTGATCAACAGCAACTCTACCAGGGTTACCCATTTCCGCCATGTCTGGCCAGAACCATACGCCGAATTGAATGACAGCAATGTGGTAGAGGGGACAGATCAGGTGGTGCTGTTGGGGTGTGCCGGCTCCTATCTCCGGATGAACCTGTCTGGATTGGACACCCTCGATTTGCCTGAGGGCGCCGTGATCAACCGCGCCCAGATCACCCTTCCTGTGGACATGAGCCCCACCAAGCTCAGTAGGCCGTCTTTCCTCACCGCTTTTCTCAAAAACGAAGGGGGGGGCATCGAACTCACCCCGGAGGCCACTTCTCCAGGCGTGGCTTACAACGGAGCATTTGACCCCGAACTGGAGGCTTACGTGATCAACATGCCGGTGTATGCACAGCGCAGGCTGAACGGAGAGGACAACCGGCCCTACGTCTACCTCTATTCCGAACTCTCTTCTGTGGCACTCGAGCAAGTAGTCTTCAACACCCCCTTGGCCGCCACTCCAGCCCAGCTTGTCGTCACGTGGTCTCAATGACCCACTTCAACCGCAAAGGAGCGTAACTTTATATCATGTGTGGAATCGTAGGATACTTGGGCAATCAGGACGCTTTTCCCATCCTGATCAAAGGACTAAAGCGCCTCGAGTACCGCGGCTATGACAGTGCGGGTGTCGCGGTGCTTTCCGAGAATGGTCAGCTCGAGCACCACCGCCGCAAGGGCAAGGTGGACGACCTGCTCCAGCACATGGAGGGCAAGGTGCCCAACGGCAACATGGGCATCGGCCACACGCGTTGGGCCACGCACGGGCCACCCAACGATGTCAATGCCCACCCTCACCTCAGCGGAGATGGAGAACTCGCGCTCATCCACAACGGCATCATCGAGAACTACCATGCGCTCAAAGAGACGTTGACTGGCCGCGGTCATACGTTTTACAGTGACACCGATACCGAAGTCCTGGTGCATTTGATTGAGGAAATCATGAAGAGCAGCGAGGGGCTCGACCTCTTTGAGGCCACGCGCGTCGCACTCAATGAAGTCGTGGGCGCCTACGCCATCGCTGTGGTGGATACCCGACGACCAAATGAACTGGTCCTCGCCAGGAAATCAAGCCCGCTCGTGATTGGGATTGGAGATGGGGAGTTCTACATCGCCTCTGATGCCACGCCCATCATTGAGTACACCAAGAATGTGGTCTACCTCGAAGACGAAGAGGTCGCCCGAGTGTCGTTGAGCAGTGGATTGAAAATCCGCACCATCGCCAACCACAAGGTCACGCCGGTCATCACGGAGTTGGAGATGGCCATGGAGTCCATCGAGAAAGGGGGTTACGAGCACTTCATGCTCAAGGAGATCCACGAGCAACCGCGCTCCATCGCAGATTGCCTTCGCGGCCGCCTCAGGCTCGGCCACGAGACCATTCGCATGGCCGGCATCGACGACCACTCGGAAAAGTGGACAGAGGCCAAAAGGCTCATTATCGTTGCCTGTGGCACCAGCTGGCACGCCGGGTTGATCGCGGAGTACATGCTGGAGGATTTCGCACGCATTCCCGTCGAAGTGGAGTACGCCAGTGAGTTCCGCTACCGGAACCCTGTCATCGGCAAAGGGGACATCCTCATCGCCATCAGCCAATCTGGTGAGACCGCCGATACCTTGGCCGCCATTCGCATGGCCAAGGAAAAAGGTGCCCACGTGTTTGGCATCTGCAACGTGGTGGGGTCCAGTATTTCGCGCGAATCACACAGTGGAGCGTACACCCACGCCGGTCCAGAGATTGGTGTGGCATCTACGAAAGCGTTTACCGCGCAACTCGCCGTCCTGGCCCTCGTCGCCATCCGTGTGGGCAGGTTGAGGGGCGAGCTCGACCAACAACGCTTCAACCGCCTTTTGGTCGAACTCGATGCCATCCCAGAAAAGGTGGAGGCCTTGATGCAAAACGAGCCAAAAATCGAAGCCATTGCCGAGTTGTACAAAGACCGGCCCAACGCTTTGTTTCTCGGAAGGGGATACAACTTCCCAGTCGCCCTTGAAGGGGCATTGAAGCTGAAAGAAATCAGTTACATCCACGCAGAAGGATACCCTGCTGCGGAGATGAAACACGGGCCCATCGCGCTGATTGACGAAAACATGCCTGTCTTTGTCGTCGCCACAAAAGATGCCCACTACGACAAAGTGGTGTCCAACATTCAGGAGGTCAAAGCCAGGGG
>Ga0213865_10002239_pt1 | contig 12254 bp, 13 predicted proteins | sample PICome_6_FD_160100 | JGI IMG/M metagenome (GOLD analysis project Ga0213865, IMG submission 160100) | Coastal seawater microbial communities near Pivers Island, North Carolina, United States - PICO282 | ecosystem: Environmental > Aquatic > Marine > Coastal | place: USA: North Carolina...
GCCGCTCCGGGTTACGAAATGTATTATTTTACCATACTCGCGGGTAATTCACAGCGTTCACTCGTTCAATTTTTCCAACCCACTCATGCCTACCAGGTAGAAACAATACCAGGCATCAAGGACATGGTCGCAAAGTTTAAATAATGCCGTTGGTTTCTCTTAAACCTATTTTGGCAGAAGCTGAACGCCGCAATGCCGCTTGCTTAGGCCTTGTTTGCTTGGGTTGGGAAGATGTGCGGGCGTACGCCTCTGCAGCAGAAGAAGTGGGCGCGCCACTTGTTTTGTCAGCCGGGCCTGGTGCCCGAGCTCACATGCCAATCAGTGTTTGGGGCTCTATGTTCAAAGCCATAGCTGAAGAATTTAGTGTTCCGGTGGTTGCACATTTGGACCACGGCAAGTCTTTAGATGAGTGCAAATATGCCCTCGACGCTGGGTTTACCAGTTTGATGATAGATGGGTCTTTGCTTTCCTTGGATGACAATATCAAACTTTCCAGCTCTGTATGCGAATTGGTTGTCGGTTCAGATATTTCTGTCGAGGCAGAGTTAGGAATGGTGGGCTATGAAAACGGAAATAAAAGTCAAATCACTCGCCCTGAAGAGGTTGAGAAATTTCTAAGCAGTGTGAACTGTGATTGTCTGGCTGTGTCTATTGGCAACTCTCACCTCCAGGTAAAGCAAAAGGCAGTGATTGATTGGGCGGGTGTTTCAGCTATTCGCCAAGCAACGGATCTACCATTGGTTATTCACGGCGGCTCAGGCGTGAAGCAATCTGACCGGGAACGTCTAGCTCGCGAATTTGGGGTAAGAAAGTTTAACGTTGGTACAGAGCTTCGCCAAGCTTTCGGTGAGGGTTTGCGTGACTACATAGCCACTGAAGTGGAAACATTCGATCGAATTAAAATTTTAACTGGAGCCGCTAATTTTGTCTCAAACAAAGCTAGCCATATCTTGAAGGACAACTGGAATAATGATTCAGCGCTTAAGCTCTTCTGACCTCAATTTAAATTTATTCACAGACTTAATTAGCACCGTCTCAGATAAACCTGCTTTGGCAGCTTCACTGGTGGAGGGTGTGCCGGTTTACTCTGCTCAAGAGTTGGCGAATAATCTAGAGAGCGAAAGTCGCTCTCAATTGCTAGATGAATGGGCTGAGGTTTTGTTAAATGGTGCTGGCGTTTTTGCTATAACGGGAGCTGTTTCTAACGAAGCTATAATGGATCAAGCAACAACGGTATTTCAGGATATTATAGCTGGTGAAAAAGCTGCCTCTGTTGGCGGTGGAGATCATTTTGCTACCGCTGGAAACAACGATAGAATTTGGAATAGTTTAGAGAAGCATGCTCTTTCAGATCCTGCTAATTTTGCTGCCTACTATGCGAATCCATGGATAGATGCTGCTGCTGAAGCCTGGCTTGGTCCCCGTTACCAGATGACTGCCCAGGCTAATTTAGTGAGACCCGGAGGCCAGGCTCAAACAGGACATCGTGACTATCATCTTGGTTTTATGTCTCAGCAACAGGCTGCTCAGTTTCCAGCACATGTCCATGCTGTCTCTGCAACGTTGACGCTGCAGGGAGCAATTGCTCATGTTGATATGCCTGTCGAAAGTGGACCGACCAAGCTTCTTCCGCATAGCCAGAAGTATGAACTGGGATACCTGGCTTTTCACGACCAGTCATATCGAGACCTTTTCGAAGATCGGTGTGTTCAGCTCCCTCTTAAAAAAGGAGATCTCCTTTGGTTTAATCCAGCGCTATTTCATGGTGCTGGAGCAAATCACACAAGGGATGTGGAGAGACTGGTGAACTTGTTTCAGGTATCCTCAGCTTTCGGCCGGCCAATGGAATCTGTGGATCGAGAAGCTATGCTAAAGCGTGTGGAGCCATTATTACCGTCCTATCGAGGTCTAGAGCGTCAAGCGCTGGTCCGAGCAACAGCTGAGGGCTACGCTTTCCCAACTAACTTGGACACGAACCCGCCTGTTGGTGGCCTGGCACCAGAGACTGATCAAGATCGCCTTTTGTAACGGATACGCTTGAACAATAATTGCGACGCGTAGGATCCTTTAGAGATCTCCCAGCAAGCGTGGATCATATGGGTACCGGGTTATATTTTCGAAGCCAGTTTCTGTGACGATAAGTTGGTCCTCAAGCTTGATACAGAAATCGCCGTTTTCTTCACCCACCAGCGCCTCTACGCATAGGCACATGCCAGGTTCTAGCTCGTAATCATTGGCTCCTTCCGCGAACTCTTCTTTGTAGGGTATGCATGGCCATTCATCACATAGGCCCACGCCATGAAAACGGCAGCTATACTGGCGAGCAACGTATTTGGGGTCGAGCTGATGGCCGCCGAAAGTTAGTTCTTTCATCGATGTGCCTGGTTTTACCAGCTGCTCATTGATGCGCATATGCTCGACTGCGTGCTTATAAGCCTCAATCATGTCTGGCCGCGGTGCTTGATCGCCTATCCACCATGTCCGCGAAATGTCTATGCAAAATCCATAAACGCCAACCAGGTCAGTATCAAATGCTAAAATCTCATTATTCTGCAGTTTGCGCGGACCACACTCTTGAAACCATGGGTTGGTCCGAGGGCCTGTTGAGAGGAGGCGGGTTTCAATCCACTCGCCACCGCGCTTAATATTTCCAGCATGAAGTACGGCCCAGATTTCATCTTCTGTCATGCCAGGTTTCACTGCTTCCTGCATCTCATATACTGATTGTTCGCAAGACCAACTTGCACACTTCATTGCCAGCTGCTCGTCAATGCTTTTTACGCTGCGTGCCTTCTCCATTGCTTCTTCACCGCGCATAACTTCAAAGCCCAAATCGCGGAGTGCATAGAAGCCATCAAGCATTATTTTATCAACGCCTAGACGTCTGTTCTTTCCGGCATGTTTCAGCATTAGCTCGCTCACCTGCTGAGCAAAGCCATTGGCAGCCTCTCGTGTTCGATCGCCTGAAGCAAAGTAGAACATGCTAGCGCCACTACGCACTTCTTTAACTAATGGATTGAAGTCACAAAGGAACGGGCTGTTCTTGTAATCCCATACTACCATATGACCGTTCACTAGGACAAGACATGCGCGAAAAGGGTTGTGTGTATTCCATAGCTGCATGCTAGTGCTGTCACTGGCATAGCGGATGTTTAGGGGATCAAACATTAACACCCCTCCCCAGTCGCGCTTCTCTAGTGCGTCAACAATCCGCCTGAGGCGATAGCCCCGCATTGCATCTAGGTTTGGTGCCTGAAGTCCAGCATCATGCCATTCCGACCACGCAAGCTCAGTTGGTCCAATTTCAATCCGATTACCATTATTTGGGCTGCCATCGCTGAGAGAGTCGCCTCTTGTGCTGTCTATGGGAACTGTGAGTGCCGCTTCTGCTTTTGAGCTGCCAAAGGGCATCACTTTGCGATTTTTACTATAAAATTCGATGTCCATTACACTAGTGTTTTATGGTTAAACTCATCTATCACTGACATAAATAGACGTTGCCCGTTATTCATTAAGAAGCATATTTTGCCTTACAGCGACACTCAATTAGGGTGCGGTACGCGGCCTTAGCTCGCGGTAGCGTCTAGGCTAATGCTCAGTTGTCTAGTTTAATTTCTTTTTTTAAATATGAAGCTTAGCGGATTTGCCTTTGGTAGAGCTGGTGAAGAAACATCCCAACAACCATAGCAACCACAAACGTGAATGCGGGGCTTCCGCCTATCGTTAACGCGGCGAGCGCTGGTCCCGGACAAAGACCACTAAGACCCCACCCTGCTCCAAATAAAACGGCGCCTAAGACTAGTGGCGCATCTATCTGGGAGGCGGTTGGAAGACGCACTGATGCTCCGAGGAATGAGTTCTTTCGGCCCTTTAGCATGATGAAGCCAACTCCAAAAACCACCAAGCCGCCCCCCATTACAAATGCTAGAGAAGGGTCCCAGCCATTAAGAATGTCTAAAAAACCTATGACTTTTGCAGGGTTCGTCATTTGAGCAATGATGAGGCCTAATCCAAAAACCACCCCACACAATAATCCGACAAGACTTCTCATTTTAGCCTCTACCAGATTAAATTTATAATAATTGCTATGACCATGAAGGTGGCTACAGCCACTATCGATCGCAGTGAGAAACGGCTAATTCCACTGATCCCATGCCCACTGGTGCAGCCATTCCCCAGCCGAGTGCCAAATCCAACTAAAAGGCCAGAAAGTATTAAAAGCCAGATCGAACTATTTATTTCAAATGCGAGGGGCGTGGTGTCATAAATACGGTATACCAACGGTGCCGCGACAACACCCATCACAAAGGCAATACGCCAGTCTGCTCCCGCAGCATTACCCTTGAGCGCTTGCCCCAAGATTCCACTGATGCCAGCAACACGCCCTATGAACGCAAACACCCCTAATGATCCCAGGCCGATTAAGACGCCGCCAAACAAAGCGGACCAGGGCGTAAAATTTTCAATCATCTGAGCCTCCAAACCTAATATTGACTTTTCGTAATTTAAATTTACGATTTTGGCAATTCCAATAATAGGCAGTGGTATTATGATCGACACGGTCGCTCCAGATTTTGAAGCAAGAAGCACTCATGGTAGAGTCAGACTCTCAGACATGCGGGGGCGCTGGATTTGTCTTTTTTCTCATCCGGCTGATTTCACGCCAGTATGTGCCTCTGAATTTATTGGTTTTGAGAAAAAAAGATCGGCGTTTGAGGCCGAGCAATGTCAATTGATAGGAGTTTCGGTTGATAGTGTTCATGCTCATCTCGCTTGGGTAGATCGGCTTGAGCAGGAGCATGGCGTGCGATTAGGGTTTCCGCTTGTGGAAGATGTGGGCATGAATATCGGACAAGCTTTTGGTATGATTCATGAAACCGCGACTTCAACTGCCTCTATGAGGTCCGTATTCTTTATAGATCCTCAGTTCATAATTCGGGCTGTAATTACCTACCCAACTCAAGTTGGCCGATCTATTGATGAGGTGTTGCGCGTTTTGACCGCTTTAAAGGCGACGGCTAAAAATAAGGCATCTGCGCCAGCAGGCTGGCAGCCCGGTGATCCGCTTATTAACCATGATTTAGGGGAGCTAGAGAAACGCTTTTCCCCATCTTGGGAATTAAAGTGATGGGTGAGTATGTTGCTGATTTGGGCCCAGAGTTAGCTGCTGCCGCTGCGCTATTTAAATCGCTATCTCACCCTTCACGCTTGTTGATCTGTTGCCAGTTGCTCGATGGCCCTATGAGTGTGAACGACCTTGAAGAGAATTTAAGTTTAAGGCAGCCAAATTTATCTCGTGAGCTAGCTAAACTTAGAGCTGAGGGCGTTGCAATTTCTAAGAGAGTAGGCGGAGCGGTGACTTATCAGTTACTAGATGAACGTGTCCGCTGGATTTTAGAAGCATACAGAAGCAAGGGCACCAGTGTCTCGAGCGCGCCTAATTTTGCTCGTTTAAACGGCCAGGGTGGGACGACATTGAGTCAGTTTCAGTCAACTGGGGCCATGTTTGCGAGGACATTTGATGTTAAGGAGGACAATTAGAGTGACACAGTTGTTGATAGAGGCTTTTTTTGACGATGCGACAAATACCGTGTCCTATGTTGTAGTTGATCCGGAAACTCAACATGGAGCCATTATTGATAGCGTCCTAGATTTTGATACAGCTTCAGGGTCGACTAATACTTTATCGGCCGACAAAATAATTACTTATGTAAAGCGAGAGAACATTTCAGTTGATTATATTTTAGAAACACATGTCCATGCTGACCATTTGTCCGCCGCCCCATATTTGAAGCAACAATTAGGTGGCAGGATCGCCATAGGTGCAGAGATAGTTACGGTCCAAAATACGTTTGGCAAAATCTTTAATGCAGGAACAGAATTTGAGCGAGACGGTAGTCAGTTCGATATGTTGTTAAAGGAAGGAGACACTTTTCATGTTGGCAATATATTAGCGAAGGTTCTCCATACACCAGGACACACTCCGGCCTGCATGACCTACGTGATTGGTGATGCTGCGTTTGTAGGAGATACCATCTTTATGCCTGATTTTGGCACTGCACGGACGGACTTCCCTGGAGGAAGTGCTGCCCAGCTATATCAATCGATTCAGAAAATATTTTTGCTGCCGGATGAAACACGAATATTTACGGCCCATGATTACAAAGCGCCAGGTCGTGAGGAGTTTGCCTGGGAGAGTACGGTAGGTGAACAAAAAACAAAGAATGTGCATGTAGGAGGTCAGTCAACGGAGGCAGAGTTCGTTGAGCTTAGAGAAAGCCGAGATGCAAAATTAGCGATGCCAAAATTAATACTCCCATCGGTTCAAGTTAACATGAGGGCTGGAGAGATGCCGGAGCCTGAAGAAGACGGTAAGTCTTATCTAAAAATTCCCCTGAACGCTTTTTGACTTTCAAATGAACGTTAATAAACTGTCGAATAGTTTCTCAGTAAGCTCACAAATAGCACTCGAAGATATAAAATTTCTGGGCGATTTAGGCTATCGCTCAATTATTATTTGTCGGCCTGATGGAGAAGAGGGGCAACCGAGCTTTCAGGAGATTTCCGTTACCGCTGCAAGCATGGGCATAGATGTAGCCTACTCGCCACTTCCTATGGGAGAGAGCCCAATGGAGGCTTTGCCAGGGTTTAAAATGAGTATGAGCAAGCTCAAGGGGCCAACTCTGGGTTACTGTAAATCCGGTATGCGATCTTGCTTGCTTTGGGCCTTAAGTCAAAAAGGGGAGCAATCTGCCGATCAAATTATTAGTTCGGTCCAGTCGGCTGGATTTAACATAGAGCGACTTCGGCCCTTGCTTGGTTAGTTAAGTAAGCTTGACTAGGGGAACGCTGCTGGGAGTTTATTTAGTTGACATGTCACGTGTTTTTTTGAAAGAGTACAGGGGATGGCTTCGATTATAGCAAAGTTTATTTTAGTCTTGAGGGCGTACAAAATTTGAAGGATAATCTAGTCTGTTTATTTCAACGCCTTATTATTAATATAGCGAACAGTCGGGCATGCCGAGGAGATGCTTAGGACAACGCTCAACGAATTCTAATTTTACTCAACGTCGCCTTAGGCTAAAAAATTCAATCTACACTAAAATAATCATCTGAAAGTAAATCAATGAAAATTGCGTTCCCAACTGAATTAGCATCTGGTGAGAACCGCGTCGCGGTAACTCCTGAAAGCGTCGGTAAGATTGCCAAGTTAGGTCATGAGGTAGTGGTCCAGGCCGGTGCCGGTGCGTTGGCTGGTTTTGATGATGGGGCATATAAAGCAGCTGGCGCAAGTGTGGTTAAATCGGCCAAATCTGTTTGGGCGGTTGGAGATCTTATTGCTAAAGTTCTACCCCCAACTGAGGCAGAACTAAAGCATTTGAGCGCAGATAAAACTCTTATATCTTTTTTCTATCCTGGACAGTCAGAAGAGGCGCTGCAGTCAGCTACCAAATCTGCAGCAACAGTGGTGGCAATGGATATGGTGCCGCGGATTTCACGCGCGCAAAAAATGGATGCTTTGTCGTCTATGGCTAATGTTGCAGGATACAGAGCTGTTGTTGAGGCTGGGCATAATTTTGGACGCTTCTTCACGGGCCAAGTAACTGCAGCGGGCAAAATTCCACCCGCAAAAGTATTGGTTATTGGCGCAGGTGTTGCAGGGCTAGCTGCGATAGGTGCAGCTCAATCTCTTGGCGCTATTGTCAGGGCTTTTGATGTTCGGCCTGAAGTAGCAGAGCAGATAAACTCGATGGGTGCAGAATTTTTGATGCTGGACTTTGAACAGGCAAGTGATGGAGCTGCAACGGGCGGTTATGCAGCGCCGTCTTCCCCAGAGTTTAGGGAAAAGCAACTAGCTCTCTTTCGTGAGCAAGCGCCAGATGTTGATATAGTTATCACTACTGCCTTAATTCCTGGACGAGATGCGCCCAAATTATGGCTTGAGGATATGGTCAAGTTAATGAAGCCTGGATCCGTGATTGTTGATCTAGCAGCGGAGCGAGGAGGTAATTGCGATCTTACGGTTTCAGGTGAGCGAAGCGTAACAGAAAATGGTGTCGTTATCCTAGGGTACACTGACTTGCCAAGTCGGATGGCAGCGCAATCATCAAACCTTTACGCCAATAACATTTTCCACTTTTTAAGCGATCTCACTCCGGAGAAGGATGGTAAGGTTGTTCACGATATGGAAGATGATGTGATTCGGGGGGCTACAGTTACTCACCGAGGTGAGGTAACCTTTCCGCCGCCGCCACCTAAAGTACAGGCCATAGCGGCGCAGTCGGCGCCGAAGGCGCCTGAGAAAACAGCAGAGGAAATAAGAGCGGAAGAGATGGCTGCGGAACGGGCATTTGGACGGCGGCAATATGGCCTGATCGCCTTAGGGAGCTTGGCTATGCTCGCTATTGGAACAGTGGCACCTGCAAGCTTTCTAAATCAGTTTGTAGTTTTTGCTTTAGCTTGCTTCGTGGGTTTTCAAGTCATTTGGAATGTCAGCCATTCCTTGCATACGCCTTTGATGGCTGTAACTAACGCTATTTCAGGCATTATCATTTTGGGTGCGTTGCTTCAACTTGGAGGTAACGGACCCGTGGTTTGGACTTTAGCTGGAATTTCTGTGCTCATTGCAACAATAAATATCGTGGGCGGTTTCATGGTCACGCGGCGAATGCTCGCGATGTTCCAACGCGGTTAGGGAGATAAGATCATGCTTAGCACGGGATTACAAACTGCCGCATATGTTGTGGCTATTATTCTTTTTATCTTAAGTCTCGGGGGGCTATCGGGGCAGGAAAGCGCAAAGCGCGCTGTTTGGTACGGCATCGTAGGTATGGCGTTAGCTGTTTTAGCCACAATTTTTGGGCCAGGTGTTGGCCTTGATTGGGGGCTGTTAGTTCTCTTAGCTGTTGGCTCCATCTTGGGTATTATCGCCGCCCAAAGAGTGGCAATGACAGAGATGCCTCAGCTAGTTGCAGCATTGCACTCATTTGTTGGCTTGGCAGCAGTATTTATTGGACTTAATTCAGACATGATTGGTACTGAGGGGCTCACACTTGCTGAGGTCCGAATCCATGAAGTTGAGGTATTTTTAGGCGTATTTATTGGAGCCATAACGTTTACCGGATCAATCATTGCGTACGGTAAGCTGGCTGGAGTTATCGATGGTAAGGCTCTGATTTTACCCGGTAGAAATGTCTTGAACCTTTTAGGCGTCGTCATCAGTTTGGGCCTGCTTGTAGCTTACCTGAATCATGCTGGACCTTGGACGCTTTGGGTTATGACGGCCATAGCATTTCTTATTGGAGCACATCTGGTTTGGGCTATTGGCGGGGCTGATATGCCGGTTGTGGTTTCGATGCTTAACTCATATTCAGGTTGGGCGGCTGCAGCAACAGGGTTCCTTCTACACAATGACCTTTTAATCGTAACAGGCGCGTTGGTTGGTTCTTCAGGTGCAATTCTTTCGTATATCATGTGCAAAGCAATGAACCGCTCCTTTATTTCCGTTATTTTGGGGGGGTTTGGGGGCGCGAGCGGCCCGGCTATGGAAATAGAGGGGGAGCAAGTGGCGATTGATGTGGGCGGAGTTTCTGCTGCTTTAGAAGCCGCCTCAAGTATCGTAATCGTTCCCGGATATGGGATGGCGGTCGCTCAAGCTCAGCAATCAGTCTCAGAGCTGACGCGTCGCTTGCGTGCGAGAGGTAAAGAAGTGCGCTTTGCAATCCATCCTGTAGCAGGTCGGTTGCCAGGTCACATGAATGTTTTGCTCGCCGAGGCGAAGGTGCCTTACGACATTGTTCTGGAAATGGATGAGATTAATGACGACCTATCAGATACAGACGTCGTTATCGTCGTGGGCTCCAATGACATTGTAAATCCAGCTGCGCAGGAAGATCCAAATAGCCCAATTGCTGGGATGCCAGTACTTGAGGTTTGGAAAGCTGCACAAGTTTTCATTCTAAAACGTGGCCAAGGAACGGGATACTCAGGGGTGGAGAACCCGCTCTTCTACAAGGAGAATAGTCGGATGTTTTACGGCGATGCGAAAGCTAGCTTTGATTCTCTACTTGGAGAGATATCTTAACCACTTGCGCTGCAGGGTCTTATCGGAAGGCCACGTAACCTAATCTTGATTGACGGTTTTATTTGCTACTTGGCTGCGCTCTCGCTTAGCAAGCTGCCCCTCTACGAGAGGATAGAGGAGCATAAGAGCTGAGAGAGAGAGAAAAGCGAGTGTCATGGGCCTTTGCCAGATAAAGCTAAATCCAGTGTAGTCTGGGTCCATTAAGGCGCGTCCCATATTATCTTCTAACGGAATTCCTAAAATGAAGCCGATAACGATGGGTGCAATTGGAAATTTCGCGAGCCGTAAGATTGTAGTGATCACGCCAAGTATGATCATGGTAAACAGTTCAGCAGAATTTTGGCTAGTCAGGTATGCTCCTACCATCGAGAAGAAAATTACAAATGGGATAAGGTAGGTTCGCGGAACTGTTAGCAGCTTTGCTATGTATGGAATCAATGGATAGTTCAGGATTAATAGTACAACGTTTCCAAAGAACATCGAAATTATGATACCCCAAAAAATTTGTGGGTTTTCATTTATCAGAGCTGGCCCTGGAGTCACTCCTAAAGAAATAAGCGCAACGAGAAGAATGGCGGTTGTACCTGAGCCTGGAATGCCGAGTGTTAACATTGGTACAAATGAGCCGGTTGAGGCAGCATTGTTAGCAGTCTCTGGAGCGCAGAGACCGCGCACTGAACCTTTACCAAATTCATCCCGCTCCTCTTTCGGGGCCAGATTTCTCTCTACAGCATACCCCATGAGAGAGGCTATTGTAGCCCCCGCACCTGGCATTACACCGATAAGAAATCCAAAGACTGACTGCCGCCCAATTACAGGCGCCATTATTCGAGCCTCCTGTCGGTTAATCCGCATTTCTTTAATTTGCTTTTCTTTTCCATCACCCTTGAGCCGACCTCTGTTCTTGTCGAGGATTAAGAAAAACGCCTCCGGTAAGGCGAAGAGACCCATAATTAAAGTAATAGCGCTAATTCCATCTTGTATGGGCACATAGCCGAATGTGAATCTTGGTTTGTTAGCAAACATGCTGCCTTCACCAATACTGGCCAATACCATTCCAAATATTAGCATCAGTACAGCTTTGTATGCTCTTCCGCGTTCTCCAAAAGCCGCTACAGCGGTCATACCAAGAACCATGACGGCAAAGTACTCTGGTGAAGTAAACAACAAGGCTACATCAGCTAAGGGCTTCGCCGCAATGGTAAGCATAATTGCTCCAATTACCCCGCCCGAAAAACTAGAAATAGCGGCAATGGTTAGTGCCTTTCCAGCGAGGCCTTTTCGAGCCATCGGGTAACCATCAAAACTCGTGGCTACAGTTGAGGCAACGCCTGGTGCATTAATCAGTATGGATGATGTTGAGCCGCCAAATACCGCCCCATAGTATACGCCTGCTAACATAATCATTGCTACTGCAGGGTCGCCTAAACCCACAGCGATAGGAATCATGATGGCAATGACTTGCATTGGGCCTAAACCCGGTACCATTCCTATGAATGACCCGACTATACAGCCCAAAACAACCAGCAAAATTGCCTCAATCGTAAAAGCGGCTTGCAATCCTGTGAGAATACCCTCGATCATTGATAATGTCCTTTGAATTCTTAGAAGCTAGGCCAAGCTGGAATTTTTCTCTCCAGCACATACGTCACAAGTAACCAGATGGCGCTCGGGGCGATGATGGAAACTAAAACCATGCCTACCCATCTGCGTTCTCCGAGCAATAGACTGCCTAAAAATAAAAAACCTACGGTTGAGGGTATGAAGCCCAAAGGCCTCAAAACTAGTGTGTAGACACACATAAGGGCGATCATGGCCGCCAGCTGGCCTACAGCATAATCGCCAATGTTTGCGAAACTAATTTCTTCTTTAAGTTTTTCTTTGGCTTCTAAAACCTTAGAATCATTTGACTCCCGCAAGGAAGTCGAGGGCATAAAAATAGTAATAAGAGAGGCGATTATTGCTACCACGCCAATTATTTTGGGCATGGTATCTAAGCGCATGGGGTTATTTCGAAAAATTGGTGCTATGTCATTAATTAACTGCCATGCCTGCAGGCAAAAAAGTATCGAAACGATAAGCAAAACAAGGCCAACAAGCCTGTCTACTGTTAACCAAGAAGACATTAATAACTCCCAAAAAAATAGGTGGAGCCAATTAGGCTCCACCT
>Ga0213865_10002241_pt1 | contig 12247 bp, 9 predicted proteins | sample PICome_6_FD_160100 | JGI IMG/M metagenome (GOLD analysis project Ga0213865, IMG submission 160100) | Coastal seawater microbial communities near Pivers Island, North Carolina, United States - PICO282 | ecosystem: Environmental > Aquatic > Marine > Coastal | place: USA: North Carolina | collected...
AGATAATAGTATTACTTCTGCAATGTTGCATACTTCATTTACAGTATCAACAAGTAATTTAACTGCAATTGATACTGATGATGTATCAGAAGGAAGTACTAATCTTTATTATACAAATGCAAGAGCAGATGCTCGAATTGCAGCTGCAACAACAGATGATTTAACAGAAGGTTCAACAAATCTTTATTATACCACAGCTCGTTGGGATACCAAAATGGCTGCAGCCGATACAGATGATTTAACAGAAGGCTCAACTAATCTTTACTTTACAAATGCAAGAGTTGATTCGCGTTTATCTGGTGGGACTGGAGTCACATATTCCTCAGGTGAAATATCAATTGGACAAGATGTAGGAACATCTGCGACTCCGACCTTTGGTAATATTACAACAACTGGATATATCGCAGGTCCCGCAACATTTACTATCGACCCGGCTGCAGTAGGAGACAATACTGGAACAGTCGTTATCGCTGGTAATTTACAAGTTGACGGAACTACAACCACAATCAATTCTACTACAATGGAAGTAGATGATTTAAATATTACATTAGCATCAGGAGCAGCCAATGCAGCTGCAGCAGATGGTGCAGGTATTACTGTTGATGGTGCATCAGCTACAATTACATATGATGGTACAAACGATGAATGGGATTTTAATAAAGACATAAATGTATCAGGTTCAATCACAACTGGACAATCAATGTCTATTAATAATTCTCAAGTTGGAGTAATTCAACAAGCACATGGAATTACATCAGGTAATACAGTTGCAAATAAGTTTCAAGTAGGTAGATGGAAAGGTGTTACTTTTGATAAATGGATGTTAGTTCCTGTAGATGATGGGACTGCTCAATATTCAAATGAATTTGGATATAATTTTAGTACAAGTGCTTGGTTTTTTGATAGTCTTGTTAATTTTGCAGGAAATATTAGTCTTGGCGACAATAACAAAATTAGATTTGGTGATTCTGATGATTTAGATATATATCATGATGGTACAAATTCTTATATTGCCAATCAATTTGGCCCATTTTTCATCGACCAAAATGCAAATGATGGAAATATTGTTTTTAGGTCTGATGACGGAAGCGGCGGTTTAGCAGAGTATATTTTAATTGATGGTGGTGATGGTGCTGTTGTTTTAAAACATTATGGTTCTACTAAACTAGCCACAACCTCAACAGGTATAGACGTAACAGGAAAAATAACTGCGGGAGGCTTAGATGTAGGCGCAGGTACTTCTAGTGCTAGTATTTTTAGAACAGGTTCTAATGGCTCAGGTTTTCACTTTACTGACGCTGCCATCTTTCCTACAGATGAAACAGGTACTATTACAAATGGCACAGAAGACTTAGGTGGCGCTAGTAATAAATTTAAGGACGGGTACTTTGGAGGAGCAATAAATACAGATACTATTACAACTACAGGTAACGTAGATGTTAGTGGTAATATTAATATTTCAAATGGATATTTAAAAATAACAAATAGTGGACAAGGCACAGGAATTGAATTAGCAGATATAAATGGTAATCCACAGTTTATAATTGTAACTGACCAACAAAGTCCACAAAATACAGCAATTGTAAATAATTGGGGTAATTCTAATAATGCTGGAGTTTTATTAGGAACTTCAAGGTCAGATGGAATCGCTTTACAAGTTGCAAAGAGTATTACAATTGATGGAACTACAGGTCTTCCAACAGATGGTGGAACAAGGCTTTTTTCAGTACAAGGCAATGGTACCGTTTCAATTAATCAACCTGCTCCTTCATCTACATATAAGTTAGATGTTGGAGGTGCAATTAGGTCTACAGGTGCTGCACCAAGTTATACACTAAGAGAAGATGATGCTTCTAGCCAAACATGGTTAATGGGTTCTTATGCAGGCAATTATGCTATTAGAGATACGACTGTTTCAGGAACAACCTATCCTTTCCAAATTGAACCTGCTACGCCTTCAAGCACAGTATATTTAGATAGTACAGGAAAGGTTGGTGTAGGAACAAGTACGCCTCAAGCAATTCTTTCTGTTAAAAAATCATTGGCTCAGGAAAGTGCTGATTTAAGAGTGCTTGATTTAGTTATTCCTGGTTCTTGGTCAAATTCCGGAAATGCAGGACATACTGCAGATATTACATGGACAAATTCTACATCAGCTGGTACTATAATGGGTAAATTTGGTTTACGCTATGCAGGAACCGCTACAGGAGGCCAATCTGAATTTGTATTTAAGGATATGTATCAAGGCGGTTATGGTGCTTCAAATGATATTATGTATCTTGGCTCTAATGGCTATGTTAGTATTCCAGGTCGCCTTGGAATTGGAGAAACCTCACCAGATACAACATTACATGTAAAATCAGCGGGTGCAACAAGTATAGCAATAGAGTCTACAACAAATGCACAAAACTTAGACCTTCTATTTTATAATAACGCTGGTTCCACTCAAGGATATATTAGATATGCTGAAGGTCCAGGAGACTTTTATTTTGTCCCACAAAATGGAGGTGGAGCAAGTCTTAAATTAGATTATACAGGATTTATGACTTATGGAGATGAACCATCAGGAGACCCTCCACCTAATACGGCCTCTTTTAGAATGAATAGTTCTTCCACAACTGGAGGACCTTCAACCGGTGGTTCCACAGGAGGAAATACTTATTACCCAGTAGTAATAGGAGGTGGAACTCATTTAGCTGGAAGAGCTTTTGGTATAGGATTAGACCCAGAAGGATATGGCTATCGAAATAAAATAGGTATTGTTGTTGAAGGCGATGGTGCTGGTTATTCTAAAGGTGATTTACACTTCTTGTTCAATAATTCATCAGACGGTCAAAATGCACAAATAAGTGATGCTAAGTTTACATTCTTGAGAGAAGGTTATTTAGGTATAGGAACAAGGTCACCACAAAGAAATTTACATATTATAGGACCTGATGGAAGTTCGGGTATGACCGAAGGCAATTCTAGGTCCGTATTATTTTTAGACAACTCAGCAGCCACCTATTTAAATATTGCTTCAGGTAATACTTCTAATGGTGCTATATTTTTCTCAGATATAAATGCAAATAATCGTGGAGCTGTAAGATACGAGCATTTAACTGATTCGATGTCCTTTGATAGAGGAGGTACTGAAACTTTAAGATTAAGTGGACAAACAAATGTGGCCTATACATCAGATGGATTATTCCATTCTAATGCAAGACCTCATACTTGGCAGTGCACAACTGGAGGTTCATTTGTACTAGGTTATAGAGACCACGGAAGCGGATTATATCAAGGCGCAATGGGTCTTCAATATGACAACATTGACGGCTTAGGTAATACTGCTTATAGAGATGCATTTGTATTAAAAGAAACCAGTAATGGTGGTCAAGAGCACTTTAGAGTAAGAGGAAATGGTAATGTCACAAATACAAATAATTCATATCTTGGGATATCAGACCAGAGATTAAAAACAGATATTGTTGATGCCAGTTCTCAATGGGAAGATATAAAAGCAGTAAGAGTTCGTAAGTTTAAGTTCGGTACCGCTCCAGAAGGACACGATTTTTTACAAATTGGTGTTATATCTCAAGAATTAGAAGCTGCTGGAATGAATGGCTTAATTGAAGAATCAGACCCAGATGATGCACAATTAGCATTTAATCCAGAATTAGTAGGACAACAAGTAAAAAATGTTAAATATTCAGTTCTTTATATGAAAGCAATTAAAGCTTTACAAGAGGCAATGGATAGAATAGAACAATTAGAAGCAAGAGTAACGGAATTAGAAGGATGATAAACGAAATAACAATAGAACATAATTCCTCTGATGTTCAACATTTACAATGGGTACATGGATTAACTACTTATCATACAGATTTAGAAGATAGAACTGTAACAGTAATTAGTGGTGAAGGCTGGCAATTTCAATATGAAGGTGAAGACCCAATTGATATGACAGAAGATTTAGTAATTGAAATACCAGCAAATAGGTCTCATAAAATTATAAAAGGTACAACAGATTTATTTGTAACTATAGAGATAAAGGATTAAACAGAAGATTAGCACAATTTTAGAAGGTTAACTATTATAAATAGAATATAATAGGAATTAAATATGGCAAAACCAAATAGTAGACAAACATTTATCGATTATTGTTTAAGGTCATTGGGTGCACCAGTGATTGAGATTAATCTTGATGAAGACCAAATCGATGATAGAGTCGATGAGGCTTTGCAGTTTTATCAGCATTATCATGCAGATTCAATCGAAAAATTTTATTTAAAACATCAAGTCACTCAAACAGATATCGATAATAAGTATATTGCAATCAATGACTTAATTACAGATGTTGTAAGAGTTATGCCTATCAGAGATTCTGTTACATCCACCGATATGTTCGACATTCGATATCAAATTCATTTAAATGATATTCATTCAGTAGGCTTTATGGGTAATTTAACTGAATATGTAATGTCAAGACAATTTCTATCTTTATTAGATGTAGTTGTTGATTCAGATGAGAAACATATTAACTTTGAAAGACATAAGAATCAATTAGAGATTTTTATGGATTGGGAAGAAGAAGTACAAGTTGATGATTACTTAATTGTAGAATGTTATCGTATAATAGACCCAGATACTTATACAGATGTATATAATGATTACTTTTTAAAGAGATATGCAACTGCTTTAATGAAAAGACAATGGGGTCAAAACTTATTAAAGTTTGAAGGTATGGTAATGCCAGGTGGAGTAACATTTAATGGACGTCAATTATTTGATGATGCCAACGAAGAAATAACCAGATTAGAAGAAGAAGCAAGACTTAATTGGGAACAACCAGTCGACTTCATGACAGGATAAAACATGCCGAGAAATGTATATTTTTCTCAGGCCGTTAAGAGTGAACAAAACCTTTACGAAGACCTGATAATAGAATCACTAGGAATATATGGACAAGATGTCTATTACATTCCACGTACTCTTGTCAATCGTGATAATATATTAGGCGAAGACCCAGCATCAAAATTCGATGATGCATATCTCATGGAAATGTATATTGAAAACACCGAAGGCTTTGAAGGTGCAGGAGATTTATATTCTAAGTTTGGATTAGAAATTAGAGATGATGCAACATTTATTGTATCAAGAAGAAGATGGGAATCAAGAATTGGTGTATTTTCATCTAACTTAGTTGACCCAAGACCACAGGAAGGAGACTTAATCTTCTTACCAATGACAAATAGTTTCTTTGAAATATCTTTTGTAGAAGATGATTCACCATTTTATCAATTATCAAACTTACCAGTTTATAAAATGCAATGTCAATTATTTGAATTCAATGATGAAGAGTTTGATACAGGTATTGCAGAAATTGATGATAAAACTGTACAATCAGCTTATCAACTATCAATGGACGTTAATATTACAGGTGGTAATCACTATGAAGTTGGAGAAACTGTAAGACAAACGGTATCTGATGGTGTGGTTGTATTTGGGGAAGTAGCAGCTAGAACAAAAGTGTCTGATACAAGTTCTCAAATATATGTTGCAAATATTGGTGCTACAGGAACAACAGAATATAAAAGCTTTATTGAATCTTTATCAGCTCCATTAGTAGGTGATAACACTGGATATAGTGGAACTATAAATGCTATCTATGATAGTATTGCAGATGCATCAAGTGGTAGAGTATTTTCTACCGATGAAGCAGCACAGAATATGGATTTTGAAATAGATGCTGATGGATTTATAGACTTTAGTGAGTCTAATCCATTTGGCGACCCATCGGAGACTTACTAATGTTTGGTGACCATTTCTATCATGCTACAATGAGAAAGTCCGTTGCGGTCTTTGGTACATTATTTAATAACTTAAGAGTTATTCGAAAAGCTGCTGATGGCAGTGTTTTAAATCAAACACGAGTACCATTGGCTTATGGACCTAAACAAAAATTTCTTGCAAGATTAGACCAAGAAACTGGATTTGATGCTCCTATGGCAATCAAATTACCAAGAATGGCTTTTGAAATGACATCACTTACAATTGATACAGCTCAAAAAATGCCAAAAAGAAATAAGATTGTAGAATTACATGCATCTGATGTCACAAAAAAGAAAACAATAAAACATTGGACATCATACGATATTGGTATGTCATTATATGTCATGGCTAAAAATCAAGATGATGGATTACAAATAGTAGAACAAATCTTACCTTACTTTACTCCAGAGTATAATGTAACAATAACTCCTGTTGATGGATTTACTCATAAACAAGATGTTGCTGTCATATTAACTGGTGTAAATATTGATGACCAATATGAAGGAGATTTTACAGAAAGAAGAGTATTAATATATCAACTAGACTTTGTAATGAAAATGAAGTTCTATGGTCCTACAGGAGACCAAGGTGTTATACGAGAAATCAATATTGATTTTAAAGATAAAGGTAACGTAACAGATATTATGGAGCAAATGGATATTACCATAAATCCTACTACTGCAGATGAGGATGATAACTATACGGTTGTCACAACGATAAAGGATGGAGATGAGTAAAAAGGATAAAATATCAGCGAGTCTAGAAAAGAATTTACCAACAGTTAAGAATAATAGACCTGTAAAAATAGATAAAGACGTTAAAGACGATTATGAGTTTTCACGTAAAACCTATAAAGACTTAATATATACAGGTACGCGTTCAATGGACGTACTAGCAGAATTAGCAAGAGAATCAGAACACCCAAGAGCTTTTGAAGTATTATCACAAACAATAAAAAATATTGGTGATACCACAGAAAAATTAATGAATCTTCAAAAGCAGAAAAAAGATTTACAAAAAGATGAAAGAGAAGAAGCTAAGAGAGTGACAAATAATAATATGTTTGTAGGTAGTACAACTGATTTGCAAAGGATGTTATTAAATAGAGATAATGTAATAGATGGCGAAGCTAAAGAATAATGAGTTCGGCTATTTAGGTAATCCAAACGTCAAAAGAGACGGAGTAGAAACCGAGTTTAGTAAAGAACAAATAATAGAATATCAAAAATGTATGCAAGACCCTGCATACTTTGCACGTACTTATATTAAAATTATTTCACTTGATGAAGGATTAGTACCTTTTAATTTATATCCTTATCAAGAAAAAATGTTTAATCATTTTAAAGCTAATAGGTTTAGTATTGTTTTAGCTTGTAGACAAAGTGGTAAATCAATATCTTCAGTTGTTTATCTCTTATGGTATGCGTGTTTTCATCCAGAAAAAACAATTGCAATATTAGCAAATAAGGGTGCAGTAGCAAGAGAGATGTTGGCAAGGATAACACTTGCATTAGAAAATTTGCCATTCTTTTTACAGCCTGGTTGTAAAGCTTTAAACAAGGGAAGTATAGAGTTTAGTAATAATAGTAAGATAATTGCGTCAGCTACAAGTGGTAGTTCTATTCGTGGTCTTTCTATTAACTTACTATTTCTTGATGAGTTTGCTTTTGTAGAAAATGATGCACAGTTCTATACATCAACTTATCCTGTAGTATCAGCTGGTAGAGATACACAGATTATTATTACATCTACAGCAAATGGTATTGGTAATGTATATCATAAACTATGGGAAGGTGCTGTACAAAAGACAAATGAGTTTAAACCATTTCGAGTTGATTGGTGGGATGTACCAGGAAGAGATGAAAAGTGGAAAAAAGAAACAGTTGCAAATACATCAGAATTACAGTTTGAACAAGAGTTTGGAAATACCTTTCATGGAAGAGGTAATACACTTATAAGTGCTAATCATTTATTAGCACAAGTCAGTATTGAACCTAATTTTATAAAAGAAAATTTATTCATATATCATCAGCCAATAAAAGAACATGAATATGTAATGTGTGTTGATGTATCTAAGGGACGTAATCAAGACTATAGTACATTTTCTATAATAGATGTAAGTGTCCAACCTTTTGAACAGGTAGCAGTTTTTAGAGATAATAATATATCACCTATGCTATTACCAGATATCATATATAAATATGCTAACTATTATAATGAAGCTTATGTTGTAATTGAAAGTAATGACCAAGGCGCTGTAGTATGTAATGGTCTTTATTATGATTTAGAATATGAAAATATGTTTGTTGAATCTAGTATTAAAGCAAATGCTCTTGGTGCTACAATGACAAAGAGAGTAAAAAGAATTGGTTGTTCAAGCGTAAAAGATTTAATAGAACAAAAAAAGTTAAAAATAAATGATTCACAAACTATAGTAGAAATGAGTACGTTTGTAAGTAGAGGCAATAGTTTTATGGCCATTGCACCTAATCACGATGATTTAATGATGAACCTTGTATTGTTTGCATGGTTTACAACAACAGATGTATTTCAATCTTTAACTAATATCGATATGAAAGATATGTTATATAAAGAAAGATTAAAAGCAATACAAGATGATATGTTACCATTCGGTTATGTAGAGAGTGGAAATTACGAAACAGATAAATATAGTAAAGACCCAGATGGTAATATATGGTTCGAGCAGGAGTGGACTGGAAATGCAAAATTTTAGCGATTTTAGAGTAGAAAGAAAAAGAACAGTTTTAAAAGAAGAAGAGAAAACATATCGATTTGTTTATCTATGGTATGATGACCCTGAAGACCCTGATGACCCTGAAGCAACTGCAGATGACTTTATAAAAGAAGGAGAAAAGCTAGGTCTTAAAGCATTTAAAGTAGATGTACAAGGTGCATACTCTGATTTAGAAAATGGTGTAAGGTATATTTATGATGGTATTGCAGAAAAAGAAAGAAAGTTTAAAATTGATGATAATACAATTGTATTTGTAAGAGCACCAGTTACTAAAAGAAAATCATGGTCAGACTTTTTAACTCAATTAGAAAGAGCTGGAGTTGTATGTGTAAATACAAGAGCATGTATGGAAATTACATCTGATAAATATAGAACAAGTTTGTATCTTGCTGAAGCAGAACTAAATCAACCTAAAACTGTTTTAATACATCATCCAGAAAAAGCAATAGACGCAATGAAACGATTAGGTGGTAAATATCCAGTCATTTTAAAAACACTTACTGGTTCATTAGGTATTGGTGTCATTAAAGTAGATTCAGAAAGTGCATTACATTCAACAGTGCAATTAATGTATAAATTAGACCCTAACATGGGAGTTTTATTACAAACAATGATTGATGACTTTACGTTTGATATTCGTGCACATGTAATTGGTGGTAAATTTCATGGTGCAATAAAAAGACCACAGGTTGCAAAAGACTTTAGAACAAACGTATCATTAGGCTCTAAACCTGCACCAATAGAATTAACTGATTTAGAAATACAACATGTAGAAAAAGCAGCAAAGGCTGTTGATGGATTATGGGTAGGTGTAGATATATTCCCATCAAAAGATAGAAATAAAATACCACCAATGTTTATTGAAATTAATTCCACACCAGGAACAAAAGGATATCGTAAAGCAACTGGGGAAAATCTACCTAGAAAAGTATTAGAAAAGTTTAAAAATAGAGATTATTGGCTTAAGCCTCATACATATAAATCTATGTTTGAAGATAAGATAAAAATAGATGATATAGTAGTTGAGGGAGACCTAGTAAAATGGTCTAAAAACGGTAATGATTATGTACATGAAGTAGTTGATATATCAGATAACAATAATCCAATAATAGAATTTAATTCACAAGAAGTAGAATTAATTCGTTAAAAAACATTTTATTATAAATAATACTATTGAATATTCGTATTATGAAACATATTAACTAACTCAAAAATAGAGGACAAAGCGATGGCATTTCAAGTATCACCAGGCGTTCAGGTTCAAGAAATCGACGCCACGAATGTAGTCCCAGCAGTATCAACCAGCATTGGTGGATTTGCAGGCTCATTCAACTGGGGTCCTGTGGACGAAATTGTAACTGTCAGTTCTGAAAATGAACTAGCAGCAAAATTTGGTGCACCAGATGATTCCACAGCTAAGCACTTTTTAGTAGCAGCATCTTTCTTAAAGTATGGTAATGCTCTTAAAGTGGTTCGAGTAGCTACAGGTCACGAAAACGCGACTTCTGATGGTTCCGGACAGCTGATAAAAAATGATGAAGATTATGATAATTCTAGTTTGAGTGTTGGTAGCTGGATTGCAAAACATCCAGGTGTATTAGGTAATAGCATAAAAGTAGGTTTAGTTACCGCCAGTGTTTCTAATTTTAGTACTATACAGTACTTAACAAGCAGTGACGCAACTAAATACCTATATTCTAGTATTTTTGATTCCATACCAGGAACTTCCGAGTATGCATCAAATCTAGGTAAAACATCAGCAGCTGACGAAGTACATGTCGTCGTTATTGATGAAGATGGCGCTATTTCTGGTGAAGTTGGAACTGTATTAGAATCATTTGGATATCTTTCTCAAGCATCTGATGCTAAGAAATCTGATGGTTCATCTAATTACTACAAAGATGTTATTAATCAACAATCTGCGTATGTATATTGGGCAGCTCATGATTCTAACTTAACAGATGCAGGTGAAACTGTATCAGCTAATACTACTTTTGTTACTAGCACAACAGCTTTAGAGAGTTCACTTTCAGGTGGCTCAGACGATAACGCTCCTACAACTGGAGAAATTGCATTAGGTTTCGATCTTTTAGAAGATTCAGAAACTGAAGATGTTAATTTACTTTTTGCAGCTCCTGACGCTAATGGCGAAGAAGCAATTGCAGAAGATTTAATATCAATTGCAAGTTCTAGAAAAGATTGTATGGCATTTGTATCACCTCCAATTGAAGATACAGTAGGTAGTTCAACACCAGCAGCAGATGTTAAAGCATTTGCAGATGGTTTAACTTCATCTTCTTATGCTTCATGTGATTCAACAGCTCTTTATGTATATGACAAATATAATGATGTATACAGATGGATTGGAGCTGCAGGTCACCAAGCAGGATTATGCGCTAACACAGATAATGTGGCAGATGCATGGTTCTCACCAGCAGGTGTAAACAGAGGTCAACTTTTAGGAGTAACTAAGTTAGCGTTTAATCCTAAGAAAGCAGATAGAGATACACTTTATAAAGCAAGAGTTAATCCAATAGTATCATTACCTGGACAAGGTACAATATTATTTGGTGACAAAACTTTATTAAGCAGACCTTCATCATTCGACAGAATTAACGTAAGAAGACTTTTCATTACATTAGAAAAAGCAATTAGTACTGCTGCAAAAGCACAACTATTTGAATTTAACGACGAATTTACAAGAGCACAGTTCAGAAATTTAGTTGAACCGTTCTTAAGAGACGTCAAAGGTAGACGTGGACTTACAGACTTTTTAGTAGTTTGTGATAACACCAACAACACACAAGCAGTGATAGATGGTAATAAATTTGTAGCTGACATTTTTGTCAAGCCTGCAAGAAGTATTAACTTTATATCACTTAGTTTTGTGGCAACTAGGTCCGGAGTAGAATTCTCCGAGATTTCAGGTTCTTAGGAGGATAAGACATGGCAATATTAGGCGTAGACGATTTTAAATCAAAACTAGTAGGCGGTGGAGCAAGAGCTAACTTATTCAAAGTAACTTTGAACTTTCCTAGTTATGCACAAGGTGATGTAGAACTTACATCATTTATGTGTAAAACAGCTCAAATGCCTGCATCAATAATTGCACCTATCCCTGTATTATTCAGAGGTAGAACATTGCAAATTGCTGGTGACAGAACATTTGACCCTTGGAACGTAACTATCATTAACGATGTTGGTTTCGAGGTTAGGAATGCTATGGAACGTTGGAGTAATGGTATTAACAATAATAACTTAAATACAGGATTATCTAATCCTACTGACTATCAAGCTGATGCAATTGTTGAGCAATTGAATAAAGCTGGAGAAGTTACAAAGACATATAACTTTAGAGGTATATTTCCAAGTAATATTTCTGAGATAGAAGTAAGTTATGATTCAGAAAATACTATAGAAGAGTTCACTGTTGAATTCCAGGTACAATATTGGGAATCAGACACTACTTCGTAGGTTTATAAATATTATTAGAGGGGATGAAATGTCCCCTCTATTTTAGTGAGGAAAAATGGCAGAATTATTTGGATTTGAAATTAAAAAGAAAACAACTCAAAAAGAGTTGCCTTCTTTTGTACCTAAGACTGATGAAGATGGTTCGGGTGTTATACAGGCCGGAGGTCACTTTGGTGCGTATATCGACATGGACGGTGATAAGGTCAA
>Ga0213865_10002243_pt1 | contig 12241 bp, 10 predicted proteins | sample PICome_6_FD_160100 | JGI IMG/M metagenome (GOLD analysis project Ga0213865, IMG submission 160100) | Coastal seawater microbial communities near Pivers Island, North Carolina, United States - PICO282 | ecosystem: Environmental > Aquatic > Marine > Coastal | place: USA: North Carolina...
GATCCTCCAACCCAATGATTACTTCTCTTCAACGGACCCAGCCGATAACTTCTTTGATGTTCTATCAGATCTTGCTGCTGGTGGGCAGTGATGAAAAATTTTCAAAGCATATCCTGGGTCGATAGTTCAGGTGTGCCGCTAACATGCCATGAAAAAATCAAAGTTCTGACTGAAAATCTTACTGAACTGCAGCAACTCGCTCAAGATGTATTGGAAGAGGCTTTGGTTATGAAAGCTGATGAAAACCAGATTCGCTCGGTACTTGAGGACTTAATTAAGAGCATAGAGAATCCCTATGCTTAGGAAAGCTGCTGCTTTTATCACTGTTATTTTTACCACTGTAGGCGCCTCGTTTTCGCAGACGGTTACTATTTTAGATCTGCCTGCTGAGACAACTGATCTAGGCCTTGGCATAGAATCTCTAAGCGATGAGGATTTAGAGCTGCTTATGCTCGACATTGTTATTGAGGAAGATTTACCTCCACTTGATCTAAAACTCTGTGAGGGCTTGGAATTAAATAATCCTGGTTTTGGCTTTGGAGCGCAAGATTTCAATAATGGGTGCCCAACACAAATTATTTTACAAAATAAGGGGCTTAGCCCAGATTCATACCAGGTAACACAGATCCAGATCGATCCTCCGATAGCCATGGATATCGCTCGGCTCCGAGCTCTCGATAAGCTAACAGGGCGTTTTACTGATTTGGCCTTACCCATTGGCATCCAAGCAAATTTTGAAACTATCAGAATTGAGGCTTTTGCATGCTACAAAAATCCTGAAACTGAGACCCCGGAGAGCGCTTCTTATCTTGCCGTAGTGGATACCATAACGGGTGAAGACCGCAATATTTTCAAGGGCTGGATGTACGCGTCAAGCCCTAGTCTGAACGCCATGGAACACGCAATTTATGATGTATGGGTGGTAGACTGTACAAATTGATCTACCGTTTTCCAATCAACGTGGGTTGGGAAAAGCCTTTTATTCGCAAGATGCTTAGGCAATGCACTTAAAAATAGATCGTTGGGCATAATTTTGAGTCCAAATTGGGAAAGGTGTCGATTGGGAAGTTGTGCATCAATCCATTTGAAACCTTGTTTCTTGAGCATAGCAAAGAGCACGATTAAGCATATTTTGCTGGCATCTTTTGATTTCGAGAACATGCTCTCACCAAAAAAGATGCCGCCAAGATGTAAGCCGTATAAGCCACCAATCAGTTGATCCGACCTATCATAGGCTTCAATTGAGTGTGCGACACCAAGTTTGTTAAGTTCGCAAAAGCTGCTCTCAATACTGTGATTTATCCAGGTCGTGTCTTGCTCAGCTCGTGATATTGTCGCGCAACTGTTAATTACCGCTGGGAAATTCCTATCTATCGAAATTTCGTAAGGTCTATGAGAAATTGTTCGAGCCAACCTACGTGGAATGTGAATATACTCAAGATCAAAAACGCCACGTTGGATAGGTTCGAAAAAAGAAACCTCTGGTTCATCGCGCGCATCAGCCATAGGAAAGGCCCCGGCTCCATATGCCTGCAAAATTAGGTTTGGGCTAATAAAGGCTTTGCTCAGAGTTTTTCCAAAACTTCTTCGAGCCACTTTATTGAATAATCACCCGTCTGAACTGAGGTTTGATCAAGCAGCCACTCGTGCAACGGTATGGATGTTTTAACACCATCAATTACGTACTCAGACAAGGCGCGACGCAGGCGGGTTAGACATTCATCCCGAGTGTTCGCGCGAACTACTAGTTTTGCTACAAGAGAGTCATAATGTGGAGAAATAGAATACCCTTGATAAAGGTGAGAGTCGACCCGAACACCGGGACCACCTGGCTGATGATAGCGAGTTACAGTTCCCGGTGAGGGCACAAAACTAAATGGATCTTCTGCATTCAGACGACACTCAATAGAATGACCTTGGAATTTTATTTCCTCTTGTTTGAATGACAGAGGTTCACCAGCTGCTACCGCAATTTGCGCCCTTACTAGGTCAATCGACGTGATGAATTCTGTTATTGGGTGCTCCACCTGAAGACGGGTATTCATTTCAATGAAAAAAAACTCACCATCTTCATAAAGATATTCAATTGTACCAGCCGAAAAATATCCAAGTTTCTCGCATGCTGCTCGTGTTACCTCTCCAATATGCTCACGCTCAGTAACTGTAAGTCCAGGTGAGGGAGCTTCTTCAAAAACTTTTTGATGACGTCTCTGAAGGCTGCAGTCACGCTCGCCGAGGTGCACTACGTTGCCTTGTTGATCCCCAAGGATTTGAACCTCGATATGTCGTGGATTAGCAAGGTACTTTTCGAGATATACTGCCGCATTTCCAAAAGCGTTTTTTGCCTCGGTAGACGCCATTGACAAAGCTCGCTCTAAGTCATCTGCATCTTTGGCAATTTGCATGCCTCTCCCACCACCTCCGGATGCTGCCTTAATTAGGACCGGGTAACCAACTTCTTCTGCAATAATTTTCGCCTCGTCCAGTGTCTCTACCTCGCCAGTCGAACCGGGTACCACTGGTATGCCTGCTTCGCGTGCAGCTTGTTTAGCGGTTACTTTGTCCCCCATAAGATCGATCATGTCCGGGCTGGGACCAATGAATGTGTAACCGTGTTCTTTGATTTTCCGCGCAAACTCAGCAGTTTCTGATAGAAAACCAACGCCGGGATGTATTGCATCAGCTCCTGTAATTTCGGCAGCAGCCAAGATCGCATGTTGGTTTAAATAGGATTTTGCTCCAGGTGCTGGGCCAATACATACGCGTTCATCGGCAAGTCGCACATGCATCAGGTCTTCGTCGGCCGTTGAGTGCACAGCGACGGTAGAAATACCTAACTCTTGGCATGCTCTTAATATTCGGAGTGCAATTTCACCGCGATTTGCAATCAGAATTTTATTAAAATGAGCCATATTTTATGACTTTCTCACTCACCTAAAACGATAAGAGGCTGTCCGAATTCGATAGCATCACCATCCTTGAAAAGAATTTCTTTTACTGTTCCTGCCTTTGGTGAAGGCACCTGGTTCATGAATTTCATTGCTTCTATTATGAGAAGGGTCTGGCCCTCAGTCACACGATCTCCCACGGCGACGAACGGAAGCTTTCCCGGTTCTGATGCTGAATAAGCTGTGCCAACCATTGCAGATTCTACTACAAATCCATCAGGATCATTTATCTGGACGGAATTCGATGTGCTCGAATCGCTGGATGATGGTGCCGGTGGAGTTGAAACTGTAGGAACTCCTTGGGAGATTATTTGAGGAGCAACCACTGCTGAGGTTGTTTGCTTGGTAAGTCTCAATCGACGGCCCTCTTCTTCAAACTCAATTTCGGTAAGTCCCGCATCCTCAATTAATTTTGCAAATTTCCTTAGTAGCGATTCTGAAATATCAAATTTGCTCATTGACCTGCCTCTCAAATGCAATTTTTTTGGTATTCATTTATTCTTAGCAATTAATTCAGCAGCTGCATCGATTGCGAGCCGATAACCTGTTGTGCCTAAGCCAGCAACAACCCCAGTGGCTACCTCAGTTATATAAGAGTGTCTTCTAAAATTCTCTCTCGAATAGATGTTGCTAACGTGAACCTCGATGATGGGTGCACTTATAATTTCTAGTGCGTCTCGGAGCGCAATAGAAGTGTGTGAGTATGCTCCAGGATTTATGATAATTGCGGCAGCGTCGCGGCTTTCCTGCACCTTATCTACCAAAGCCCCTTCATGATTTGATTGGAAAAAATCCAGCTCAAAGCCGTGCTCTTTGCAGAGCTTTTCGCAGGCTGTTTCAACTTGGGCTAGCGTCGTTGTCCCATACATACCGGGGTCACGTTCGCCCATCATATTAAGGTTCGGACCGTTTAATAGTGCTATTTTCATAGTGCCTCAGTTAGGACATAAAAGTAAAGAATTCTAGCCACTTAGCCTCTATCAAGTTTAATTTCGAGCTGCTCTGATATCTGCGATTACTTCGGAAAGCTCACCTTGACCCACTGCGCCGGGTATCAACGTGTCTTCAATAAAGAATGCTGGCGTGCCACTGACACCCAGCGCTCTCGCAGCGGTTTGAGTATTATTCAGGGAGCTTAATATCGACTCTTGTTCCTCCGCTATGCGGGCTTGTAGTTGCTCAAGGTCTGCTCCCAGCTCAACTGCTAAGGTAAGCATAGAGGAGCCACTAACGCGCCCACTGGACGTCATAGCAGCGCGATGTAAATCCAGATAAGGGACAAACTCGGCGGCGGCCATTGCCACAACTGCAGCATCCTGGCTATCTTGAGATAAGATTGGAAATTCCTTCATAATCAGGCGGATACCTCCATCTGATTCTACTATGGATAAAACGTCGGCTAGAGCGCGCCGACAGTAGCCACAATTGTAGTCGAAATACTCGACTAGGGTAATATCCCCATTTGGGTTTCCAAGAACTGGGATATACGGGTCACTCTGAATTAAGTCAGAATAAATCGAGAATTGCTCAGAAACCTGAGATTTTTCATAAGTGTCTACTGCATCAAATAGCATGACTGGATCTGCCATAATTGCCTCTCGAACACGCGCGCGAAATTGATCCTGAGCAGATGACTCAAGCGCTATCATTCGCTCTCCAAGCGTCGATGTGATCTCTAATATTTCCGACAATTGATCCACGGTAGCATAAATCGAGAGGCTCTCCCCTTGGTCGTCTACCAAGTTCTGTGCTGCAATTAGCTTGGTTTCTAGCAGCTCCCCGTCATTTATAAGCGCGTTTGTAATTTCAGTTTGTACTGACAGCTGCCTAGCAACTTGATTAGATGACCAAGCTGCAAACGCAGCTAAAATGAAACTTGCTATTACTAGAGTTGATAAAGCTATTAAAGTTCTAGAATTCTGCATGATGCTTAATCTAACGTTCTATGGGTGTTAATTTGAGGAACTAATTCGAAGGCAGGGGTTTAGTTAACAAGAATTAAGAGCCGCCGACTCTGCTCCACCATCCGCTCCGCTTTGGTCCAGTGCTAGGAGGGGTATCTTCAGGTTTAGGGCTCACAGGGTGTGGCTCATAGTCTTCTGCAAGGGCTGATGGCGTGTCTGGGGCGCCCTCTTCTCCAGGAGCCTTAGTAAGCTTAGTTTCTGAAGCGGCATCCAATGATTCATTGTCGATAGGCTTTTTGTTATTCTGACGACGGCGTTGAGATTTAGGCTTCGACCCACTAGATTCTAGTGAACTTTTTTCTTGGGTATCAGTTGCCAGTTCTGCAATATCTGGTTGTTCAGACTTAGCTAGGTCAACTTGAGGCTCAGCATTAATTGAATCAGTGTCAATGCTTCCAGTTTCTTCTTTTCGAACTCTTCGGCGACCACCGCGTTTGCCGCGTCTACGACGTTTTCGGTCACTATCTTCATCTTGTTCACGGTCAATTTCTGGACCGCTTTGTTTTGATTCTAATTGCTCATCATTTTGGTTGATTTCCTGTTTGTCTTTGATATTTCGCTTGTTTCGATGGCGATTGCTTCGGGTTGAAGATGTGACCTCTGCCATTGGGTCGCTACCAAAAGTTTCCAGTTTACCCATTCGATTTATCGAGCAGCGGAAGTGACTTGGACCAATTTGAGCATCAATTGCTATTTCAATAACAACTTTATATGTCGCCTCCAGCCTAGCTATGTTGGCTCGCTGGTCATTAGCCAGCGTAAGAGCCAATTCATGACCAGCAAAAATTGTCACCTCATCTGCAATCTCCTTGGCTAGAGACTGTTCGATCTGTCGGACGATACTCCTTGCATTGGTAGAGTTCGATTTGACGTAGCCTGTTCCGTGACATGTAGGGCACATGCTCATGGTTGCCTCAGCAACAGAAGGGCGAAGGCGTTGTCTTGATAGCTCTAGCAAGCCAAATTGAGAAATTCTGCCAACCTGGATCCTGGCTCTATCAGATTTCAAAGCTTCTTTGAGAGCCCTCTCCACTGCAATTACATTTTTATTGTCTTCCATATCAATGAAATCAATAACTACTAAACCGGCCATGTCTCTTAATCGGAGCTGACGGGCCGTCTCGCGTGCAGCTTCAAGGTTCGTACGAAGAGCGGTCTCTTCAATATTTCGCTCCTTGGTTGCTTTACCCGAGTTCACATCAACTGCCACCAGTGCTTCTGTCTGGTTCATTACCAAATAACCTCCGGAAGGAAGGCGAACTTGCGGACGGTTCAGCGATTCTAACATTCCTTCCACGCCGTAGGCTTGAAATAGGGGGAGATCGTGTTTGTAGTGTTTTACCCTTGCCGCGTGAGAAGGCGTGAGAGTTTTCATGAAAGCCTTGGCCGATTTATATGCATCTTCGCCAGATACTAAAACTTCGTCCGTGTCACCTTCGTATATATCTCTAATAGCCCGCTTAATTATGTTGGCCTCTTCGTAGACCAGCTCCGGTGCGAAAGAGTTCAAAGTGGTTGCGCGAATTTCATCCCAAGTGCGGGATAGGTATGCGAAATCTCGTTTAATTTCTTGCTTAGTTCGCTCAGCTCCTGCAGTTCTAACAATCAACGACATTGATGGTGCAAGATCGAGGTCGTCTAAGACGGACTTTAGGCGTTTCCTGTCCGCGCCGTCCGCAATACGTCTCGACACACCACCGCCTCGATGGGTATTTGGCATAAGAACACAGTAGCGACCTGGCAACGACAGGTAGGTTGTCAGGGCTGCTCCTTTATCACCTCGCTCTTCTTTCGCTGCCTGTACCAAAATTACTTGGTTACGTTTGATCACCTCTTGAATTTTGTATTTCTTGCTAAGGATAGCCCTTGTCATTGACCTAGCTTCAAAATCTGCTTCGTTCAGGTAATCCGTATCATCATCTCTGCGGCGTGAGCGATAGCTTTGCCTCTTATTATCTTGAGAGTTGGGCCGGTTGTTCCGCCGTCGGCTTCTGCTTCGACTGCGAGGTTTATGATCTGTATCGGTTAACTCATCCGCATGGTCAGCTCCTGTGCTATCCTGGGATTCGGGATCAGATTCATGCGTTTTTTCGTAAACTATCTCTTCCTCAATTACCGCAGCGATAGTTTTCTTTCTAGGTCTTTTGGCAGGTTTTTCGTTCGCTATATCCTCTGCTTCGCCTTTTTTGGGGGCGGCGCTGCTGGAGGCTTTTGATTTTGGAGTTTTGCGCTTTTGCGATTCCTTTTTTAGCTCGAGCTCATCAGTATTTTGATCGCTTGGCTTATCTGCAGCCTCAGCTGACGGCTTTTTTTTAGTTCGACGCACTCTTGTTGGCTTTTCCGCATTCTGGTCGCTTGTTGATGCTGAACTATCTTCCACCTCAACAGCTTTTGGGCTGGCCTTTTTTTTCTGGCGAGCTACTCTTTTAGGCTTAATATCAGCAACAGCGTCATTATTATCTTCAGCCTTCTCTATATTTTCGTCTGAATTTTCTCCTAAAGAGGATAGCTGCTCCACTGCTGGGGTCTCATTCTCTTCTTGGGTTTCAGTTTTTTCAGAAATTTGGTCACTTCGTGAATTGAGTGCATTCTGCACATCCTCAAGCAGAGCATCCCTATCAGCTAGCGGAATTTGAAAGTAATCCGGATGGATTTCACTGAAGGGTAAAAAGCCATGTTTGCCATTTCCAAAGTCAACAAACGCCGCTTGAAGGGATGGTTCAACGCGAGTTACTCGCGCTAGATAGATATTTCCCTTAATTTGCGCCTTTGCTGCAGAGTGGAAGTCTGCCTGATTCAAGGCCTCATTATCGAGGACCACTACGCGCTGCTCATCTTCATGAGTAGCATCGATCAGCATGCGTTTTGTCATGCCGACTCTCCTAATTTTATGGGGGCGCTTGCCTGCTGTTAAGCGGCGCGCCCCGGTTGCTGGAACCTGAGTAACCAAAGTTTAAGGCTTCCACAGGCAAACTCTTTTTTATCTTTACTCGAAAGTAAATCGGCTGAGGCGTGTTACCTGCTTAACCTTGCATGAGGGGCTTATACTTTCACCTGTCGCCTGTTTCAGACTGTGGGCAAGCCGGCAATTTAGCAGATGGTCCACCTGGGCCTAGATCCCCTTAGTGCAAAGCGTATGAGCCTGACAAGGTAATTCTTAGCCCACTTGCGAAATCATCTACACGTATGCTAGCACGATCAAGTATTTGATTTTATTTATTTTCGCCCGCATGTCTACAATTGGCTTTAAAACTTTTCTGAGCGCCATACTGCTTGGTTTATTCGCTTCAAGCGTGGTATTTGCGCAATCCATCCAAGATATTCGTATTGGACATGAAGGGGATCGAACGCGAGGAGTAATTGAGCTAGACCACGACTCAACCTATGCCATCTTTTACCTTGCTGGTCCACCGCGTATTGTCGTTGATATTTCGGGCCTCAAGGATCTTTCGCAGCCAGAAACTCGCAACTTGAGCAATGGGTTAGTGCGAGGTGTGAGGCTTGGCCAATTCAATGATAGACTCACTCGTGTTGTATTTGACTTAACTGAGTCCGCTGATTTATCAGAAAGTTTCTTCCTGCGGCCTAACGCAGGAGAATCATATCGCCTGGTAATTGATTTAGTCCCGGGTCAAGGTTCACAGAATGGAACTCTGTTGCTCGAGAGGGAAGGTGAAATTAGTTCCACATCGTCAACTCAGTCAATCACCTCACCGCACAACTCATTTTCTTCGTGCGATGACTGTGAGACCATTCAACTGCCAGTTCCGAGGCCAAGACATCTAGTCCCTCAGAAGTATATAATCGTGATAGATCCCGGGCACGGAGGGCGTGATCCTGGCGCAATTGGAGCAGATGGCGCTGAAGAGGCAGACATTGTTCTGGCAATGGCACGGGAAATCGCAGCGGAGCTTGAAGATGCGGGGAACTATGAGGTTTATTTAACGCGTGCGGAAGATCGGCTAGTTCCGTTGGCGGAAAGGGCCGAACTGGCACGTGGGAGGGCAGCTGACTTTTTTCTATCGATTCACGCTAACGCGAATCCGGATCCTAGTTTTAGAGGATTTATGACTTTTACTTTGTCAGATTCTGCGTCTGATTCTTACGCGGCAGAAGTTGCAGCAAGAGAGAACAAATCAGAGCTTGGAGCAATTGCAAATATAGACGATGAAGATGTCGGCACTATTCTAGGTGATATTCTTGTGCGCGACACAATGAATCAATCCATTGATTTTTCTACGCGGTTGGTTGAGCAACTCCGAGGTCAGGTAATGCTGCCTGCAACCCCGCAGAGAAGAGCGGGGTTTGTAGTGCTAAAATCCGTTAGAATGCCATCTGCGTTGCTAGAAATAGGACACTTGACGAACTCAAGAGAATTGCGTGCCTTACAATCTCGCGGCTACCGCCGCAAAATTGCCATAGCTATTCGGCAAGCCCTTGATGATCACTTTGCAAATAACTGAACTAAAAAATGAAATTCGCTCGCACTTTTGCTTTACGGCAATTAAATGGGTAGGGACCCTAAAATGATCCAACCAGCGCTGCTGATTATATTCTCGGTTTTTTTCCTTAGTGCATGTTCTGGGTTGCAGCTGAGATATGGCGCGCGCCTTCAGTCTACTGAAGTTGTGTTGGATTATGAGCCTGATGTTGCTACGCGTGTTTACTCTTCTGCTGGATCGTTAATGCGAGAGATTGTATATCGAGCCACCCCAGATGCAGATCCTGAGGCGCGAATATTTGTGCCTATCGAGGCTGTACCAGCGCACGTTCAACACGCTTTTATTTCGGCCGAAGATAAAAATTTTTACCACCATGCTGGGGTGGATTGGCTAGGCTTTGGTAAGGCTATGGTTCAAAACGCAAGTACTATTGTGTCTGGTGGGCGCGCTCGCGGTGGCTCGACGATAACTATGCAAACTGTGAAAAACTTTGTGGTTGGTTCAGAGCGCACGGCAACAAGGAAATTATACGAGATGATGATTGCACAGCGGCTCGAACGTCAGCTGACGAAACCTGAAATTTTAGAAAGATATTTAAACGAGAACTATTACGGCAATAAAGCTTACGGGATTGCCGCCGCCGCGCTTGTGTATTTTGATAAGTCTATTAGAGATCTAACTGTACCCGAGGCTGCTGTTTTGGCTTCTCTTCCTCAATCTCCCTCGACAGTTAATCCTTACTCAAATCCAGATCGTTCTAGAGCGAGAAGAGATTGGATTCTAGGTGAAATGGCCGAGAATGGATTCATATCATCAGAGGAATCAGAAGCATATCAGGCCATGGATCTAGGCGTTCAAAGGCGAAGTCCAGATGATTTTTTGGCAGTGCCATATTTTTCTGCAGAGGTGAGGCGACAGATGACCCAAGCTTATGGGCAAGATTTTGCCCGCAACGGTTATTCAGTTCGCACTACAATGGATGAGGATATGCAGAAATGGGCTCAAAACGCCTTATGGGAGGGTATGATACGGTATGATCTAAGCCAGGGATACAGAGGCCCAATAGACACTGTTGCATTGACGGCCAATTGGCGTGACACCTTTCAGCGTAAAAGTTATTATGGTCTTAAGAGCTGGAAAGCTGCTGTGGTTGTCGAAGTTGCGAAGCCTTGTGGCGATGTCCGCAGAATGAATATGGTAGGACTTGAACAGCGCTTAGATGATATGCCGTGGGTTCAAGCTGCGGGATTTCGAACTGATTGGTCCTGTGGAATAATTGAGCTGCAGGACGGCAGTTGGGGTGTTGTTCCCTATGATGAAGTCGTTTGGGCTAGAGCGCATTTGGGTTTAGATGAAGAAGAATTAACGACTCAACTCGGGCCTGAGATCACAACAACGTCGGAAGTATTAACAGCTGGTGATGTGATTGCTGTGGATCTGAAGGACACAGGAGTTTATGCGCTAAAACAAATTCCTGAAGTCGGCGGTGCGTTTGTTGCCATGGATCCACATACCGGCCGGGTGCTTGCCTTAGTGGGCGGGTGGGACCATGAATTGGTACCGTTTAACAATGCAACTCAGGGGCAACGCCAACCTGGATCAACCTTCAAACCTTTCGTCTATTTAACTGCTCTGGATTCAGGTTACTCTCCCGCAACGACCGTTTTTGATTTACCTGTGGTAATTCCACAACCTGACGATACTTTGTGGCGTCCAGGTAATAATGATGGTCGGTTTTTAGGCCAAGTAACTCTCCGAAGAGGACTGGAGCTATCAAGAAATCTAGCGACAGTCCGAGTAGCTGATGCCGTTGGCATGGAGCGAGTGGTTGAGTATGCGAGTGCTTTTGGTCTCGATGATGATCTACAGGAGGTTTTATCTCACTCATTGGGGGCCTCTGAGACACCATTAATCAACGTGGTTTCGGCGTATGCGCGGGTTGCGAATGGAGGTAAGCTTGTGAGAGCTTCTGTTATTGATCGCGTCCAGGATCGTTACGGTGTAACGCTTTACAGGCATGATCAGCGCGATTGCAGTTCATGTTCTCCCGCTAACTACGACGGCTTAGGTTTCCCAAATGTTCCTGATAATCGCCAACAAATCGCTGATCCAGCAAGTTTATTTCAGTTAGTTTCAATTATGCGCGGTGTTGTCCAACGTGGCACAGCTGCGCGAATTGGCCGCCAAATGACCTGTGATTTTGTGGCAGGTAAGACTGGGACCACAAATGAGTTTCGAGATGCATGGTTCGTTGGGTTCACGCCAGATTTGGTTGCGGGGATTTGGATTGGTCATTATGAATTCAGAAGCCTTGGATATCGACAGTATGGTGGAACTTTAGCTGCTCCAGTCTTTGCTAAATTTCTAAATCAAGCGATTGAACAGCGACCAGATTTATGTGTGAATTTTAGAACCCCTAAAGGTCTTACATTCTCATCCCTAAACCCTTTGACCGGTCTTCCTTATAACGAAGTCGCGGGGGAGGCATTGCCTGAGGCATTTTTGGCAGATCAGGATGCGGGATGTATTTTCCGAGATACCAATGGATACTGCATCGACAGGGAAACTGTGACAATGTTTCAGGAGATCACGGACCCCAATGACCTACCAATCATCATCGACATCGATGGGAATATCGAGCAAATTGACGCCCCCGAGCCAGAGATATCGGTGCAGATTGGTGCTGATGCTGTGTTTTAAGTTGGCTGAGTCATAAGCTAATCCCATGCCGTTCAATACTTATTTACGAGCTCGTGGTGATCTCATTTTCGACTTCGCAAAGGGATAAGTGTCATCAACCAGACCTTTCGAATAACGCCGCTAAATCTGCAAGAGAAAGGCCAATTGAAGTAGGCCTGCCATGATTGCACTGAGCGCTTGCAGGATT
>Ga0213865_10002245_pt1 | contig 12229 bp, 6 predicted proteins | sample PICome_6_FD_160100 | JGI IMG/M metagenome (GOLD analysis project Ga0213865, IMG submission 160100) | Coastal seawater microbial communities near Pivers Island, North Carolina, United States - PICO282 | ecosystem: Environmental > Aquatic > Marine > Coastal | place: USA: North Carolina | collected...
CCGGGCGTTGGCTTTGTCCAAGTCAAACGCAGCACGTCGCTCGATTACAGTTTCTCGGTGGGACACATAGGTGTGAATCATGGTCGGGAGGTTGAGCAGAACCGGCCGGCCATCCAGAATACCCATCATGTTGGCAGAGTACGACTCTTGCAGACGGCTGGACTTGAACAATTGATTGAGCACGGCGTGAGGATCTGCGTTGTTTTTCACCTCGATGACGACACGAATGCCCTCTTTGGATGACTCATCTCGAATGTCTCGAATACCGATCACGACTTCCTTGTTGACCAAATCAGCAATTTGAACGAGCATGTCGGCTTTTTTTACCTGGTAGGGAATTTCGTGGACCACGATGCGCTTTCCATTGTCGTCATCAAACACTTCGCACTTGGAACGGACGTGAAACCGACCTTTTCCGGTGGCGTACATGTCAGCGATGCCGTCAATGCCGTGGATGGAGGCGCCGGTAGGGAAATCGGGACCTGAAACGTGTTGCATGTATTCTTCTATAGAGATGGAGGGTTTGTCATTCGTTCCGCTTTCAAGGATGGCATCAACGTGAAGGTTCACGGCGCCTGCCACCTCAGTAAGGTTGTGAGGCGGAATTCGAGTGGCCATACCGACCGCAATACCGTCACTTCCATTGAGCAGCAAGTTGGGCAAGCGGGCAGGGAGCACCGAGGGTTCATTCTCCGAGTCATCGAAGTTTGGTTGGAAATCAACGGTGTTTTTGTTGATGTCATCCAACATGTGCTTGGCGATTCGATCAAGGCGACTTTCGGTGTACCGCATGGCAGCGGGTGGGTCGCCGTCGATGGAACCAAAGTTACCCTGTCCATCCACGAGCGGATAGCGAAGCGAAAACTCCTGAGCCATGCGGACCATCGTATCGTAAATGGACTGATCACCGTGGGGGTGGTATTTCCCCATGACTTCACCAACAGAGCGAGCCGATTTGCTGAATTTCTTGTCTGCGGTGTGGCCGCCCTCAAACATCCCGTAGAGAACACGCCGATGGACAGGCTTCAATCCATCGCGAGCATCCGGGAGGGCACGCCCGATGATCACGGACATGGCGTAGTTGATGTAGGAATTCTTCATCTCCGTGTTCAGCGAATGGTTCAGAATAATTTCGCCAGATCCAGCCGTTCCGTCGTCGACGATGTCGTTGCTTTCCTCAGATGTCAAGGTTGGTCACCTCCTTGGCGTGCCGCTCAATAAACGCCCTTCGTTCGGGCACATCCTCGCCCATGAGCGTCTCAAACATGCGATCGGTTTCTTCGGCTTCCTTGACCGTCACTTTGAGCATGGTTCGTGTTTCGGGGTTCATGGTCGTATCCCAAAGCTGGTCAGGATTCATTTCACCGAGACCTTTGTAGCGCTGAACGCCGATTTTGGCGGCAGGATTGTCTCCACGCAATTCATCAATAATGCCGTCCCTTTCCTCGTCGCTGAAGGCGTATCGATTGATTTTCCCCTTGCTCAACTGATAGAGCGGAGGCTGAGCGATGTAGACGTGGCCGCCCTCAATGGCAGGTCGCATGAAGCGCCACAAGAAGGTCAGCATCAAGGTACGAATGTGAGCGCCGTCAACGTCAGCGTCGGTCATGATGATGAGTTTGTTGTAACGGAGTTTCGTCGTGTCAAAGGCTCCCTCGTCTCCGACGTTGTTGCCGACGCCAGCGCCGAAGGCTCGAATCATGGTTTGGATCTCCTGATTTTGGAAGACCTTGGCCACATTGTGCATCTGGCGTTCCACGTTCAGAATTTTTCCACGAAGGGGCAAGATGGCTTGAATACGACGGTCCCGCCCAGTCTTGGCTGAACCACCGGCGGAATCACCCTCAACCAGATAGATTTCGCATTCCTCGGGCTTTCGAGACTGGCAATCAGCGAGTTTTCCTGGCAATCCCCCGCCTTCGAGAACGCCCTTACGGCGTGTCAGATCACGGGCCTTGCGAGCAGCTTCCCTTGCTTTGGAAGCCAGCACGGCCTTGTCGACGATGAGTTTCCCAATCGCTGGATTTTCTTCGAAGAATTCGTTGAGTTTCTCGTAAACGACGGTTTGGACGATGCCGGAGACCTCACTGCTGACGAGTTTGTCTTTGGTTTGAGACGAGAACGAAGGATCGGGATGCTTCACGCTGACAATGGCTGCCAGCCCTTCCCTGACGTCATCACCGGATAGACCGTCGTTCTTGAGTAAATTCTTCTTCTTCGCATACCCGTTGATGCTGCTGGTCAAGGCGGTCCGCAGACCCGACATGTGAGTCCCGCCGTCCCTGTTTCGAATGATATTCGTGTAACAATAGATGCTCTCGCTGAAGGCGTCGGACCACTGAAGGGCCAATTCAACCGATACGGGGCCCTTCTCAATGTCCTTCTCCCCCGAAATGAGGATGGGGTCGGGATGCAGGGTTTCACGGCGGGCGTTGATCTGTTTGACGAATTCCGAGATTCCACCGGCGTAATGGTGCTCCACCATATGGGATTCTTCGCCACGTTCGTCGGCGATGACGATGCGCAAGCCTGCGTTGAGGAAGGACGTTTCCTTCAACCGGCTATCAATTTGGTCAAAGTCGAACTCAACGATGTTGGTGAAAATCGTTGTATCGGGTTTGAACGTGATGGTCGTGCCCGTGTCGTCGCACGTGCCGATGGTTTCGAGTTCCGACACGCGAACGCCGGCCTCAAAACGCTGTTTGTAAATCGTGCCATCTCGATGAATGACGACTTCCATCCACTCTGAAACAGCGTTCACAGCCGAAACACCGACCCCGTGCAAGCCACCGCTGACCTTGTATGAGCTGTTGTCAAACTTTCCACCGGCGTGCAATTTCGTCATGATGACTTCAGCCGCAGAGATGCCAAACTCTTCGTGCTCGTCGACGGGGATGCCCCGCCCGTAATCTCGAACCGACAATGAATGGTCGGGGTGGAGAACCACTTCGACGGTGTCGTTGAACCCCGCGAGGTGCTCATCTACGGAATTGTCCACGACTTCCCAGATACAGTGGTGCAGTGCAGAACCGTCATGGGGGTCGCCAAGGTACATTCCAGGCCGTTTTCGAACCGCTTCAAGCCCCTCGAGAACTTGGATGCTTCCAGCGTCGTAATTTTCACTCATTTCTCCACCTCAAAAACGTATCAGAATCGGGGGGCTGCGGGCATTTTTTGCGTTGCAAGAATGCCGTTTTCCTCCTACAAAATCTACTGCCCGCCACGGGGTATAAACATACCCCCCTTTATCACAGAAAAACGATGACTTGCGACCCATTTCATGTCGCCGAAACAGACCCATACGTTCATCTTCCACCCTTCACCATCATCAATCCTTATGCAAAGCAGGCTCACGCGCAAAAAGCGATATTGAGTCCAGCGTGACCGTTAAGAAGAGGGGTCAGATGGGTGCTTCATGGCTGACCCAAAAGTGTGCGTTTCTTTGGAAGGAACAACCGTGAAAGAAATGGCAGACGAAGCAGCACGAGCAAACCTCGCTGGCGCCGACTTTGTCGAAGTTCGATTCGACCGCCTTTATCTGAAGCGACCCGAAGCACAACCTGTTGAGGGCGAAGACGGCGAAATCAAACATGTGATGCCACCAGAAAATGAATGGCCCGTTCGTGAAATGGAAAGTATCGATGTAGACACCTCCATTCAGAACCTCAAGGAGAGCATCCCTCTCCCAGTCATCTTCACGGTTCGCCCCGTTGAAGAAGGCGGCTACTACCCCGGCGAGGCCGGTCAACGTCATGAGATTCTTGAGAAAGCCATCGCATCGGGCGTCAACTCGGTGGACCTTGAGCTGTCCATTGACGACAGCATTCGCACCGACCTCCTCGCAAAAGCCAACAACGGTGGAGTTCGTGTGATTTCATCCATTCACAACACCACCACCACCCCAAGTGCCGAAGAATTGGTGGCCCTCGTGAACGAGCACGCCAAGGAAGGCGAGGTGTTCAAGTTCTGTGGAACCGTCAACGACCACCAAGATGCACTCCAGATCGTTGAGGCCAGTTATGATCTGCAGAGTTCCAAGCATGCCTTCTCCATGATGGCGCTTGGCAACGGTGGCGACTGGGCTCGCCTTCACGCTCCTGTTCTCGGCCAATCGCTCGTCTATGCAACGCTCCGCTCGGAGTTCAAACTCTCCAACAAGGGCCTTGTCAACATCCGAGACCTCAAGAACGCCTGGACGTTGATGGAATACTGAGGCCTACTCAAGTTCCGCAGCAGACCGCTGTTCCATCACCGGAACGGATACATCGCTGGTTGAGTGTTGGTCAAGACCTGCTTGCATGTAGCGACTGTTGAGGACCACGGGAATGACCACCACGGCCGCCAACAAGACGAAGAGCGTCAACGGCACCGTCCACGGTGGAAGAAGTGCAGATCGTTCGGTGGGTAGCACGGTTACATCAGCCACCAAGACGCTGTTCAACGCTCCTGCGTCATCGTCATTGGTGTTGTCCCAGGCATCGATGACGAGGTAGAAATCTTGCCATTCCGAACCACCGAACAGCGAGGAATACACCTCAGGGCCGTCCATAGCGACGGAAAAGGTGAGCTCTTCTCGCTGTTCATACTGATGGACGTCTCGGTACGATTGCCAACCAAGGGGGTTGAAACTGCGCCATTCGGGTGGGATATCGCTCAACACATTGCCGTCTCCACCAGCAAAGTCGAGGTCGTCCCACCACCAACCGCCATGCATCATTCGGTAGACCTCTTCGTAGGCATTGTATTGCGAGGTGGTCATCAAGTAGACATCGGCCATGGCCGGCGTCGTAGTGTTCCCATCGGTTTCATACAAGGAAATGCAGAAGGTGGTTCGGTGAGCGCTGGAGAGGTTCATCCGGAGTACACCTGAACTATCGTTTCCAATTTCCATCACGGTGTACTGCCCTGTTGTGAGCGGATCAAGCCTGGGCAGGGGCCAAACCGGATTGTACACCCAATCATCTTCGGGATGCAGGGCCGGATCAAGGTCTCCTACAGAGGTCTCGTAGTACTCCTCGTGATCTCTGCCCTCGGTAGCATAAGCAGGTTCACCGTAGTAAGGGTCGAAGGCGTAAGGGCTGCTCCAGTGAGGGACCAAAGCCATGTGCTGCATGCTGGTATTCCATTCAGGAGCGACGACCTGCCCCTCGCATCCTGATGCAGCCTGCGCAGAAGGCAGCACGCTTGTGCTCGGCGACGCAAAGATGGCCATCAACACCATCAAGGCTACCGCAGATGTCGTTCGCATGCCTTCACCCGGTTGGAGACTGTCCCGCTCGGTTTTAGGACATTCCCTCAACGACGGCGTAGTGGACGAACATATCCGCTCTCATCGTTCCGTCGTTCATCCTTTGAGAGAATCTTCGGGGCCGGTGGTGGCATATGATGGTCCATGCCCAACAAACCGCCTTGTGTCTCAACATGCTCAATGTCCGTGTAGGTCTCCGCAGCTTCCTTCGCTTCTTCCTCAAGCGCCGACGGCTCACGCATGACCAACCAACCCAAGACAAGCGCCATAACGATGAGCGCAATGAATGTGGCCAATTCGGACCCTGCGTCGGCTAGCCAGGATTTCCACTCGTCTGCGCTGAAGTCAGACAATGAGGGTGGGCCATCTGGCTCCGGGACGACTTCAATGTCTTCGGTCAAAATGTCGCATTGACCCATACCGTCGCAAATTTCCACCAACACCGTGTAGAATCCTGTGGCTTCCCACGTGTTGATGGTTCGGACAGAAGACCCGGCGATGGGCGTGGTCCAGTCATCGGCAGGGTTGCCGTTTTCATCCTCATCGGTTTCAATGTCAAAGTCCCACCGAACGGTGAACTGGGTGAGGATGCGCTCGTCCCGCTCCGTGATGGAGCCATCATTGACATCCAAGTCTCGATAGATCTCCATTTCACTTCCAGCCTCGGCATCAAACACATCAGCATCGAAGGAAACCGACGAGCCTGCAAAGATGTTCTCTGGAATGAAGATTTCACGGGCCTCGGGCGGATCATCCACGACCACGGTGAAGGTCTGCCGGGACACATCGCCGGTTCCGAAACCGTCGCGAACGGTAAGCGAGACCGTGTATGTTCCTGGAAGGGTGTAAGCGTGCCAGGGCGTTGCTTCGTGCACCAGTGGCGTTGCATCGCCGAAATCCCACGTGTATTGGACCAAACCGTTCCAATCGGGCGATTCCACTTCAAAGGGCACGTATTTACCCTCGAATTGTCGGTCGCCGTCCCGGGTACCCGATGAGTCGAAGAAAAGCATGCGTTCGGGTGCCGTGACCACTGCACCATCCTCGTTGAACGTGTGTGACCAAGCATCAGGTACAGAGCCCTCTGGGAAGGGCGTTGAGCTGGTGATGATGTCGTCATCAATGTAGCCGTCCAAAATTCGAACTTGGATGATGGGGAGCGGATTGGCGATTCGCACCGTCATGGTCCGAGTGAAGCTTTCTTGTCCGTCCTTGTCCGTTACAACCAGCGACACGATGTGAACGCCTGGCGTGGTGAACGTGTGCGTGACTTGAGGGCGGTCACCAAATGTGCCATCGGAGAAGGTCCAGTTCCAGACCTCAATGTCCGTTGAATCCCCCACTGAACCGTCGGGGTCCATGCTGTCAAGCCCGTCGAAGACGTAGGCCGTGTCAACTTCGCCGTCTTCCTCACGGAAGTCGATCTCACGGGACCCCATCGCAGACAGCGTTCGGACATCGAAGGTGGCCACTGGAATTTGGTTCAACACCACCACGTTCAGGACGGCCGTGGCTTGGCTGCCGTCATCGTCCGTGACTGTAAGCGAGACCGTCTTGTTCCCGGGGACATCCCAAGCCACAATGGGGTTCGTGGCGCTGCTGCTCACGATTGAGAAGTCATCGTTTCGAGTCGGCGTTCCCGTTCCAACACGGACGCCATCGGGGAAAGACCACGCATAGGTAAGGATCTCACCGTCGTCGTCCACGAAAACATCTGGAAGGACCAAACTGGTGTAGGTCATGGTGGTCAGTGTCTCGGCGTAAATTTGGACGGGAATTCTGTTGTTGATATGAACCTGGAGCGTCTTCGTTCCGACGTTGATGCCGTCCGAGACGGTGAGCGTGAGGTTGAAAGTTTCACTCTCACCGTCGATGTCGTCCCATTCATGTTGTTGAGAATAGACGCCAACACCGCCGCTTTGCGTCCCATCACCCCAATCCCATTGGAAATCGAGATGGTCGATGGGAACATTGTCAACAGAGCGCCCAGCCGAGAAAAGGATGCGTTGACCGGTTAACAAGGAAATGTTGTTTTCAATCACCACGTTGTTCACGGTGATGATCGGGAGAGGTTCAGTGATGTCGCTGACGTTGATGGTGTGAACTTGCGTCTCCGACCACGTGCCACCCTGGTCCATCACACGCAGGGTTGCGTTGTAGCTACCGACCTCAGTGTAGGACCGAAGGGGCGATTTAAGGTTCGAAGAGGCGTTATCGCCAAACACCCACGCATAGGCCGTCGGCGGGTCGAGGTAGGGCAGGCTATTGTTGGTCAGTGAAAGACCCCATGCATCAAAACCAGCGCCTTGGAACTGAATGTTCTCCCAGGTTTGAACATCGGTGAGCGAGACACTCCCGTTGGCCACGGGGCGCATGTTACTCAACTGTTGGGGCGAGGTTTGGAGGGTGTCAACCGGTTCCCCAAGCATGTCGTTCATGACCATCTCAAAGGCGTACTGATCGGCCTGTGGTGCAGTGAAATAGACCTGGCTGTCAACGACCACGCCACCACCAGCAGCGACTCTGTCGGTGATGGTGTCCACGAGTGTACCACTCGCATCACGGACTGCAATTTCGACATCGAGGTCCTCAAAGAAGGCATTGGACAAGACACCGTAGTCGATCTCCACGGTATCGTCCATGCCATCACCGTCTCGGTCTGAAAGCACCGTATTGTTGAGCGAAAGCGTAGCAGGCGAAGTGATTCGAGCAGCCTCGATATCAACGGTGCCTTCAGGGTATGATGGGCCGCAGGACGTGTAATCGCAATCCGCCACCGTCGAAGCGTACCATGTGATGACCCAGACCTCATCGGTCAAGTTGCCGAAGCCAGGCACCAAGCCAGTGGCCACATTGTTGACGAAGTTGAGGTCGGTGACGCTCCACAAACCGTCCGAGACGGCTTTGGAGACGATCACCCCGTCGAATTGGCTCTTGTCCGCCGTCAGGCGCAGGGTAAGCGGTGCCGGTGAAGCAGACCCGGGGGTAAACTGGAAGGAACGAATGCCCCACCCCTCAAGGGTGTTGCCAGTGGAGGACCAAGGCGTGGACCAGTCGCTGTTGACTTCGGTTGGCTGAGCCCTACAAAACGCCCCACCGGTGCAGACGGGGTTGAGATCAAGGTTAGGGTAGCCGTAGATACCTTGGTCAGAATCCAGGGTGGCTGCGATGCTGAAATTCGCAAAAATCTCGCCCATCGTGCGCCCCAAGAGACCGACTTGGCCAGACTGCGGTGACAGAGCGAGGTTCTCAACGCCACGACCACCTGTCGCAGAATCCTGAACAAGTTGACGCACAGCGGGTCCACCGCCGAGGTGTTCGGCGAGGTACATGGTGAACATGTAGCCTGCGCCATAATCCGCAATGCGCTGATTCCACCAGCGTACGGATTGCTCGGGTGCACCCGTCCAGGCGTTGACGTGCCCTGTGAGGGTTGAATCCGCACCGAAGCAGAGGTAAATCGCTACGTCAGCGTTTCCTTCATCGATCCAAAGATTCTCGTAAGGATCAAGAGCATTGTGGAGCAAGTGCTCCAGCTCGTGGGCGAGAATAGACCGGCCCCAAGAGAGGGTAATATCGGCGTAATCCACGAACACTGCTTCGCGAGATGAAGAGAACGAGGGTGCAAAGTAGCCACCCGTGTTGTAAGCACCGTCAATGTCGTAGATGATGATTTGAACCTGACAATTGTTGTCGATGTCGGGCGGGGCGAGTCCGCGCCCGTCCTGGTAGTCCTTGCCGTAATAGGTTGTCATCGTGGGGTAAATGGTGGAGTCCCAGGTGCTCGCCAAATTGTTGAGGACGGTGGAGGAGAGGGTTCGTCCACTTTGAACAATAAACGCTACCGTGTTGGTTGTTTTTGCAACATAAGCCGAAATGGAACCACCGGAGATGGGGACCGTCAATGTATCACCGACGACGTGGGGGGTGCAAGCACGGCCGGAAGAACGCCCCATCGAGGGCTGGATGACCATGTCCTCCACCCCTGGCCGACCTTCCTCAATCCAAGCCTGACGCATGAACTGAGTGGCGGAGACGACGGGTTCATCTTCATGAATAAACAAATACTCACTTCCATCGCTGGGGTCGAATTCGTCCAAATCGCCGATGATAATGCCACCTGCATCGTACGTGCTGGCGGAGGTTGATTCCTCACTGCCTTCGGCCGCCACGCTCATCAGCAGTGGCGCTGTGCTGGAAACCAGCATCAGGAGGACGAAGGCAAAGGCTGGACTGGAGCGTCGTTCCGACATGTCAAACACCAAGGAGAATCGTGGTACGGATTCCCAATTTTGCGAGAAGAAAGGAGGTATTTAAGAGTCCGTGGTCGAGGCGTCATCATGCGTCATGCAGATGTGCGTGCTCCAACCGCACCGCGTGGCCTCATCCTGGCCGTTCTCGCCATCATGGTCGTGGCATCCACCACCACGGGAACACACGCCTCCTTTGACCGTGCAACGCCCGCAGGTATTTGCTCGGCCATCGACGACCTGCAATTCGATGGGGCACGAGCCAATGCCTCGGTTGCCTGGCAGGTCGATTTGGGGCCGAGAACCACCGGTTCAAACGCCTCGGCCGAACTCCGTTCAACCATCACGGCTGACCTTGAGTCCCTGGGCTACGATGTCAGCAACCAAACTCACGAGCGGTTCGGTATGGAACTCACGAATCTCTTTGCCCGCTGGCCATCAAACTCAACGGGGAACGGTCAACTCGTGCTCTCCGCCCACTACGATTCTCGAAATGTAGCGGACCAAGACGAGAACGAGAGCAATCAATCCCTCCCTGTCCCGGGGGCCAACGATGCAGCAAGTGGCGTTGCCGTGCTCTTGGAACTCGCCCGACACATCCCTGCCATGGACTTGGATTACGACGTGCTGTTGTTCTTCAACGATGCCGAAGACCAGCAGCCAAAGTACACGCTGGGAGCGGAGGCTTGGGCTGAGAACCTCACGGAGGACGAAATCAACGCCACGCACGCCTTTGTGCTGTTGGACATGGTAGGAGACGCCGATTTGCAACTCCACGATGTCGCCCCGGGCAACGCCACGCTCAAATCCAGGGTGGTGGAACTTGGGACCTCGTTGGGGCTGGTAAACGGCACCACTGCCTGCAACGAACAAGCTGGTGAGGATATCATTCAATACGACACCACCGTGCATGTACTGGACGATCATGTCCACGCACACAACCTTGGCATCCCGGCCATCGACCTCATGGACACCTCGTTCGGCGAAGCCAAGCCCTACACCTTCGGTTCGTACTGGCACACGATGGAGGATACACCCGACAAGGTCAGCGCTGATTCACTCGGCAAGGTGGGTCGGCTGGTCGAACTTGGATTACGAACCAACGCCTTTGTTGGCATCGACGCCCACCAGGAGGTGCAAGAACACGACAGCCCTTCCCCTGATGGCGACGTCGAGGGGGTTGAAACCGAAGACCATCCCCGCCGAAACACCGGTCTCACCGTCATGGCGATGGCCGGTCTGGTCAGCATCGTTGGCCTGCTCGTGGTCGTTGAACTAAAAGGAAAACGTTGAATCAAATCGCGGTCCCCTAACAAAGAGGTATTATCCGCGCACACACTCGGCGGAACGGGAGGGTAGCATGTCCGACGAGCGTGAAGCAAGGATGGAAGCCCTCCGGGCCCGTGTGAAGGCCAAGAAAGAGGCGGCCCTGAGCGGCGGCATCATCGAGGAGGAATTGGTGGTCAGTACCCAAGAGCTTCCCGCCTCAGAATCAACCCGTCAACAGGAAGATGATGAGTGGTATGAACTCATGGACTTGGACGCAGACCGATGGAGAAATTTAGCAGCCGTTCTCATTCTTGTGGGCAGCATCCTCGGCATGGTCAGCGGTGCGCTCATCCTCCAAGGAAACCCCACCGAACTCCTCAACACGTCCCTGTTCGCAGAGCAAGAATCGGTTGACATTTCGGGAACGGCGCTCGAGGATGTGGACGGAAACGGCGTGGAAAACGTCTCCGTGGTGCTCCTTGAAGCCGAATCTCGGGCTGAATTGCAATCCACCATAACCGACAGCTTCGGCTTCTTCTCGATGAAAAACGTCGCCCAAGAGACCCATATCATCGTGTTCTCGAAGGAAGGCTACGTCACGGTAGAACGGACATTTGTCCCTGACAATGTCGGCTTGGACCCTGTCACGATGAAGCCAGGGAACGCAACCCCTGTCCGGGAAGAGAACGACCAGCAATCCATTTCAGGTTGGACCCTCGATAACGCCGTTGGTCTTTCAACCGCCATTGGTGTGTTAACGATCGGAACTGCGCTGCTTGGCATCCAAGCGGCGGTTGAAATTCGTCGTGGGAAACACTACCGACGAAGCCAGTACCTTGCTGCAGGCGCCCTCTTCAGTCGTGGCCTTATCATCGTTGGACCGACGCTGATCTTGTTTGGCATGATCGTGAACCTGTTCGCTAAATTAGACTTTGAAGACCAGCGTGAGGACTGAGCATGTACTTGATTTCGGTCGAGGGCGGCGACGGGTCCGGAAAGGGCGAGGCCGCTCGCATCCTCGGCGAGCTGCTCAGTGAGTTTCCTTTCCCCGATGTGGTGATGACGCATGAACCTCGGCGACACAGCGAGTTGGGGAAGTTGGCCCTTCAATCCGTCAAACTTGGCAACAAAACACCACTTGAGGAAGCGGGTTTATTCGCCGCCGACCGGCTTGACCACTCCCACACTTTCATTCGACCGCATCTCACGAAGGGATGCGTGGTGATCTCCGACCGAAACATCCACTCTTCCCTCATCTACCAGGGCGTAGTTGGCGACCTTGGGCTCGCAAAGGTCGCCGGGATGAACGCTGCTGCCATGATTCCCGACCTCGTTTTTTGGATTGATTGCGACCCGGAAAAGGCGATGAAGCGAATCAAGTCGGGAACACTCCGCATGACGAGTCAAAAACAGGAATATTTTGAGACCCAAGAAATCCAAACCGCCATTCGCCAAGGCTTTC
>Ga0213865_10002247_pt1 | contig 12228 bp, 9 predicted proteins | sample PICome_6_FD_160100 | JGI IMG/M metagenome (GOLD analysis project Ga0213865, IMG submission 160100) | Coastal seawater microbial communities near Pivers Island, North Carolina, United States - PICO282 | ecosystem: Environmental > Aquatic > Marine > Coastal | place: USA: North Carolina | collected...
ACATTAATCGAGGAGGCGGCAGCTTTATGGGAAAGTCTTTCGCAGAACCATCCTTTTGTTGATGGCAACAAACGAACGGCATTTGCTGCAACCTATGTATTTTTGGCAATTAATGGACTGGATATCACTGCGACGGATGACGAAGCTCAAGACTTTGTTTTAGGGCTTTACGACACATCGAGTGTAACTTTCGACAACCTGCGTGCTTGGTTGGGCGAAAATACCAAAGTGCTCTAGCGCATCTCATATAGGGCTGTTAAGTGGCTATGATTAGGCTTGCCGCTTATTTAACCAGCCGCAGCTATCGGCTGAATATTTGCTACTTCTTCTCCTATAGCTTGCTCAGCCACCTCTAGCTCGTAATGGTGTTGCAGATTCATCCAGCTCTGGGCATCAGTATTAAAATATTGTGCCAACCTCAAGGCTGTTTCAGCCGTAATACCTCGCCGGCCACGAACGATTTCATTGATACGTGCTGGTGTAACACCTAGGTGTTTAGCCAGCCGATTACTGGATAAATCGAAAGGTTCCATAAACTCATGCTTTAAAATCTCGCCCGGATGCACAGGGTTTAGTCGTTTCATATTAACCTCCTAATGGTAGTCCACAATTTCAACATCATAGGCGTGACCATTTTCAAATCGAAAACAAAGCCGCCATTGCCCGTTAATGCGGATACTGTGCTGGCCTTTCCTATCGCCTTTGAGTGGTTCTAAACGGTTGCCTGGTGGTGTGCTGAGCATATCTAGTGTTTCAGCGGCTTTTAGTTGCATCAATTTGCGTTGAGCAATGCGCTCAAAAGCCATAAAGCGTTTAACACGATAGTTATTAGCAAGTTTTTCCGTATCACGACAGCTGTAGCTCTTGATCATCGGTTTATATTATATCGATATTCGATATATCGCAAGCAGAAATCCTCCTCAATTCTTGACTAAAAAAGGTGGCATAACAAGGCGCCTGTATATTTAGTGCTCGTATGAGTGTCTATATGCCGGTATGTGAGTGGACTAAATGTCTGTTAATGGGATTAAAAGCTGGTCAATGCGGCTTGATTAATAAGTAGTGATAACTACCCTTACTAGCAATCACTCCTACCTCTAATCCTTTATTGCTACAACAGGAATTCCAAAAAAAAGAGGCATTAAATATTTCTTTCATATTCCAGAAGTAATATTGAAAGAAATTCTTCATTTAAGAGTCTTTGTTTTGGTAGATACATCCAAAATTACCGTGGTGGGTTCCGGTTATGTAGGTATGTCATTAGCTGTGCTGCTCGCCCAAAATAACGATGTTACTATTCTGGACGTGGATCCGCGGCGGGTCAAAATGGTCAACAATCGCCAATCCACTGTGGCTGATGCTGAAATCGAAGTTTTTCTTGAAGAGAGAAATCTGACTCTTACCGCAACCCTAGACAGAGAGTCGGCTTACAAGGATGCAAGCTTTGTGGTGGTTGCGACTCCCACTAACTATGATCCAGAAACCAATCGCTTTGATACTAGTTCAGTTGATACGGTGGTTGAGGAGGCACTAGCGCTAAACGATAAAGCGCTGATAGTGATTAAGTCCACCATTCCTGTGGGCCATACCAGATCATTGCAAGAAAAATATGGCACTAATCGGGTTATTTTCTCCCCTGAATTTCTTCGTGAGGGCCAGGCGCTAAAGGATAATCTTTACCCTTCGCGAATTATTGTCGGTAGTCAATTGCATGCGGCTAAAGACTTTGCTGAATTGTTGGTTCAGGGTGCCGAGAAGGATGAAATTGAGACTCTATTTATCCCCTCCACAGAAGCTGAAGCGGTTAAGTTATTTGCTAATACCTATCTCGCGATGCGAGTTTCTTTTTTTAATGAGCTAGATTCCTATGCCTTAGCCCATGATCTGGATACTAAAAGCATTATTAATGGGGTATGTCTGGATGAGCGAATAGGTGAGGGTTATAACAACCCATCCTTTGGTTACGGTGGTTATTGTCTTCCAAAAGATACTAAGCAATTGCTGGCAAACTATGAGCAGGTACCCCAAAATCTTATTCAAGCAATTGTTTCATCTAATGTCACCAGAAAAGACTTTATCGCTGAGGAGATTCTCAAGCTTAAACCCAAGGTGGTTGGCTTCTATAGGTTGGTGATGAAAGAGGGCAGTGATAACTTTAGGTCATCGGCTATCCAGGGTGTTATGAAGCGCATTAAAGCTAAGGGTATTGAAGTGATCATCTACGAACCCAGTCTACATGATAAGACTTTTTTTGGCTCCAGAGTCCTAGAAAATATCGACCAGTTTAAGCAGCAGAGCGATATTATTGTTGCCAATAGACGCAGTGATGTCCTTGAAGATGTCAGCGCTAAGTGTTTTTCTCGGGATCTTTTTCAAGATAACTAAATCACCAAATCTAGCTTGTGATAATTATTATTTCTTTTCGAAAAGGGTAATTTTTATTTTTGTGCTATCTCAATAAATAAAATTAAAAAGTCTTTTTAATCAGGATCGGCCTTTTTAATTTGAATGCTGTGTTATAATTTTTTGAAACAAAAAAGTAACCACGGTTTTATCCAGTTAACCACTTAGGCTAGGGGGGATAAAACACCCATTTTAAAAATTAAAGGTGATTAATGTGAGTAAAGTATTTGGTTTAGATAGCCTTAAAGGTAAAGTTAAAATCAAGAAAGAGGCTAAAAAACTTCCCGTTGGCGATCTGGAAAAGTTTATCTCGGTGCTTAACGAGGTCCTCTCTGAAAAGAAAGAGAAGATCAAGCTTGAGACTGAAAAGAAACGCATTAAAGATATTGCCAAGATTAAATCCCTTCTCGATGAATCTGGCTTGACGCCTGAGGACCTTAAAGGCGCTAAAAGATCAAAGAAAGCCACTGCGGTAAAGAAAAAGACCGCAAAGCCTGTACCCGCTAAATACCGTCTGGTCGATAATGGCGTTGAATACCTCTGGTCTGGAAGAGGGCGCACGCCGAAGAAATTCCAAGAGTACTTTGATGGTGGCAATAGTCGCGAAAGCTGTGAGATCGCCAGTTCAAATTAATAGCAAACGGCTGTTAACTTTCTCAACTGGTTTCAATGATTTTGCTATGGGAAGCCCCCGCTTTGTTGGCTTCCCAGAGTGAAGTGTATCCGAATAATAAAATGTAGCTGCATGTTTTGATGCGACAGTAAGCATAGTCGTAGCATTGGGCATAGGTTTTAATATTTGCTGCTCGATCAGAGCCATAGACCACAGCGGCAGTTTTTGTTTAAAACTCAAGCAGTTTGTGTTAATTTAATGTTGTAATAATTATTACAATTCCAATGTTAACAAGAGAGTTACTGACCATGAAGTTCTTGAAGCATTTTCCTCTACTGTTTGTTGTCCTATTGTCTGTGTCTGGCTGCAGTCTTTTCGCCCCCGATGCCTACCAGGCTGAATCCCGTAAAGTCATCGATTATCTGTTATCGGATATGCCGTTGCCGCAGGATGCTGAAATTCAAAAGACTCCCACGGTTATTTTGGGTACGGGTACGGGTATCGCGGGACGGATTGTTTTGAACTCGCCGGTCAGTCCTGCATCGAATCTGATTTTTTACGGTGAGTCCACGGTCGGCACTGGCTGGACCCTGATATCTTCAACTGTAGGTGATGAGATTATTCTGACCTATACCAAAGATGGTCGCTATGCCACTATTGAAATTCTAAGATCCAAAGGCCCCGGATTTTTGGGTGGTGAGAGCAGCAGTGTAATTACTATATCAGTGGTACACCCCGCGGCGATTCAGGAGCAGAACCCTTATGCGGCCTTGTCTGATAAGTTTTCAACGGATCAGATTGCTGCATCGGATTAGCAGATTTTTCGGTAATTTTAAAAGCCCCAAAGCCGCATGGTTTTGGGGCTTTTTTAATGGGCAGCTGATTTAGAGAGGCCCCTGCTGCTGGGTAGGGTTAGTCCACAATGTAGACCACACTTCAGTGCCGTTAATAAAGTATAGGCTATCCCCATGGATCCTTGAGCGATGAGTGCCACTGCTATGGTAGAGTTGTTTGCCGGCATTGATATAGCCAACTTGATCGATGGTCGCCAGATGGGGGGTGTTTTTGCCATTAACCTCAAGCAGGAATAGCCGATCATGGTGGTAATAACCTGTGCTCTCGGAATAAAACCCAAGGGTGGCGGGTACTGCAAAGCGGTCAGTGGTCTCGTTGTAGGACTGATAGGTAAAGGCATGGCGGTTGTAGCGCGCCTCGGAGTAACTCCAGTTAAGCGAATCCAAGCTAATATCGCCGGCTTGTTTTCCCAATATCAGAGTATCTAGAGAGTAGGGCGCATTGATATCGGCTACATTGAATAGCTCGAGTTTGACTAGGTTATTTTCATCCTGTCCCAGTCCCATCAACAGAGAATCATTGACTGGATGGAGAAAGTCGGAGAACCCCGGTACTTCCAATGCGCCAGCGATCAATGGATCAGTGGGGGTGCTGAGATCCAGTACATACAATGGGTCGATTCGCTCAAAGGTTACCAGGTAGGCTGTATCGTCAAAAAAGCGCACGCCATAGAGATCTTCGTTAGGTTTTCCAATGGCTTCCGGCCTCGACGGGTTTGGCAGAGTCGCCACAGAGTCTAAAGCCATATCCGCGCTGTTTAACTTGAGAACCGTCAGTTTGTGATCAAAACGGTCTTCCGCATTGTCTGTGCGCTGGGTAGTCACCAGACGAATATGGTCACCATATTGGTTGATACGGAAATCTCGATTGCCACTCAGATACAGGGCGCCCTCTGCAGCACCAGAGCCCTGGTAGTTTAGCTGTTGAGACAGGTTGTAGCGGTGGACCAGGGTGCGGGATTGTCCCTCTCTGTAGTCCACTTGGGTGAGATAGATCCCATCCTTGCTCACATAGATGCCATCGGTGTACTGGAGGTGACAGACTGTTTTAGCAAGTGCTTGTTGGGCTAGGTCGATGGCGATAATCAGAGTCATCGTCGGGTAGCCTGTCTCAGCGGTAGCCAGGCTATTATCTCTATCCATCACCAGACAGTCACTGGCCTGCACTAAGGGTTTTTCAGTACCATTAATGGTCACCTTTGGCAAAATGCTGTCTGCAGTCAGCTGGTCCAATAGGTTCTTATTTTGATTTAACTGCTGTTCTGATGGGTTATAGCTAAAGCCGTCCATATTCGGAGTATGGCGAGCAATTAAATAGACTGTATCACCCTGTTTGCGGCTGCTGACAAAGCCACCCTGTAGCTCGATCTGCATCTGCAGGCTGGGTGCAGTGATATCGCTGATATCGTAGAGGTCAAATGCGGTTGTCTGTCCCTGCCAGCTAGCTGCGCGGGCAAAGCTATCACCGTAGAGACCCCACCAGCCGCTACTGCTGATGGCCGCCAACTGGTTATTGTGAGTATATAGCCCCTCCACGCTGTGCGTATCACCCAGTTTAATACTGCCAACCTCAGTGGCGCCGCCGCTCTCGGGCTCGGTGGCAACTATGCGGATGCGTCGCTCTGCCGAATTGGTATCGGGGGGAACCTCAGTGTTGGCGGCAGCTTCAGGCTGTGCCGCTGGGGCTATATCATTGACCACAAAACAACAATCCATACTGCGGCTTGGCGCAATAAACAGATGATCGCCGTTGTACTTAACGATGTCGTGCTCATCGATGTCGGCTTCGACAGTATAGGTGGTGGTAAAGCCCGAGGCGCTGCTGTCGGCGGCCTCGGCAACTGCCGCACGATCCAGATTGTCCTGCACAGTTTTATTAAACCCACTGCGTACAGTGGCCACCAGTTCGGAATTGTTGGCGATTGGCACAAGCAGACCTTTGGGATCGGATGGCTGTGGAGGTGCCGGATCATTGGTATTGCCTCCCCCGCCACAGGCGGACAGGAGCAACATAGCAGATATTAGTGGATAAAATTTCACCCCTTTATGCATAGGGTATCTCCCTCTTATTATAAGTTGCCGAAGTTATAAACGACCCCAACCGAACCTATGCTAGCAGGTATTTTATTTCCATACCACATAGGTTGATTGGCCACATACCTTGGTTTTTGCTGGGCAACAAAAAGAATCTATATAGGGTAAATTGAAAAAGTTGCTGCTAACAAATTGTGTCTACTAAACGGATTAGGGGATTTGAGCTTTGAAATGCTTTGGAGAAAGTGAAGAAATTGGCTCCGCCTGCTGGGCTCGAACCAGCGACCCAATGATTAACAGTCATTTGCTCTACCAACTGAGCTAAGGCGGAGTGGAGTCATTTCCTAGAGCGGGGCATTTTAGGCATCTACCCCATATGAGTCAACTGTTTCCTCCAGTTGATCAACATAATCTGTAAAGCGGTGAAGACGCCGCCAGCGAGGTTATTTGCCAGATAATTTTTGCCACTTAAATCTCAGATCGCTTAAGATTTAGCCGCCTTGCAGGGTATACTAGTTATCTGGTATGGATTTATTAATGGAGTTGTTAAGTAGGCATGGATACTTTTTTTACTGGGTTAACGCGTTATTTGATCTTGTTGCTGGTCTCAGCCGCCAGTATCGCTGGCGAGGTGTCAGATACTGAAGCTGAAGATCAAGCTATAAAGTTGCAGATTCGCCAACAATTTGAGCCGATAATCCGGCGGGTCAACACACAGCTTGCCGATAATCTGGCGCTGTATAAAAAGGATCCCCGGGCCTATAGTGAATTTATTAATCAAAACCTTCGCGCTTATTGGGATCCAGCTTCAACTAGCAGCGCACTGATTGGTAAGCAACAGTTTCAGGCGCTGGATGTGGATCACCGACAACAGCTGATAGCTGCAGTGGATACTACCCTGGTTCGCTATGCGTTTGAGGGCTTTGAATACTATGGTGGACAGCAGTTTAGCTTAGCGGATATTGCTATCAGTCGTTCGAGAGAAATGGCTTGGTTGCAGGTTTTAATGGAGTCGCCAATTATTCCCGACCTCAATCTGGATATTTTGATCAAGCGTAATGAAACTGGTGTATGGAAGGCGGTGGATGTGCGCTTTCAGGGCATCACCTTTGTTGCTGTTAAGAAGTATCAGTACCGCAAACTGTTGGATAAACAGGGCATACAGGGGTTAACTGAAAAACTCGCCTTCAAAAACAATACCTTTTTTTCAAAACTTTGCGATCCCAAAGATCGACTGGACAATCAAACTTGCTAAGTAGTCAAAAAATACGGCCCATCAAGCCCTTAAAAGTCGTCAGCGACTATGACCCCGCCGGTGATCAGCCCAAGGCGATAAGGGAATTGGTGGCCGGCCTGGACAATGGTCTGGCAGCCCAGACGCTACTGGGTGTTACCGGCTCTGGAAAAACCTACACCATTGCCAAGGTGATTGAGCAGGCGCAGCGTCCAACCATTGTGTTGGCCCATAATAAAACCCTAGCGGCTCAGCTCTATGGTGAGTTCAAGGGGTTCTTCCCTAATAATGCCGTCGAGTACTTTGTCTCTTACTACGACTATTATCAGCCCGAGGCCTACGTGCCTTCATCTGATACCTTTATCGAAAAGGACGCCTCGGTCAATGCCCATGTCGAGCAGATGCGGCTATCGGCTACCAAATCACTGATGGAGCGCCAAGATGTAATTGTGGTAGCCACAGTGTCCGCTATCTATGGTCTTGGGGACCCAAGCTCTTATCTGAAGATGGTGTTGCATCTCTCTCGCGGCGATCAGATTGATCAGCGTGCGATTTTGCGTAGGTTGGCCGAACTGCAGTACCGACGCAATGATATGGACTTTGATCGATCTTCCTATCGGGTGCGGGGGGATGTTATCGATATCTATCCTGCAGATTCAGATTTTGAGGCGCTGCGGATCGAGTTGTTTGACGATGAAATAGACAACCTGACGCTGTTTGATCCCTTGACCGGTGAAGTTCTGCGCAAAGTCCCGCGTTTTACTATCTATCCCAAAACGCACTATGTGACCCCGCGAGAAAAGATTTTGGATGCAGTGGACCACATCCAGGAGGAGCTGGGAGAGCGCCTGCAACAGTTGCGCTCAGTCGATAAATTGGTCGAGGCCCAGCGCCTGCAGGAGCGAGTGCGCTACGATACTGAGATGATGCGCGAGCTGGGTTATTGCAACGGCATTGAAAATTATTCCAGGTATCTGTCTGGCCGAGCTCCAGGCGAACCACCGCCGACCTTATTTGACTACTTGCCCGATAATGCACTGATGGTTATCGATGAATCCCATGTTTCTGTGCCCCAGTTGGGCGCCATGTACAAAGGTGATCGCTCGCGCAAAGAAACCCTAGTTGAGTATGGTTTTAGATTGCCCTCGGCTCTGGACAACCGACCGCTGCGCTTTGATGAATGGGAATCCCTAGCACCGCAAATGATTTTTGTTTCAGCCACCCCCAGTCGTTACGAGGAGGCCAATGCCGGCCAGGTGGTGGAGCAGGTGGTTAGGCCCACCGGCTTGTTAGATCCGCAGCTAGAGGTTCGTCCAGCATCGACCCAGGTCGATGATGTGCTCTCAGAGATACGCAGTCGAGCGGCCAGCAATGAACGTGTGTTGATTACGGTATTGACCAAGCGCATGGCTGAGGACCTAACCGAATACTTGGACGAGCACGGCGTTCGGGTGCGCTATTTGCACTCGGATATAGACACAGTGGAGCGCGTTGAGATTATCCGCGACCTGCGACTGGGTGAGTTTGACGTGCTGGTGGGTATCAATCTGTTGCGAGAGGGGCTGGATATGCCCGAGGTCTCTCTGGTGGCTATATTAGATGCCGACAAAGAGGGATTCTTGCGCTCCGAGCAATCGCTAATCCAAACCATAGGTCGCGCAGCCCGCAACCTTCAGGGCAAGGCCATTCTCTACGCGGATAAAATAACCGGTTCCATGCAGCGGGCCATGGATGAAACCGAGCGCCGTCGCACTCTGCAGTTGGCGCATAATAACCAATACGGTGTTATCCCGAAAAGTATTAATAAGGCGGTGGCGGATATTATGGAGGGCGCCTACGCCAGTCCTGGCAAAGGTAAGCGAAGTCGAAAGGTGGCTGAGGAAGCGGCGGCCTATGATTTGGACAGCGATCAACCGATTAAAAATCTCGCAGCTGAAATCAAGCGTCTTGAACAGGCGATGTACCAGCACGCGCGCAATCTTGAGTTTGAAGAGGCAGCAAGGGTCAGAGATAGGCTGGGCAAGCTCAGAGAAAGAAGTCTAGTCTCCTAATGCCAATGGTCGACTGTCCCAATCTACCCAGTTTTATAATACTTTTGTATTAGATCTTGATGGGTATTTTAATTATTTCCATCCGACACTAATATACAAACGTGTCTTGGGATAAGACCCGTCTGGGAAGGCGATCATCAGGGACGATGATATGATAAGGATATCCATCAGCGCGAGCTGCGCCTTCTCAGAATCTATTTACACTTATAGTTATCCCGCTCTAGGGATGAAACAGCACTAGTCAAACAGACTCTGACAATAGTCGAACTCCCATCATTTTTGTAACCTAGTTCACACCTCATTGAAGATTTCGCACAAGTCCATCCTAATCCTTTGCCTCAAATATGCCTAAGCAACTGATCCTGCAGGCACAGGCTTAATTCCCAGTACCGCACTGATCTGTGCCATTTAACTAGTATCCCCATCGCAGATTTCCAGGTGTCATAGCAAGCAATAATTGCTGTCGCAGCTAATATCCAATTCACTTTCCATTTGTTATGAGCAGGTAGGGATGAAACGCAGTCAAATAGGGCTTTTAACCATAGAGTAACCTCCAACTGTAGAGATATAAGCCAAGAAATAGTCCGAAAATCATTACTTTTATTGCCATTTTAAAAACCAGATTTGCCGTCAATTGTTTATTGCGCATTACAGTCTTCCAGAGTGAGTAGGTTGCTGATAAAAGCTTGCATTAAATGTAAACAATAATCATTATCATTTACATCTTGGTCAGATTCAACTATCATTTTCAAACTGACAGCCTGCTAAAAGTAAGGACCTATCAAAGATAAATAGACAACGACAGAGGGTATGATTGATGAAACTTAAGTTTTTATGTGCAAGACACCGTCAGCAATTGGAGATTTCTACCTCTAAGGCTGTCCGAAGTTGGCAAGATGGCTTTGATACGGCACAGTTTTTTTATGACCAAAGGTTATGGAGTGATGCCGTCTGCCATGCTGGCTGCGCCTTTGAAACCGCTGAAATTTTAATTACCAATAAAACTATTGATTATGATGTTGCCTGCAACTGGTTTTATCATTCTACGGTGTTGCTCTCTGCATTGCTGAAAAATCTTAATTATGATATTCAGGCGGGTGAGGTTTTATTTATTGCAATAGATCGGTTTGAGTCGGAGCTGTCGGCTAACAGTGAGGGATGCGAAAGGTTACTTGAGAGCCTCAATCTACTGTACAAATCAGCAAAGGTTTTAAACACTGAATATTTCAATGGTGGATCCACCTGCAGAAGTTCAAATGCCTTGTGCCACTAATTTTAGATTTTTATCTACAAGTTAAAGTCTTTGCACTCCGCAAAATGGATGGTTAAAATGGCCGCCCGAAATCGCACAGATGGTTTTCGGTTTTTAATACAGTACGACCGTAGCTCAGCTGGTTAGAGCACCACCTTGACATGGTGGGGGTCGGTGGTTCGAGTCCACTCGGTCGTACCAATAGCCTTTCTATTCCTTGGAAGGAAAATTTCCATTACGTCTATTGCCAGGCAACAAGATTAATGTCTTTTGATCACTGGTATGCCTAGTCCCTTAACTGAGAGAAACAAGAGCATCAAGAGGGATATTGCCCATCACAGATTGCCCATCACAGATTGCCCCTGACCTGAGTAGACTAGTTAACCTGAATCATTTCTCAGCCAAAAAATACCCACAAGAAATTTATTGAATCATATAGTGGATAGGCGAAGACCAGGCGCGCTCCTGAATAGTGGTCATAAAATCAGGCCTTGGCGCAACACCTTGACGAACGGCATCCCAAGTTGACCATCTACAGGTGGGGTTTTCAAGTACACGAGCATAATAAAATGCCCGTTGATCTGGCTTGAAGTTTGGGTCGTGCCACAGGGTTGACAACTCTGTGGTGCCAACTTCGGGGATAATGCTGCAATCGGAGATATCGACTCGGGCACCATTATCCGGACAACGATTAGTTTCAGGGTTGACCTCTGCGCCATCGGCACAGGCGACATCAATAACATCCTCATGGGTAGTACCATCTGCATCAACCCAGCCTTTGATTATCTGCAGGCGTTGTAAGGGCGCACTGTCTGGATCAGCTGCGGCCATCACCAAAAATCCGGGCGATCCCATAACGTTGGATGCTGCATCCTGTGCCAATAGCGTGCCTCCCATACTCACACCTTTGCCATAGGCTTGCTCGACACCATCAGGCGCGGTGAGCATAGTCTGATCAAAATCGTACCCGGCAAACAAGCGAATTCTTAATCGAGGTCCGGATGTTGCAAACACTTCTTTACGTCGCAGGGCGCTGTATATAGATTCCCTGGTGTTTTCCTCTGCCCATACCGCCGCTAAACCAGAGGCTCCATAGGTAGGGGAAGTACCGCTAAGATAGACGTCGCCATTAATTTTGACGTAATTGTTTTTACCTGCTGGCGAGGGGAACATCGTAGCTAATAATTTATAGCGGTAATAGGTCAATTCGCCATAGATTCCAGATATCGGGGTAGAGCCTCTTTGTACTGCGGTGCTCGACAAAATGCCAAGCTTGGAAACAAAAGCAGCCTCATCATTCTGGCTGGCCGCTGAATGGGTATCCGAAGAACCAATTAAACCAAACTGGTAGGGGTTGCCAATACCTTGCTGCTCCAGTGTCAGACCTTTTAGCATTGCCTGGCGCGCGTAGGAGCCATCGACTTTGCTCAGCGCGGTTGCTGCAACCCGATAGGGCGCAATTTCAAAACCGGCCCATTCATCGCGTGTTGATAGAATAGGATGTGTTTCAGAGGTCCCTTTTATTTGGGTTATTTCAACGATTGGCTCATTTCTTAGGCGCTTCTGTACGTATGCCTCATTGAAGGGATTATCATTCCAGTCGGTAGTTTTAAACATTTCGCCATTAGAGGCATTTGAGTTGTGGGGTATAGCCAAACTTTCAACGCCCTTACTCCTAAGCTCATCCATCCAGCTCCAAAGATCCTCCGGATTAGGTGAGTGGACTCGAGAAAATGGCTCACGGGGCAGATTCTCTGTTTCCTTAAAAATAACGTTGCGGTGTAAGT
>Ga0213865_10002248_pt1 | contig 12228 bp, 12 predicted proteins | sample PICome_6_FD_160100 | JGI IMG/M metagenome (GOLD analysis project Ga0213865, IMG submission 160100) | Coastal seawater microbial communities near Pivers Island, North Carolina, United States - PICO282 | ecosystem: Environmental > Aquatic > Marine > Coastal | place: USA: North Carolina...
TTTACCAGTTAAAGGATAAGACCCTGAAGTTTCCAAGTGAGTTTTCATCTTATTATTGATCAATAAATTAGTTAATGGACCCATATTATAAATTAAAGGTTCACCCCCTGTAATAACAATAATATCAGATTTTTGTTTAGCGTCACTTGAAATTTTTGATATTTCGGTAGCTGGATGAATTAACGGATTCCAACTTTCTTTAACATCACACCAATGGCAACCTACATCGCAACCTCCAATTCTAATAAAATAAGCTGCTGACCCTTTGTGAAAACCCTCTCCTTGAATTGTATAAAACGCTTCCATTAGTGGAAGTTCTAATCCTAAAGTAATTTTTTTTTGATCAAATTTAAAATTCACAGAGCAAATATATATGTATTTAAAACTAATTACTACATTTAACAAAGTTTAATATTTAATGAGAAAATTTTTACTTTTTTTTTCAATAATTGTAATTGGATGTACACAAAATCAGTATAAAATTGATAAAGGACAAATTGGTAAACTAATTAAAGAAAATAAGGTTAATCAATTAGATTCAATATACAATAAGGATTCAATTGTAAGAAGAATGGGTGAAGGAGATTATATGTTTTCGGGTGATGACAAGTATCTAATCTACAGTTCTGAAAGTGAGCACTTGTTGACATTAACTCCTAGAAATCAACATGACCCTAAGGAACCTATTGAAACAATAGAAATAATCAGTGAAAAATTTAAAACTAGCAAGGGAATAAATATTAAAAGTACTTTTGGAGAAATTGATAAACATCACAAAATAAATTCAATTCAAAACACGATTAATAATTTAATAATTTATGTTGATGAAATAGACGCATATTTTATTATTGATAAAAATAATCTTCCAATTGATCTAAGATTAGGTACTGAAAATAATATTAAAAAAATCAATATTCCATCTGAAAGTAAAATTAAAAGATTTATGATTGGTTGGAATTAAAAATCTAATTATGTTAAGATTATCTCCATTTCATTTAGCGATTCCAGTAAATAATCTTGAAAAGAACAGAACTTTCTATAGAGACATACTAGGATGTGAGGAAGGTAGAAGTAGTGATCACTGGGTGGATTTTAATTTCTTTGGACATCAACTTGTAATACATTTTGATGAGGATATAAAAGAATTAAAAGTTAATCCAGTTGATGGTAAAAACGTTCCAATCCCTCACTTTGGAATTGTTTTAGAATGGAATACTTTTAAAAAATTTTCTGAAAAACTAAAAAATAAGAATATTGAGTTTATAATCGAGCCATATATAAGATTCAAAGGTTTAAAGGGAGAACAGTTTACTATGTTTTTTAAAGATCCTTCAGGAAATGCATTGGAATTTAAATCCTTCAAAAATCCTGAAGAAATCTTTGCAAAATAGCTATGATCTCATACCTACTGACAATAAAGTATTTTTCAGTAACATTGCTATGGTCATCGGACCAACACCACCTGGAACTGGTGTGATATAACTAGCCTTTTTAGAAACTGAGTCAAAATCTACATCACCCTTTATCACATAACCCTTTTCAGTTTTATCATCTTTAACTCTTGTTATACCTACATCAATAATAACTACATTATTTTTAACCATGTGTTCCTTGACATACTCTGGAATTCCCAAAGCAGAAACTAGAATATCAGCATTTTTAGTATAAAATTCAATATTTTTTGTTTTACTGTGAACTACAGTAACTGTAGAGTCACCTCCTTGACCTTTATTATTCATTAATATACTTATGGGACGTCCAACAATATGACTTCTTCCAATTACAACTGTATGTTTTCCTGAGGTTTCAATACCGTATCTTTTTATAAGTTCAATGATTCCATATGGTGTTGCAGGAATAAATGTTCTCATATTTAGAGCCATTTTTCCGAAATTGGTTGGATGGAATCCATCAACATCTTTATTTGGGTCTATTGCTAATAAGATTTTTTGTTCATCTATATGTTTAGGTAACGGAAGTTGAACAATAAATCCGTCAATTGAATCATTATTGTTTAATTTATAAATTTCATCAAGTAATTCATTTTCGGTAATAGATTCAGCAAGTTTAACTAAAGTTGAATTAAAACCAACTTGTTTGCAAGAGCGAACTTTACTTCCTACATATGTTAGACTAGCACCATCTTCTCCAACAATTACAGCTGCAAGGTGAGGAATTTTTTTTCCTAAAGCTTTTAGTGAGTCAACCTCAACTTTAATTTCTTCTTTTATTTGATTAGAAATTTTTTTTCCATCTATTATTTCCATAGAATTAATTTTTTAATTATTTCATTCCTTTCATCATTTGCATCATTCTACTTGCTCCTCCACCTTGCATCATTTTCATCATTTTAGACATTTGTTCAAATTGTTTCAAAAGTTTATTCAACTCTTGTATGTCAAGTCCACTCCCTTTTGAAATTCTTTTTTTTCTACTAACATCTATTATTTTTGGATTAGATCTTTCCTTAGGGGTCATTGAATAAATCAAAGCTTCAAGATGTTTAAAAGAATCATTATCAATTTCCGCATCTCCCATAGCTTTACTAGCACCGGGAATCATACTAACCATATCTTTTATATCACCCATTTGTTTTATTTTTTTTATTTGTTCTAAAAAATCATCTAATCCAAATTGACTTTTAGCAATTTTTTTACTTAAAATACGTGCCTGCTTTTCGTCGTAAACATCTTGAGCTTTTTCAACTAAGGAGACTATGTCACCCATCCCAAGAATTCTATCAGCCATTCTTTCTGGATGAAAAACATCAATAGCATCCATTTTTTCTCCTGTACCTATAAATTTAATTGGTTTATTAACTACAGATTTTATTGATAAAGCAGCTCCTCCTCTAGTATCGCCATCAAGTTTTGTTAAAATAACACCTTCGAAATTTAAAATATCATTAAATGCTTTAGCAGTATTAACTGCGTCCTGACCAGTCATTGAGTCAACAACAAACAAAGTTTCATGAGGACTTACTGCATCATGAATATCTTTGATTTCATCCATCATTTGTTTGTCAACTGCTAATCTACCCGCAGTATCAAGAACTACTAAATTGTTTCCATTTTTCTTTGCGTATTTTATTGAATCTTTAGCAATTTTGACGGGGTTTTTTTCATCATCATCAAAATATACTTCAATATTTAGTTGACCTCCAATTACCTTTAATTGTTCTATTGCAGCTGGTCTATAAACATCGCATGCAACTAATAATGGATTCTTACCTTTTTTATTTTTTAAGAAATTTGATAATTTTCCTGAAAATGTAGTTTTTCCTGAACCTTGTAGGCCAGACATTAAAATTATCGTCAATGAATTAGATAAGTTAATTCCCTCAGAATTACCACCCATAAGCTGAGTTAATTCATCTTTAACAATTTTAACCATCAATTGCCCTGGATTAATGGTGGTTAAAACATTTTGACCAAGTGCTTTATTTTTTACATTTAAAGTAAATTCTTTGGCTGTTTTAAAATTTACGTCTGCCTCTAGAAGAGCTCTTCTTACTTCCTTTAAAGTTTCAGCAACATTAATTTCAGTAATTTTACCTTGTCCTTTAAGGACTTTGAAAGCAGAATTTAGTTTTTCAGTTAAGTTATTGAACATTTATAATCTAATATTTTTAAATATAATTATTTATTACATTTTATTTGGAACTTCAATCCCTAATAATCGCATTGAAGATTTTATAATTAAACCTATCTTAAAACTCAAACTTAATCTAAAATTCTGAACTGATTTATCTTCAATTTTTAATATTGAAACAGATTGATAATATGAATTAAATGTTTTTACTATATCATAAATATAATTTGCTATTAGTGCTGGGTTCAGATTTTCTGCCGAAGACTTAATTATATTTGGATACAACATTATTAATTTTAATAAATTTTTTTCTTTATCATTTATCTCAATTTCTTTATCAATATTTGATTTTTTAAAATTTGATTTTACAATAAGAGATTGAATTCTTGCATATGTATATTGAATAAAAGGTCCTGTATTTCCATTAAAATCAATAGAATCTTTGGGATCGAATAGAATTCTCTTTTTTGGATCAACTTTAAGGATGTGGTACTTTAAGGCACCTAATCCAATAGTCTTATTTAATACTAACTTTTCATCAAAGGTCATTCCATCTAATTTACCTAACTCGCTTGATAGTTTAGATGCATTGCTACTCATTTCTAAAATTAACTCATCAGCATCAACAACAGTTCCTTCTCTACTTTTCATTTTTCCAGAGGGAAGGTCTACCATACCATAACTCAAATGAAAAAGATTTTCAGCCCAGTCAAAGCCTAATTTTTTTAAAATTTTAAATAATACTTTAAAATGATAGTCTTGTTCGTTACCAACGGTGTAAATTAAACCATTCATGTCAGGATTATTTTTATAACGAATAAAAGCGGTACCAAGATCTTGAGTCATATAAACAGAGGTACCATCAGACCTTAATAAAATTTTTTCGTCTAAACCGTCATTTGTTAAATCAATCCAAACTGAATTATCTTTTTTTCTAAAGAAGATCTCTTTTTTTAATCCATGGTTAATAATTTCTTTTCCAATTAAATATGTTTCACTTTCATAATAGTAAGAATCAAAGTCAACACCCAAATCATTGTAAGTTTTTTCAAAGCCATCATATACCCAACCATTCATTGTTCTCCAAATATTCAGTACCTCTTGTTCTCCAGCTTCCCATTTTTGAAGTAATTCTTTAGCTTCTAAAAGAATTAAAGAATTTTTTTCTGCTTCAATCTTTGTATAACCTTTTGATATTAATTCATCCACTTCTTTTTTATATTGCTTATCGAAGAGTATATAATATTTTCCAACAAAAAAGTCACCTTTTTCTTTAGAACTTATTGGAGTTTCATTATTTCCATATTTAAGCCAAGCAACTATGGATTTGCAGATATGTATTCCTCTATCGTTTATAATTTGTGTTTTGTGAACTCTTTTTCCAGAGGCCTCTAAAATTTTTGATATTGAAAAACCAAGTAAAATATTTCTTATATGACCTAAATGAAGAGGTTTATTTGTATTTGGTGATGAAAATTCTACCAAATAGAGTGGACTATTTTTGAGCACTTTATGAAAACCATATTTATCATTATTTAGACATTTATTTAAAAAGTCTAAATAATATGATGTCGAAACAGTTAAGTTTAAAAAACCTTGAATGACATTAAATCCTGTAAAGAGAGGTGAATTATTTAGAATAAAAGTTCCTAGTTCATTTCCTAAATTAACAGGATTTTGTTTTAGATATTTAAGTAATGGAAAAATAACGACAGTTAAATCACCTTCAAAATCTTTTCTTGTTTGCTGAATTTCAAAATTTTTAAAATCTATATCATATTTAAGCTTTAAATATTTTGATAATTCAGATTTTAAAACTGTGGTAATTTCCATTTAAAAATTTTAAGTAAATATAATTATAATATGAACATTTAATTTTAACGTATCGTTTATATTTGAATTTATAATTTCATATTGATGTTAAAAAATATTTCCTATAATAATCCAAAAATTATTGATGAAATAAATAATTATGTGGGAAAACCTTACACCATTTTAAAAAGACTAAAAATTGGAGGAATAGGATCCTCTAAACTAATTATTAATAGCGCTGATTCAATTATTGAGAATTTATTAAATCTGGATAATAACTTAAATTATTGTAATGTTGAGATAAGACCCAAAGGAATAATAATCCATTTTAAATCACTTTTAGAAACATATGGCTTAATTATACCCTTTTATAAATTGAAAATCTTTAAAGGTAAGGCAAATGAATATTCAATATATATAGATAACCTTTTTATAAAAGTTAATGCTAGCGAAAAAAATGAACATGATTTTTTTAAAAAAATTTTGAGACTAAGAGCTTCTAATTAAAAATTTCTGCAATCATACACCTTACACTACCTCCTCCACAATATTCAATAGTTGACACGTCAGAATAAATTATTTGAGAGTACTTTTCAATATTTTTTATTTGTTGAGCTGATAATGAGGAATAGGCAGAATAACTCATAATTAAATAACTTTTATTATCAAAAATTAGTTCAATCATATTTCCTGCAAAAGAATTTAATTGTTTATTATCAATGTTAATTATTTCCTTTTTGTCATCCTTTAAAGATTGAATTACCTTATTTTTTTCTACCTCATCGTCTATCGCGTCCAGGCATATTACACAGTATTTTGAAGCAATACACATCATCACATTTGTGTGATAAATTAATTTTCTTTTATTATCATGACTTTGAAATGATTTAAAGATAATTGGCATATAATCAAAGTCTTCGCAAAACTCATCTACTAAATTCTCCGATGTTCTTTCAGAAATTGAAGCATATACCTTATTGTTTACACGATCTAAAACCATACTTCCTGTACCCTCCAAAAACTCATTATTATTTTCTGCTTCTGTATAATCATGAATGTTATTAATTATCACTCCTTTTTTTTCAATGAATTTTATGAGTTCAAAACTTCTTTCTAATCTTCTATTTTCTGCAAACATTGGATATAAAGCAATTGTATTTTTTTTATGAAAACTTATCCAATTGTTTGGAAATAAAGAGTCAGGTGTTTCATGTTTTTGATCATCTTGAAAAACAATAATTGGAATACCATTTGATCTAATTTTATTAACAAGATTATCAAATTCCTGTTGAGCTTTTTCTAAAAGTTCATTTTCATTTAAATTGGAAATATTTTGAAAAAAATTATTTTCTAGAGTTTGAATATTTGTTTTAAAACCAGACGGTCTGACCATTAAAATAGATTGAATATTAGTCATATCTAACTAAAGGTAATGATGTACATCTAAAAAGCCCCTCTTGTTTAGAAACTTCTGTCAGATCAACTTCCTCAACAAAGATATTGTGACTTCTTAACCATCTATTAAGTCTATTAAATTTTGGTTGTGAAACTACAGTATGATCATTAATAGACAAGACATTACTAGTCATGTCATACATTTCTTCAGCATTAATCTCAAAAATATTCTTTGAACCGAAAAAATCAACTAGCCATTTATAATCTTTTTTAAAAGTGAATGCATCTGGATGAATAATTGCCTTATTTTTTCCTACAATTTGCAAACAACAGTCTAAGTGTAATATATTTTTCTTTGGGTCAGTCAATGATTTATTTAAATGAAAGGCTTTGATTTTTTTTTCAGGAAAAAAATCAATCAAAAATTCCACAGCAGATTTATTGGTTCTGGCTGTAAACAGATTTTTGTAATCATACTTGTCATAAAAACCAATAAAGATATTATTCGTATGATAAAGAACATCACCACCTTCAATATGGCAATTTTCAGGCATTGATACAAATTGATATGAAAACTTTGATAATATTGAAGTTATACCATTAAATTCATTAGCTCTTTTTGGAAGAATATTAGATTTGAAAAAAAAATTATCAATTACAAAACCAATATCTCTTGAAAAAATCTGGTTATAATCTTTTATCAATTCAGGCCTATAAACTTTGATATCATATTTTTCTAAAATAATTACAAAATTTTGCAGTTCCTGAATCATATCTTTTTCTGTTGGATATGTTCCTTTTTTTAAGTTTTCAATCGATTTAGGATCGTACAAATCACTCAGAACAGGTTTTTCACCTAAACTATCAGCAATTCCAATAATTACAGATCTTAGTTTAGAAGTTTCACTACTAACTAAAATTTCCATAACTAAATAATTAAAATTTATCTGGATTTAATATCGGTAAAAGATCTTTCAGTCTTTCCTATATAAACTTGTCTTGGTCTTCCTATTGGTTCTTTACGTAATCTCATTTCTCTCCAGTGTGCAACCCAACCTGGCAATCTACCTAAAGCAAACATTACGGTAAACATTTCGTTTGGAATATCAAGTGCTTTATAAATTATTCCTGAATAGAAATCAACATTGGGGTAAAGTTTTCTGTCTACAAAATATTGATCTTCCAATGCTTCTTTTTCTAATCCTTTAGCTATTTCAAGAATTGGATCGTTAATACCCAAGTCCTTTAAAACTTCATCTGCAGCAATTTTAATTATTTTAGCCCTTGGGTCAAAATTTTTATAAACTCTATGACCAAAACCCATTAGTCTAAAAGGGTCTGATTTATCTTTTGCTTTAGACATATATTTCTTTGTATCACCTCCATCATTATCAATAGCTTCAAGCATTTCAATAACAGCCTGATTAGCTCCACCATGCAACCTTCCCCACAATGCAGAGATACCAGCAGAGATTGATGCAAATAAACCAGCATGTGAAGATCCTACAATTCTTACAGTTGAAGTAGAACAATTTTGTTCGTGGTCAGCATGTAAAATCAACAATTTATTTAAGGCGTTAACAACAGTTTTGTTTTGAATATATTCTTTATTTGGACGTTGAAACATCATTTTAGCTAGGTTTTCTACATACCCTAAAGAGGTATCACCATATTCAAGCGGAAGTCCTTTTCTTCTTCTATATACCCATGCAACTAAAACCGGAATCTTTGCAAGAAGATTTAAAATCGCATCATACATATCTTCTTCATTATCAATGTCTACAGCTGATGGATCAAAAGCAACCAGACCACTAGTTAGAGAGGAAAGAATTCCCATTGGGTGAGCGGACTTTGGATAACTATTTAAAATTATTCTTAAATCTTCATCAATAATTGACCTTTCTTTAATATCGTCTGAAAGTTTGTCTAATTGTTCTTGATTAGGTAGTTCACCAAATATTAATAAAAAAGCAACCTCTAAAAAATTTGCATTATTTGCTAATTCTTCAATTGAATAGCCTCTGTATCTTAATATTCCATTTTCACCATCAAGAAATGTTATAGCACTCTGGCATGAACCTGTATTTTTAAATCCTGCATCAATTGTTATTAGTTTAGCTTCCTGTCTTAACCTACTAATATCCAAAGCAACCTCATTTTCAGATCCGCTAATTAAATTTAGATCATGAACTTTATCATCAAAAGTAAGAGTCGCTTTATTTTTCATATTTGAAATATCTTAAATTTAGTGAAAGTTTTTAAAAATTAACCTTAAAAGCTTTTTTCTTAGGATAGAATGCGTTTTCACCTAATTCCTCTTCGATTCTTAACAGCTGGTTATATTTTGCAATTCTATCACTTCTTGATGCAGAACCAGTTTTGATTTGACCAGTTGCTAATCCAACTGCTAAATCTGCAATAGTGTTATCTTCGGTTTCTCCGGATCTGTGAGACATTACACTAGTGAAACCAGCCTCGTGCGCCATTTTTACAGCATTTATGGTTTCAGTTAATGTACCTATTTGATTAACTTTAATTAAAATGGAGTTTGCTATATTATTCTTAATTCCATTACTTAATCTTTCAACATTGGTTACGAATAGATCATCTCCAACTATCTGCACTCGATCTCCACATATCTTTGTCAAATGTGACCAACCGTCCCAATCGTTTTCATCCATTCCATCCTCAATTGAAATAATTGGATATTTTAATGATAAATCTGATAAATATTCTGCCTGTTGTTTTGAATTTAAGATTTTACCATCTGAACCTTCAAAAATTGAATAATCATACATTCCGTTTTCATAAAATTCAGAGGATGCACAATCCAAAGCAATCATTACCTGCTTACCAGCTTCATAACCTGCTTTTTCAATTGCATTAATAATTGTATTTAAGGCATCTTCAGTACCATCAAGTTTTGGAGCAAAACCACCTTCATCTCCAACAGATGTTGTCAAACCTCTTTCTGAAAGTATTTTCTTTAGATTATGAAAAATTTCAGATCCGATTTGCATAGCGTGAGTAAAACTTTCAGCTTCAACTGGCATTATCATAAATTCCTGAAAAGCTATAGGAGCATCAGAATGAGAACCTCCATTAATAATATTCATCATTGGAACAGGAAGTGTATTACTTGAATTTTTAGAAATATAATTGTGAAGAGAAATTCCTTTCGAATTACTGGCTGCTTTGGCCAATGCTAATGACACACCAAGTATTGCATTTGCGCCTAAATTAGCCTTGTTAGGAGTGCCATCAATATTAATCATTAAACTATCTACTTTTTCTTGATCAAAAACTGAAAACCCAATGACTTCTTTTGATATAATATTATTTACATTAGAAACAGCCTTTAAAACACCTTTGCCCATATAATTAGGACCTCCATCTCTTAACTCTACAGCTTCATGTTCACCAGTTGATGCTCCAGAGGGAACAGCAGCTCTGCCTAAAACTCCATCATCAGTTATAACATCTACTTCAACTGTAGGATTTCCACGAGAATCAAAAATTTGTCTCGCAATTACTTTATTTATTTTACTCATTAATATTAGATTTGATTAGTTCAATAAATTGGTCAAATAGATAATTTGAATCATGGGGACCAGGACTAGCCTCAGGATGATATTGAACAGAAAAACAATTTTTATTTTTTATACTTATTCCAGCGATTGTATCGTCATTTAAATGAAGGTGTGTTACTTGAACGTTTGGATTTGATTCTGTTTCTTGTTTATCAATTGCAAATCCATGATTTTGCGATGTAATTTCACCTTTTCCAGTAATTAGATTTAAAACTGGGTGGTTAATTCCTCTATGTCCATTATGCATTTTGTAAGTTGAAATTCCATTTGCAAGTGCAATAACTTGATGACCTAGACATATACCAAAAAGAGGCTTATTTACTTTTAGAATTTCCTTGGCAAGATTGATTGCTGAACTTAAAGGTTCAGGATCACCAGGACCATTAGAAATAAAATAGCCATCAGGATTCCAGGTTGATAAGTCTTCAAAACTTGAATCGTATGGAAAAACTTTTATATATGCACCTCTTTTTTCAAGATTTCTCAAAATATTTAGTTTTATTCCTAAATCAAGAGCAGCAATTTTAATATTAGAATCAGGATTTCCATAATAATAAGGTTCTTTTGTTGAAACTTTTGAGGCAAGTTCTAAACCAACCATTGATGGAAAATCTTTAAGCTCTAATTTTAAATTATCAATTGAATCTAGTTTAGTAGATATAACAGCATTCATGGCTCCATTATCTCTAATGTGAGATACTAATGCTCTTGTATCAACATCAGATATCGCAACTATTTTATGATCAATAAAAAAATTTTGAAGAGAACCGTTAGCAGCAGGTCTTGAAAATTTCTGATTAAAATTTTTACAAATTAAACCAGCAATTTTTGGAGATTTAGACTCAATATCTTCTTCACTAACACCGTAATTTCCAATATGAGCGTTTGTGGTTACCATTAACTGACCATAATAAGATGGATCTGTAAAAATTTCTTGATAACCTGTCATTCCAGTGTTAAAACACAACTCTCCGAACGCAGAACCCTCTACACCCAAAGCCTTTCCAAAAAAAGTAGTACCGTCTTCAAGTAGAATAAATGCTTTTTGTAATTTTTTGGTAGTTTTCATTGGAATTCAAAATTAATATAAAAAAAGGGATAAACATTAAGTTTACCCCATATTATTTAAAAAATTATAAAAAATTTATTTTTTTTAAGAATCAGATTCTTTTTTATCAGAATCTTCTGATTTTGTTTCGATTTCCTTATTTTCAGAACTATCATTAGTTGAGGTTTCTTCAACAACAGGTGCAGCCTCTTCAACAACAGGTGCAGCCTCTTCAACAACAGGTGCAGCCTCTTCAACAACAGGTGCAGCCTCTTCAACAACAGGTGCAGCCTCTTCAACTTGAACAGACTCAGATTTTTTAGTTGATTTTCTTCTTCTTCTCGTTTTCTTTTTAGAATCTCCTGTATTATAAACAGTATTATAATCAACTAATTCAATCATTGCCATACTAGCGTTGTCACCCAATCTGTTTCCTAATTTTATAATTCTTGTGTAACCACCAGGCCTATCTCCAATTTTTACAGAAATATCTCTGAACAATTCTGTAACAGCGTATTTATTTTTTAAATAACTAAAAACAATTCTTCTATTGTGAGTTGAATCATTTTTTGATTTGGTTATTAACGGCTCAATGTATCTTTTAAGAGCTTTAGCTTTAGCAACAGTAGTGTTAATAGACTTGTGTTCTATTAAAGAACATGCCATGTTAGCAAGCATGTATTTTCTGTGGGGAGTTTTTCTACCTAAATGTGCAAACTTTTTTCCGTGTCTCATAATGTTTATTATTCTTTATCTAGTTTATATTTAGATAAATCCATTCCAAAATTAAGT
>Ga0213865_10002249_pt1 | contig 12193 bp, 11 predicted proteins | sample PICome_6_FD_160100 | JGI IMG/M metagenome (GOLD analysis project Ga0213865, IMG submission 160100) | Coastal seawater microbial communities near Pivers Island, North Carolina, United States - PICO282 | ecosystem: Environmental > Aquatic > Marine > Coastal | place: USA: North Carolina...
TACCTGGTGGATAATACCAGCACCTGGCTTCCAGAAGCCGATGCCGTATTTGTTACATACTGAAGAAAGGAAGTTGAATACCTCGTTATTCTTGTTGATTCCGTCTTGCAAATCTTTATCTGCACCTATTCTCGCTTGGATCAAGTGATCCGCGTGAGCCGTAGAAGGAACCGCTACTTTGTCTTTACCAGCTTGCATGAACTGCAACAAGGCCATCTGGGCCGTTGCATCTTGCATTGCTACACGATCAGGAGCAAAGTCTACATAGCTAGCACCGCGCTGGTGTGCTTCCTTTGCTGCTCCGTCCCAAAGGTGAGCGTATAAAATTTTCTCAGAAAGTGTAAGTGGCTTACCCACTGCTTCACGAGCAGCAGCAATGCGCTCAGGATAGCGCTCATACACTTTGCGAATCATGTCGATATCGAATGTCATATCAGAGTGGTTTTTCGCGTTAGTGGCACGAATTTACTACATAAATGGGCTCGTTCAGCACGAGTTTTAGCTAAAATGTAATAGCTACAAACTATTCCTGAAAGAATCTCAAAAAGAGAGACTTGCAAATGAAGAATCGGAAAAATAATCAGGGTTTAATTCCGAATTATGGAATTAGTACTTTCAAATTGTGGTGCCAATTTTCACCTTCAACACGCAATACGTGGATGCCGGTACTCCATCCTAACGTACTTAAATGGTGAGAAGCCTTAGGATCAGCATTATAGAGCTCCTTGCCCTGCATGTCAAAGATGCGCAAACCGATAGGCGAATCTGTGCTAACATTCATGCGATGGCCGTCCTGAGCAACGCGAAGGTTACGCAACACGCGGTCCATGACATCAAGAAGTTCAAAAGCAACAGTAAAGGAAGTATCTTTCTCTGGGTTAAAGCTCCAATCCTTGATGGTAAAGCTTTTGGCACTGTCGGCAACATCCATACGCAGCCATCCGAAACATGCGCTATCGTCCTTCAAAATGCGCAGTCCAAGGTAACCGTCCGTTACTGGACCTGCCCAGTTGGAATTCGGATAAGCAACACCGTCCACCAAAAACGCCATGTACCCTACTTTCAATGAGTTGTTGATGCCAGAGAATCCAGCGCCTGGGTTTAATACCGTTCCAGGGACCGCATTGGCTACATAGTTGAAGCTATTCGCAGCAGCACCCAATGCAAGGTTTCCTTCAATGCTGTCGCCAGGGCGCAGAAGAATGGAAGTTACATTGCCTAATTGGCCACCATTTAAAACGTGCTCAATGGTGAAATCAACAATCGTATCACCGTCTAAATCCAATTCAAAAATACCATCAACAACAGTCGTGTCGTCGATATCTGTATACAGCAATTGTGCTTGAGCAGAATTCGCTCCTAGAACCGCTGCTGCGGCGCCTAAGTACGAAGATATTTTCTTGGATTTATCGTTCATGTCGGCAAATATAGCTTAAAAGCGTCTGAGCTGTGGGGAAATAACAGTCTTTAACAACGAAATATCAACCTTCTTATTCACGGCGGAACTGAGTGCTTCTAAGGCTGGCTCAAGCTCGCTCGAAATCTCACCAGATGCAACGGCATCCAGTAAGAACTCAAAAGACAGATCTATGATTTCATTATACGGATCCAATTCCAACACCAACGCCGTCTTCTCAAACTCTTCAGACCAATTCACTTTTTCTCTTAAGCCCAGCGGTACCTGCGCATTCCCTTTCATTCTCCGCTGACTTTGAAGGACTGCATCGAGATCCCTGTGCATGCGAACCACCACTTTGCGTCCTTTGGGCAGGGGCGCTTGACGCAAGAGCGGTTCAACAATCTTGATGGCTTTGCCGCGCTGCTCCTCCAACCACAGCGCATCTAGTTCCCAATGGCGGACCTTTTCGTGCTCATAATACCCTTTGGCATTGTGCTCGTCTTCACTTCGCACTCCATCCGATACTGCAGGAACCCCACAAGCTTCGAGCAATTGCATCGCTAAAGAAGTACCGCTGCGAGGTGGACCAGTGACAATAAACAACGGCTCCTTCTCTTCGACCTCTAACAATTTCATCTGCAGGGCCTTCGCCGTCCCGGCTTCCTCCATCATGCCTAATTTGGCAAAACAAAGCGCAGCCAGACCGTGTAAGGCCGGTTGGTAGAACAGTAAATTCAGACTTTCCAAAGCAGCATCTAGCGCCTCATCCCACTTTTGCAGTAGCAAGAAAGTTCGTGCTCGCAGGTTCCATATGTCCACACCCCGGTGGTGCTGATTATCTAAGAGATGAGTCAATTCGTCCAAATTCCCTGCCTTCAGGAGCAATTGACCCCACAAGACCACAACACTCTCGTGGGAGGTGCTGGTCAACCCATGTGGAAGCTCAATATTGCCTGTGGCCTTCAAGGTGAGCAAGGCCTGGTAATACGACCAGATAAGATTCTCTGGCGCATCGGCCTTGTTTACAACCTTCTTCAACGCCTCATAGTTGCCGGCATCGGCCAATACAGACGCGGCCAATTGCAAATACCGTTCTGGCACTTCGGCGCGATCTGTCAGTGGTTCAATAACACGCCAAGCCTCAGACAGGCGTTTTTCAGCGCGCAGACTCCGAGCAAGGTAATAGCGATTCTCTTGCAACCTTCCTTCTTCACTGACCAATTGGTTTTCGTCCAAGTACCCCAAGTCCACCAAGGACTGTAACAATTGCTCGTCGGCAGAGAAGACTTCTTGACGTAGTTGCTCCTCTCCATGTTTCAACGGAAAGACTTGTTTTCCCGCGAACGGCACAGGTACCCTACCCTCCATGGTCTTCGGTGCTTTTAATCCATGAGCAGCCAAAACAATCGGTGCAACATCCAATAAATTCAAGCCTTTCCAGTTCAAGTCGTCGGTAAAGAGCGGGCCTTTGGCTGCAAATACCCCATGGAAGTTGTGTTCCAAAGCAGGTGCACCAGCATGCTCTGGCAAAGCGATACTTCGATCCTTACCAGAAACAAAGCCGTGGTCACTAATAAGTAACGCAGAGCCATTGGGGTCCAATTGGTCCATAAGTGTGCCTAAACACAGGTCGTGAAGGCGGTAGGCGCTTTCCACAATATGCTGGTAGCGGGCAAAATCTACGTCGCTGACCCCATCAAGCTGCGGTGGAGCATATTTCATCCCCAAGTGTTTAAAGTGGTCAAGGGCATCAAAGTATATGCTCGCATGACCTCCAGCGCCGTAGTCCAGCGCGAACGTAGCCAAAAGTTGAACGTTCAATGCATGCGTAGTAATCTTCAGCACACTTCGTACTACATCATCTTTGCTGTCCAATTCCATATTAGGGAAGAATTGGGCCATAGCAGCCGCAGGAATTTCTTCAGGCTTCAACAATAGCGAAGACAATAGCTGATGGTGCTCTTTTGGGGCCACCCCGTCCTGTAGCCAGCGTAAATCCTCACTAACAGTTAGATTAGAGATGCGCATAGCGCCCAACGAACTTTCTTTAGCCGGGTGCGACGGCCACCACGCCACGCTTGTAGCCGGAACTCCTTGCTTTTCGAGATAGTCAAAGTAGGTAGGCATTTGGATGGACGAGCCACGAACGGCGCGAATACCCCCTTCATGCATTTCTGTAAATCCATGAATACCGTGTGCCGACGGCCACGTAGAAGTGGCTATTGACGTCCATAGCATCGGAGAGATGGGTGGATCAAGAGTGGCCAAATTTGCATGAACTCCAGCGCTCAATAGTTCCGCCAGCGCAGGCATCTTGCCCTGTTGCAACAGCGGATAAATACTGTTCCAATCGGCTGCATCCCATCCAATGAGCATGCTATCATACAATGGTCGTTCGGTAAGACCGGGCAATTCAATCCCTTTGAGCGCAGCTACATTTCTGTACCCGCCTGCCAAAAAACCAAGTGTATGTTTCGGATTCACTGCCACAGCGTAAAAGTAATTGCTAAATTTGGCTTACGCCCTAAGCACCACCCCTATGCGACGAAAGAATTTCAAAGAGACCACTTCCCTAGCTTGGTCAGCAATCAAAGCTTCCCCGCTACGGACCATCTTGACGTCGCTTATTATCTCTTTCGGCATCATGGCCCTAGTCGGTATTTTAAGTGCTACTGATGCACTGAAACAGAGCCTAGAGAGCAACTTTACCTCATTGGGAGCCAATACATTGACCATTAGAAATTCACAGGGTGGATTTTTTGTAGGCAATGCCGACTACCGTCAGAACCCTCAAATCACCTACCGCGAAGCCTTGCGTTTTAAAGAGCGTATGGACTACCCTGGAGCAAAAACATCCCTGACGTATATCGCATCGGGGACTGCCAAGCTTTCCTACCAGAATGTGAGCACCAACCCAAATACATTGATTACAGCAACGGATGAAAATTACATGTACACCGGTGGCTTCGACCTTGCAGAAGGGAGAAACTTCACCTTGGACGATGTGTATTCTGGACGCAACTACACCATATTAGGCAGTGAAACAAAACAGGATTTGTTTGGGGACAATCCGGCAGCAGGTAATACCATTCGCATTCAAGGGAAACCGTATTTGGTCATCGGTACCCTTGCTGAAAAAGGATCGTCAGGTCTGTTCTCCGGAGACCGCGGTGCTTGGGTTACATTAAATTATGCACGTGCAAATTTCTCAGGCGGTTCGCCAAACTACACCTTGAGTGTCAATGCACCGAGTGCTGAAACCCTAGTCGCCGTGCAGGGACAATGTATGGCTTTGATGCGTAGCGTTAGAAAATTGGTCCCAAAAGAACGCGACAACTTTAGCATAACACGTAGTGATAGCGTCGCGAAGAGTTTAATTGACAATTTGAACATGGTGACCACCGGTGCCTTTATCATTGGCTCTATTACGCTGCTGGGTGCGTCCATTGCCTTGATGAACATTATGCTTGTAAGTGTTACCGAGCGTACCAGAGAGATCGGTACTCGTAAGGCCATTGGCGCAACCAAGAGGGCCATTAGTTCTCAGTTCCTTTCCGAGGCCGTAATGATTACGCAGATCGGTGGCTGGGCAGGAATTGTGTTCGGTATTATTATAGGGAATGTCGTAGCAAACCAAATAGGAGGATTCTTCTTTATTCCTTGGCTCTGGATCATTGTGGCCTTCGTGATATCCGTTTTAGTCGGTGTTGCAGCAGGATGGTATCCGGCAACAAAGGCCGCAGACCTCGATCCCGTGGAAGCCCTGCGCTACGAGTAGGTTATTACTTTTCTACTTGAGCGTATCCTACGCTCGCCCCTATTGCTAAACCAAGAGACAGCCACAATCCTATGTTGTCTGTAAGTGAACCAATAAGAAGTCCTATCATCATTCCCGCACTAAGGTAAGGTATGACCTTCTTGTCGACGGCTTTCGTCTTCTTTTTCATGGTGGTTAAAGTATAAAAAAAGCCGTCCCGGGGGACGGCTTCACGCATTCGCGATATAGGATTGTCGTTTAAGCTTCCGCTACAACGTCAAATTCAAAGTTTACTACAACTTCACGGTGCAAACGCACTGCAGCAGTGTAGTGACCCAGTGCCTTGATAGAACCACCCACGATTTGGATGAATTTCTTCTCAAGTGTTACACCAGCCTTCGCTAGTTCGTCTGCTACGTTTTGGTTAGTAACCGCACCGAAAAGCTTGTTACCTGTACCTACTTTAGCAGTCATCTTCAACTCAACACCAGCCAATTTCTCAGCAGTTGCTTTTGCATCAGCGATAGCTTGAGCCTCTTTGTGCGCACGTTGACGCAAGTTCTCAGCCAATACTTTCTTAGCGCTCTCTGTTGCCAATACTCCGAATCCTTGTGGAATCAAGAAGTTACGACCGTAACCGTCTTTTACAGTTACCACGTCATCAGCAAAACCTAAGTTTTCTACGTCTTTCTTTAGAATGATTTCCATGGTACTGAATTATTTAAGGTTATCAGCTACGTAAGGCATCAATGCAATGTGACGAGCACGCTTGATAGCTGTAGACAATTTTCTTTGGTATTTCAATGAAGTACCGGTCAAACGACGTGGCAAGATTTTACCTTGTGGATTTACAAAACGCAACAAGTAATCTGGATCCTTGTAGTCGATGTATTTGATACCGGCTTTCTTAAAACGACAGTACTTCTGTTGGTTGCCGCTTTCTACGTTGATAGGCTGTAGGTAACGAACATCACCTTTTCCTCTCGTTCCTTTGTTTCCTCTAGTTGCCATAATTTCTACTTTTTAAGCGTTAACTCTGGCACGACGCTTCGCAGCGTATTCGATACCGTATTTATCCATTCTAACAGTCAAAAAGCGCATAATACGCTCGTCACGCTTAAACTCAACTTCTAGCGGTGCAATTGCCTCACCAGGTGCTGTGTATTCTACAAAGTGGTAAAAGCCACTTTTTTTCTTTTGGATTGGGTAAGCCATCTTCTTGAGGCCCCAATTTTCTTTGTTGATAATGCTCGCGCCTCTCTCTTTCAAGAATGACACGTACTTATCTACCGCTTCCTTTACCTGATCTTCAGATAAAACGGGATTCAAAATGAAAACGGTTTCGTACTGATTCATAATTAATTGAACTTAAAATTTAAGGAGTGCAAATGTACGAGACTTTTCCTATTGTTCCAACTAATGTTAGCAACGTGTTTACAGCCTTTTTTTCTGCGGACAACTTATAGGTGCAAAGGTCGCTTATATTTGTGGTATGGAGCAATTCATCGTATCAGCAAGAAAATACAGACCGCAGGCCTTTGAGTCGGTGGTTGGACAGCGCCATATTACTGACACACTGCTTAAAAGTGTGGCCAGTGATCATTTGGCGCAGGCCCTGCTCTTCTGCGGTCCACGTGGTGTTGGAAAAACGACATGTGCCCGTATTCTAGCCAAGGTCATCAATGGCGATGCGAATTTGACCGAAGAAGAATTGGCATTAAACATCTTTGAATTAGATGCAGCATCAAACAACTCTGTGGATGATATCCGCAGATTAATTGATCAAGTTCGATTCGCTCCGCAAACAGGAAAATTCAAGGTCTATATTATTGATGAGGTGCACATGCTCTCTCAGCAGGCCTTCAACGCCTTTTTGAAGACACTGGAAGAACCGCCAGCGCACGCCATCTTTATTCTAGCGACTACAGAGAAGCACAAGATCATACCAACCATTTTGTCGCGTTGTCAGATTTTTGACTTTAAGCGCATCACGGTAGATGATATAGCAGGACACCTAGCTTTTGTAGCCGAAAAGGAAGGTGTGCAAGCAGAGCCAGAAGCCCTTCACATGATCGCAGAAAAGGCCGATGGCGCTCTTCGAGATGCCTTGAGTTTGTTCGACCGCATGGTCAGCTTCTCTGGAAGCGAGCTCACCTACGATCAAGTAGTAGAAGTGTTGGATATCCTTGATTACAACTACTTCTTCCGCTCGATCGACCTTGCCGCCGGAGTCAATTACCCGGATTTACTCCTCTTGTATAACGAGGTATTAGAGAAAGGATTCAACGGCCACGAATTTGTTGTAGGAATGGCCAAGCACTTTAGAGATCTCTTGGTCGCTAGAGAGCCCAGAACGGTGGAACTTCTTGAAGTTGGTCCAGCAATCAAGCAGCGCTACCTCGAACAAAGCGCAGCAACCTCAACAAGATTCTTGTTGCACGGATTGAAGGTCTTCAATGAGTTAGACGGTCAGTACAAGGCATCTAGCCAGCCGAGAATTCTAGTAGAATTAGGCCTACTTAAACTTGTCGAGTTCATCTCGCAAGAAAAAAAAAAGTCGCAACCCAGCGTAACGCCTAAAGCCGAAGGCACGGATCAGTACCTGCCTGATGCCCTTCCAAAACGCGGTGATGCTCCAGCTGCACCTGCTCCAGCAACTCAACCAGCTCAAGCGCCCGTAACACCAGCAGCCGCACCTGCGCCTGTTCCAGCTCCATCGTCAGCACCTGCTGCTCCACAAACTACTGCCCCTGTGCACGAAACTGTGAGCGATTCTAATTTGCCAGGGGAGCCAGCGATTCCAGAAAATCCAGCTGTAGCACCGCCGCCAGAAGCCTCTCCTGATGCTGCTTTTGACCTTCCGAAAGAAGGCAGACGTCGCAGAACCACGGGCAAGAAAAAAGGCGGGTTATCACTTACGGCTATGATGGAGGAAATGGCCAGTGAGAACGAGCCAACTGCCCCAAAAGCCGCAGAGGTTGAAAGCGATATTCCAGCAGCCGCAGAGGGTCCACAGAACGTATACACCGAGCACGAATTAAAATTGGCCCTCGAAGAGTACACCAAACAGCGCCACGTTAAGACAGCTATTCGCAGCATGCTTCAGGCGCAAGCACCTAAGATTTTGGATAAAAACACGCTGGAAATCACCGTGGACAACAACATCCAGCTGAGCTACTTCAACGACGAACAGAAAGAACTGGTCCCGTGGTTGCGCAAAAAATTGGACAACTTCGCCCTTCGTTTTGAAGTGAAGATGGCCGAAAACGTTCAGACGAAGAAGCTCTATCTACCTGAGGAGAAATTCAAGCACATGGTGGAAAAGAACCCAAACCTGCTCTACCTGCGTGAGAAGCTAAATACCGACCTGGAATAATGCGCCGAGTTCTGCTGCTTTTCTTACTCCTTACTCAGCTGAGTGCTAGTGCCCAGATGGATTGGTGGAATCAAATTCACAATTGGGATGGAGCGACGCCGTGGACGCAATACATGAAATATTCTCATGCCTACCTAGGCCCAAATGCCATTCCTCTCCCGACGCTTCAACGAAGTGATATGGGGAGCTATTTTAAGAGCAGTTCACAAATGAGTCTTATCGAAGACGACAGCTTCTTAACACTGCACAACGAACTGCATTGGGACAGAGGCCACACACAAATTCACATCCTGCATCAATCGATTGAATATTACCGCATGTCAGAAGAAGTTCGAGACATAAGGATTTCCCGAGACCAAGACGGTGAAGGCGTGCTCGCCGGGGATGTCTTGATCGATATCAGTACCCGACTTTGGACAAAACATGAGCAAAGTCTGTGGTTCACTTTTCACACCAAGACGGCTGCGGGACCACTTCCTCAAGCGAGGTTTACCGATGCACCCGGTTATGCCTTTTTCTTTTCGCACCAGAAGAGCTTCGATTCGTGGGGAAATTGGGAACCCTATCTCACCACTGATGCTGGATTTCAAGTGTACCAAACCCATTGGGTGGATTACCCACAGAACGACGGATTCCTTGGAAACATTAAGCTTCAATTACATAAAGACAAGACTTACCTGAGTGCTCAATTACGCACCTTCACCGGTTATTTTCTAGATGGTGATTGGCCTAGATTACTTGAGCTACAATGGGGTAAATATTTGTCTTACGGCCAAACACAAGTAGGCTGGACACGAGGATTGAACGACTACCCGTTTTCTTTTTTGACCGTTGGAATGACGTATTGGTTAGACGTTCACATATAATCTCAACCAGAGTCCTAGCGGTACTCTCGTAGTTTTCGCCTTGTTTAAAGCTTCAGTTTTCCACTTCTTCTGCGCCTCAGTATCGCCACGCTTCTTGTACGTACGGGCCAATTCATAGGCCTTACGGGCCTCATAGAGTTTGAACTCCTTATCACTGATATAACCGAAATCTTTTGCCTTCGAAACGGCGCTCATCACTTTATCTACGTGCCCTTCTGCATCTGCAGTCATACCGAAATCCAACCGGTACTTCAACGTCGCCTCTGGCAGCATCTTTGGAAAATCGCCGCGGCTAAGCACTCTTAAATGCGCGCCGACATCTTCCTGGAGGTTCCTATCGTTTTCCCAAGCGTAGTCAAAACCACTGCGCATAATGATCGTTGAAGGAACAATCGGGTTGTAGCTCAAAAAGGACTGCAGCGAACTGACCTGGCTACAGGCTCTCTTGCGCGTACTTTGTTCATTATCGGGTGTCCACTCCAATATTGGTGTGTAAAACCACTGGGTCTTTGGGTACTTTAAAAGTCCCTTAACCCCTTGCTCGAGCTTGCCCGGTAACCACATATCGTCCGCATCCAAAAATGCATAAGCATCGCCTGTAGCGGCCGCCATTCCGGCATTCCGCGCTTTTCCCAAGCCAGAATTTGACTGACTCACAATCCTTAAAGTGAGCTTGGCTTCAAATTTTGCTGCTTCTCTTCGAGTATGGTCCGTACTTCCGTCGTCCACCAAGACTACCTCGAAAGGTCGAACCGTCTGACGTACCACACTTTCTAGACAATCAGCGATGGTTGCTTCTGCATTGTAGGCTGGTATGATGACAGAAATTCTCATTAATGTGCAAAGAATGATTTCGGGAACAGACGAGCTGCTAGTTTTTTGGCGGGCTTTTTCAGACCGAGGTAAATAAAGAATTGACCCAATAATTTAATGGCGCCGCTTCTGAGCAAATACCTGCCTAATCCTTTTTTATACTTCTTAAATGCCTGGTACAATCTACGGTTGTTGCGCCAAACCTCCGCGCTTCGGTCCATGGAGAATACATTGGCTGCCCACCACATCGCCACTTGGCCACGGGCGGCATTGATGGTTTCGAGCGGTGCGAATCCTTCACTCTCGAAGATGGTGTACATCTCTAACAACTCGTCGAAAGCGCTGTAGGAGCTGATGGCGCGGCTGCGCTGGGTTTGGGAATGAAAGCGGAATTTGTTTCGCGGCCGCGCATGAAAGACGAGATCGCCGTATTGCAAAAGCTTGGCGTAAAAGAGCCAATCCCCATTTAGGCGCCAATGCGTCGCTGGAGCCCCCACCTTATCGAAGGCTTCTTTGCGCATCAAGATACCGCTAGCATTAGGGATGGTGTTGGAAAAGACCATGTGTTTGGCCACCTCTGTTTTTCCTTCAATAGTGAAATCTTTGGCCCATTTGGCGGTGTCGCCGAAGATGAAAGCATAATCGTCTTTAAAATCGCGCAAGAATTGGCCGTTCTCATCCACGAGATGGCTGTGACTGTAAGCGATTACAGCATTCTCGTTGGCCTCCATGCTTTGTACGTGAAGCGCAAGCATATCTGTATCGCAATAATCGTCGCTTTCGGCAATCCACAGGTATTTCCCCTTGGCCCACGCCGCTCCCTTGGCCCATTGTGCAAAAGGACTGCCAGAGTTTTCTTCGTTGAACAACGTGGTCATCCTGGGGTCCTTTATTGCCCATTTTTCGAGCACACTGCGGCTATCGTCTGGACTGCAATCGTCCATCAATAACACCTCAATATTCGTGTAGGACTGTGAAGCAATGCTTTCCAATCGCTGATCCAAGAAAGCAGCATGGTTGTAATTAGGTACGATAACGCTTACCAAAGGACCATCCGTAGGCAATGCTGCTGAAGGTTTTGAGGAGGTCGTTGTAGCCGATTTTGGACTTCGCCTTGCGAAGCCTTCCATCTTACCTGGACGGACCTTACAGAACTGATAAAGGGAAAACCAACTCTTACGTTGAGTATCGATATCTGGGCTGACCAAATCTTTATACTGTACCATGCGTACCTCTACTCCAGTGTTCTTGATGTTCGTGGTGGCCGCTTCGTTGTAAGAACGCACAAGCTCACGAGCAGTTTCTTCAGTTAGATCACTAGAGGCTTCCCCTTCCACGCGCTGGCGGCGGAGCAAGCTTTGAACGATCTCCTCTTCATCGCGTAGTACCCAGATGACCTTTGCCTTCGGAAAGCGGGCAAGCCACCAAGGCAGGGTAAAACACAAACGAGGGTCTTTTACCGCCCACGGTCCGCTATGTGCTAGTGCTAATGAAAGGCGGCGGCCTGAAGGATGTTTCAGATGGGTGCCGTAGATATTTAGGTCGGTAAGTTCTGGCTGAAAACTTGAAGCAGCATCTAAAACCGATTCAAGTCCAGGCGGCGACCACCAGTTTCCACCGGCAGTTTCCAGGATGCGGTCATTAATATCTATACCATAAAGTGCTTCAGAGTTATGATCGAGAATGGTTCCTACATGAACGCCAGCCGCTCCCAAGGCGCGAGTCACCATAGTGGTCCCACTGCGGTGCATGCCTAGTATGAAGACGGGTTGCTTGATTTTGGGTAGAAACATGTATTTTCGGCTCCGATGCGTAACCCAAAGAAACTCGTTTTTATCCACATCCCAAAAACTGCCGGGACATCCTTGCGATTATTGTTGGAAAGCAACTACAAGGAAACCGAGCGTAGGGCCATTTACAGCCATCAGGATTTAGACGAGCAGCTTGCATCCGCCCTAAACGACCCTAAGGTCAAATGCATC
>Ga0213865_10002250_pt1 | contig 12185 bp, 9 predicted proteins | sample PICome_6_FD_160100 | JGI IMG/M metagenome (GOLD analysis project Ga0213865, IMG submission 160100) | Coastal seawater microbial communities near Pivers Island, North Carolina, United States - PICO282 | ecosystem: Environmental > Aquatic > Marine > Coastal | place: USA: North Carolina | collected...
CCTGGAAAGGATTAGCAGATGTCTTGTCTCATATCGGTTATGAAACAAAACAATACATAGTGGAGAAAAAAATATAATGTCAGGCGGCGGCGGATCAACAGAAATTAAAGACACAGCATCACAAAAAGCATTAGCTTCAATTGCTGCACAAAGATTTAATCTTTATCAACAATATTATAGACCTTTAGAAAATGAATTTATGGCACAAGTTGCAGCCATGAAAGATCCATCAGCTTTTGAAAGCGTAGAGGGATATGTTAGTGCTTTACAGCAACCAGAATTTCAAGCAGCTAGAGCTAATATGCAACAGCAGGCTTTTGCAATGGGAGCAGACCCAACAAGCGGTCAGTATCAAGCCAGAGCATCACAGATGCAACAAGCACAAGCCAGAGGAATGGGGTTAGGAACAACCGAAGCACTCTCAGGGCAAGTAGATAGATATTATCAAGGCATGCAAAATATCATTGCTATGGGTCAAGGTCAAGCAGGGCAAGCCATATCTGGAATATCTGAGGTTGGAAAATTAGCACAACAAAGAGGAATAGCAGAAGCAAAACAGTCTTTTCAAAAAGGTCAGGCTGGACAGGCTGTTATTGGTCAGGGACTTGGTTTTGGTACAGGTCTTATTGTTAGTGGGGGCAAGGGTTCTTAATGGCTTTTCGTTCAAGTATATATAACTACGAAAGTGACGGATATTATAATACTATGGGATCTGGTTTTGGTAATAGTGGTTTTTCTGGGTCCTCACAGCCATCAAGTTATAATTATGTTAATCCGTTTAGGCAGGGAGATCAATCAGCTCAAGACACTCTGGCAGATTTATATGAGGCTGAATTCCAAGATTACTTAAATAGATTTTTTCCTGTAGAACAAGACCTTATTGAACAAATGACTACGGGTTTTGAGGGTTTGCAACAAGAAGAGATAGGAAGAGCACAAGCGGCAGTGGCAAGACAATACGCGAATGTTAGAGGTCAGGAATCAAGAAGACAAGCTGGTTATGGACTACAACTAAGACCAGAAGCTCAAGGAGACTATCAAAGATCAGAAACATCTGCATTAGTTGCAGCAAGAAACTTTGCAAGAATGAGAGCTAATGAGAGAAGAACGCAAATACTATCTGGTGGATTGGGTAGTAGTATGGCACAAAAATCAGTAACAGGAGGTCTAAGTGGCTAGTGGATTAGGTGGATTATTGGCAGTAGGTCAAGAAACAAAAAGACAAGCAACATCAGGATTGCTAAGTTCAGCAAAAATGGAAGCACAGCAAGATATAGCTGAAAGACAATTAAGTATGCAAAAGCGTGCAGCTGAACAAAGCCTTATGGGTATGGGTGCGGGTACAGGTGCATACTTAGCGGCTGGTGCAGCAAAAGAAGCAGTAGCAGCCAAGACTGGAATGCTTGCAAAGGGAGGAGCAGCTATTGGTGCATTAGCAGGACCAGTATTATTAGGAGTTGCGGCAGCAGCATTACTTAACAAATTATTTGATTAATTATGAGTTTAGCAAGCGGATTTGAGTCAGGTTTTAATCTAGCATTAAAATTCAACCAACAACAAAGAGAAGAAGAAAAGCAAGAAAAACAATTTGAGCTTATGGATGTTCAGCTAGAAGCTGCTCAAGAGGATATAGAAACTCAAAAACAAAAAAGACAAAACGAAAAAGAGAGACTAAGCCTAGAGAAAAAAAGAATTGATTCTTTAGTCGCATCATATGATTCTACTGCAACTTTAAATCAAGCCAAAACACAGGGCTATATTAGAAGCAATGAAGCAGACGAATTAGCAGCTGGTGAGAGCGAAAAAGCTCAAGGTTGGACTGAAGCAGTAACGCTTTTAGATTTGCTTTCAACTTTACCAAAAGATCCAAAGGCTAGAGAAGAACAACTTTATTACGCACAACCACAATATGAAGATTTAAAAAAGCGTGGTTTTGATTTGCTTTCAATTGCAAGCCCAAAAACTATGAAGGCATTCAGTAACTTAGATCCAGTTTTACAATCTGGTGATTTTTCACAAATGAACCCAAGTTTTGCAGATGACCTAACACAAATATACAAATCAGATCTTAATTTATTTATAGGTAAAAAATTCATTAGCAATGACAACGAAGAGGGTGAAATTGTAAATGTAAAAATGAATGGTGATATTGTTGGAAAAGAAAATGGTTTAAGTGCTGTTATCGGTGCAACATATACAGTTAATGTAGATGGTGAAGAAAAAGAATACGAAGGATTTTTACCAGATTTAAAAAGCAATACAGTCAGACAAGATCTTGAAGGCGATGATGCAAAAGCTGTTTCAGTTAGAGATGCTACTGATATTATGTCTAGCCTAAGAAGTCTATCTATAGAATTTCAAAATAACCCAGAACTGCTTCAAGCAGCCCAGGATATGGGCTTAAGGGAGATAGGAAAATATAGAACTTTTGACCCTAAAGTAAAAGACAAACCAGATACAGTCACTGTAAGAAATATGTATGACAAAGACATGGAAACTTACATAGACGCAAAAGCAGTGGCAGTCGCAGATCTTGATTTAACAGCAAACTATGAAGATCAACAAGAGGAAGTCAGTGATGCTATAGCAAAGTTTCAGTTTGATATGCCTGGTTTAAAATTAGAAAAAAATGAAGATGGCTTGTATGTAATACCAGAGGAATATAATGATAATCTTGGTGCATATTTTGCATCTGTACAACCAGAATTTAATACTTACAAAAAAATAGTGTCAAATGACCCAAGTATAGCAACAGCACAGCTTAAGCCAGGACAAAGAAGAATATACGGGTTTGGTTCTGTAGGCTTTGGATTTAATGCCAAGAGAGAAGATTATATAGATCAGCTTGGTGATCTTTACGGTAAAGACATTATCGATAATTTAGTAGGTCTTGCACCAGAAGCTTTGGACGATGAAGAGTTGCTTGATTATTTATATATGCAATTAAGACAAAACAAACAAGAGAGATAATAGTGTGGCAGAGTATAAATTTGGCGTATTACCCGAAGAAGAAAATGAAGAACAACTTGTCACTGAAGAGGAACAAGAATACAAGTTTGGTCAATCTCTAGAGCCAAGAGAACAAGATCCTCTTACCGAAGAGAGTAAATCTCGATTACAAAAAACTCCACAATACTTTAAACAGGGCGGCATTGATTTAGTAGAATCTGTTTCTGGTATTCCTGATGATCTTTTTAAAAGTATCAAAGCACAAGCATTTGACGATTTGTTAGATGATCTAAATGCACAACTAGATGATGATGAAGATACAAGCAGTTTTAAAAATCAATTAACAAGAGATAGAGTAATTGGTTATGGTTTTATAAGATCACAAATTGAACAAGATGTAGGCTTGAAAAGAAGCTTCTTTGGTTCTGGAGATCTTGCCTTGAGTGGGAGGGCTGCAAAATCAAAAGAAGAACTGCAAGCTATTAGGGAAGAAACTCAGAAAAAGTTTATAGACTGGCGTGACGGGTGGGAAAAAGAAAATAAAGAAAAAATAGCACAACAACAAAAAAGATATAAACAAGCTGGATTCACAGATAGAACAGATAATACAATTACAGGAGTAGTAACAAGTATTGGATTAGTAGCACCGTCTTTGATAGCAGGCTATGCTACTAAAGATTATCGTTTAGCACTATCTTCTTTGCCTATATTTGGATCTCTTACTTATGGAGAGGTTTTTGAAGATTCTGTTGCTAGAGGCATGTCAATAAAAGATGCTACTGCTAATGCAAAAATACAAGCCACATCAGAAGTTGTTACTGAGTTAATTCCTGCTTCCAAAATCGCAAGAGGTATTAATATATTTAACAAAGGACCAGGCAAAGATTATGTTAAGAAAGTTTTAGAAAATGGTGCTGATGCTCTTATTACTGATATTGCAGGAGAACAGTTTAATACGTTAGTACAAACACACTCTAATGCATATTTTGATAACCAAGATGAGCTAAGAATAGCTTATGGTAATATGAATAATCCTTTCTATGAAGGAAGAACGGTATCAGAAATACTTGGCGATAACTTTAATCACACACTGCTTGCATCGGTCCTAGCTGGTGGAACAATAACAGGAATTAATACCACAATACAGCTCTCTCCAGAAATAAAAACAGCCTTAAAAAACAAAGGAGAACAAGAAGGTCAGCAAATATTAGATGAGTTATCCAACCTTGTTACTAACAAGGATATGACAAAGATTGCTCTTGATAAAGCATCTGCAAGACTAAACACTCCCGAGCTTAAAAATAATAAAAGTCTTGATCCTATGCAAATCATAGCAGAGGAAATATTAAACATTGAATATGTTGGTAAAACTGAAGTACCAGTAACAGAAGACTTATCTTTTGAGCAAGAGGTTAAAACAAAGTTCAATAAGCCAGAAGAAATAAAACCTGAGTATCAGTTTGGTGCAACAGATCAGTTAGTCACCATACCCAGAAAAGAGGCTGGTAAAGAAACATCTGAAATAAACTTAGACACAGCAAATCTTAGTGAAACTATAAATAAAACACAAAAGAATATAGAACTTAGTTTGCCAACCAGCAGCCCTATAAACATACAAACAATACAAAACGATGCGTATGATTTTAATGAAGTTAACTTAGTTGAAAACTATGTTATAGATAGTAGAAAATTTGACCCAGATCTTTTCAATGATTTGCCTGTTAGGTTTAGTGATCAAAATTTGTACAGGGTCAGAGATCTTGAGCTTGAAGAAAAATCAAATATTGCAAAAGCTTTTATAGATGTTAATAAAGCTGGCGTTCCTATGGATGTATTTAGTGATTTACAATTTATAGGAACCCACGTCAAGGACAACAGATTTAAAGATTATACACCAGCATATGGAACATACATGCCACAAATACAGGGCATATCTTTATCGCCTATAACGGGACTTGGTAACTTAAATTTTGAAAATCAGCTTGGGGCAAAGATTCAGCTTAGAGATACATTTATACATGAACTCGGTCATCATATTGACTTTACTATAGGCAAAGATTTAAGCGTACAGGATAAAAATATATTTACTCCAGTAACAGCAAAATCACCATTATTTAATATACCCAACATGACATTTGAAAATGGGGTAATGAATATTGATGAAAACTCTGGTGGACCTGTTATTAGAGAAGCACTGCAAATATTACAAGGATCTTTAAATACCCCTGAAGATTATTATGGCGGCAATATGCTTTCTTATCCATTGGGCGAACTTATAGCTAATGGAGATCAGTTAATTCCTGGTCAGGAAAAAATGATTAGAGCAGAAACATTTGCACAAATGTATGACTTATATAATACTAACAGGGAGCTTCTTAAAGAAAAAGCTCCTATAACATCAAAATTAATAGAGGATTTAAACGATGCAATTTCAGCTGACGGAACTAGAGCAAAAAATGAGGGAGTACAGCGAGTATTTCAATCACCCAGTGCCAAACGAAGTTATGAAGTACCAGACACAGGACCAGCTGTTGAGCAAGCTGAAGTCAGCCCTGAAGAGCAGAGAGCCCGTCCTAGAGTGGAAGAACAGACACGAGAAGATGACAGGGACGATATTCGATCTGAAATACCAGAACTAGAACAGGTAAAAACAACAGGTCAGGTAAAGGGAGCTCCAGAGGGAATGGACTCCAAACAAAAGGTAGGAGCACTTAGACGAAAAATGAGGGGTCTTGCAGAGCAAGGAGTCTCTCAAAGATTTTGGTATGAACAAAGTGGTCAAGCCCTTCTAGATATAACAAACAACGATAAAGAAGACGCAGACAAGCTTGCACAAGTTATTGCAATAACATCACCAGGAACCCCAGTAGAACCAAACTTTAACTACGCATTGCAGGCTTATTATCAATATATTGCTGGAGAAACAGTAAAGACAGGAAGATTCCCTGAAAAGATGAGCGAAAAAATAATTAATGTTTTTCAGGGCAAGGATTGGGGCGGAAGAAAAACTAACGAATTCTATAACAACATCATGAGGGTTATAGACCCCTCTAGAACACAGGGAGTAACTGTAGATGTTTGGATGGTAAGAGCATTTGGCTTTGATACTGACGCACCAACACCAGCACAATACTCGTTTGTGGAGAACGAAGTACAAAAAATATCTAACCAGCTTGGCTGGGAACCACAACAGGTACAGGCTGCTATATGGACAGCACAAAAAGCAAAAGACGAAGGTACTGATGTAGGTGCTGCTGGATTTAATTATGCTAGTGCACTAGAAAAGTCACTAGGTCAAATAAGCTGGGAGTCTATACCAGGAAGAACATCAGGTCATATGCCTGAGATGTTTAATGTGCCATACGAACAGTTGCAGGAATACCATGTTGCAATATCAAAAGCCCTGCAAGATGAAAACGGGTCAGACTTTATTGCGAATACTTTGGGAATACTATCTCCTGGAATAGTTGAAGCACCAGGATTTTTTGAGGGAAAGGTCAGCCCAGGATCACAAACAGAGATAGCCCTTACAAAAATATACAAAGCAGATCCAAAAACTGAATTTGCAAAACTAGAACCAGCGGCAGAGGACCTAGCAAAAGCATACTCAGCAGCAATTGGAATACTTTTAAAACAGGATGGTATTGGGTATCACAAACCATTCTTCCAAAAAGGAATAGCCAAAAGCAAGTTAAATGGAATGGATATTAATATAGGAAGACCATTAACTGAAAACGAAACACAGATGATTGCAGAGGCAATGGAAAAAGAATCAGGAATCAAAGACTATAATCCTATAGGGACAGCAAATGGTGCAAGGTTAATTAACTTCTCATACCTTGACGTACCAAACTTAAAATTTAAAAAGATTGTAACCAATGTTTTAGATAGTGTACAATTTGAAAATAACGAAGATGTTGACCTTGGACAATTTGCGTCCAGCGAAGGATATCTTTCTAACGACTGGAGTAAAAATAAAAATGGCGAAAGTTACATTGAGAGTATTAGAGGAATCTCACCCGATCTTCAAAGAAGGGTTGAGAATATCGTCAGGGACCTCAAATCGAGAATTGATGAAGTCGACCAAACCTTCTCAGAAAAATATGGATGGACAAGAGATGAATCAATCAACTCCGACTACAGAGAGCCAGGAGAAATCGCCAGAAGACCAGAAGACCCAGAGTTAGACCTATCTTTTGAGATAACAAAACCCCCAGCCCCACCAGGCAAACCACCATCAGAAAACTACGAATGGACATCTGGAGATGAGCTTAATGCAAATCTTATGCTCCAAAAGTTTTTAACTAAAATTCAAAACCAATACGAGAGACAAGTAGTTCTTGAAGAAGTTATTGAAGATCAATTAGGTATGGGCATACTGAAAAATCTAGACCTATCAGTTGTTGATAAAACCGATCTAATGAAATCAATAGTTGGTGACAGAATGTTAAAAGTCTCAGAGGAGATGGAAACAGCTTTAGAAGAAATGTTTGGCTTGGCAGACAACAGTTATGCAAATATAAATGAATTTCTTTATAACCTCCATGCACCAGAAAGAAACAAATATATTTACCAAGAGAGAAGAGCCAAGGTTGATGCGGCAATAGAAAAATATGGAGACAACCCAACTCCAGCACAAAAGGGACAAATAACAAGATTAACAAATTTGGCAAAACCTTTTATAGATAATGGATCTGGAATTAAAACAGAAGAGGCAATTCAAACTTTAAAAGAAAAATACGGAATTGAATATAACGATAAGAATGACTCAATAGAAGCAATAAACGAAACTGGTAAAAAGTATTTAAAAGTAAGTGAGCTTGCAAATAATTTTATACAAGGAACCAGAAATGTATATACAAAAGGCGGATTGGTTAGTGAAGAGAATATAGATGATTGGTCTGATAGATATAAATACTATGTTCCCTTATCAGGGTTTGCAGCTGATACAAATGTAAATGGTCTTCCAAATAGAAAGGGTAAGGGCTTATCTGTCTACGGACTAGAGGTTCCTAAAGCTAAAGGTAGAACCTCAATGGCTGGCGATCCTATAATACAAATGTATAAACAAAGAGAGAATGCTGTTGTTCGGGATGAAAAAAATAGTGTAGTAAAAACACTTGCCGATCAAGCAAGAACTTTTAAGAATCCAGCAGTGTATGAAACCCTGGATAAGGTTCCAAAAGAAGCAAAGCAAAAACCAGAATGGGATCCTATAAGACAGTCAGCTTATGTTTTCTTTAAAGAAGACGGCAAACAAAAATCTGTAGTAATTAGAGATGAGCGTTTAGCAAGGGCTCTTCAACATCTTGATACTCAAGGCATGAACTCCGTTTTACAAACCATAGCCATTGCAACAAGGTTCATGTCTGTTATGAATACTGGTTACAACCCAGACTTTGTATTTCCTAACTTCTCAAGAGATGGTTATGCAGCGGCAGCCAGTGCACTTGGTGAACAGTCCACAAAAGGCGGAAGAATATACGGATCTAAAATTGTATGGAAGTCTATGAAAAATGTCTTTCCAAGACTTGGTGAATTATATACATATTATAGAAAAGGACCAGAAGCCATCAAAGATCCTGGTGCAAGAAAAATGATAGAAACCTATCATGCTATGGGTGCAAAAACTTCTTACTTTGAATTTTTAGATACAGACAAACTTACAAAAAACTTTACAGCACTTTCTAAATACAGGGCTGGCAAAATAAGTGCACAAGATTTAAAAAGAAATACCTTAGATTTAGTTGGCGATATAAACAACGCTATAGAAAATGGTTGGAGATATTCACAGTTTACAGAATATGTAAAACAAGTGGGTGGTATTGACAATGTTTCACAAACAAATCTTAAAAGAGCGGCAGTTCAAGCCAAAAATGCTTCAGTTAACTTTGATAGAAGGGGTGAGTGGGGACAAGAAATAGGTGCATTATTGATGTTCTTTAATCCAGCAGTTCAAGGATCTGTTCAATTTATGCGTGGTCAAAATATATTTACCAAAAGAGGAAGAAAAAGATTACAGCCACAAAAGCTTGCTCTTAGTCTTGGTGCCGCATCATTAGGAATGCTTTACGAAATGTATAACATTTTAATGAGTGCGGAAGATGAGGACGGTGAACTGGTATTAAATAAAATCCCAGACTGGGAAAGAAATAGAAATATGATTTTTGTCATGCCAGATGAAATTAATATGAAAGCTGGAGAGGGACTAGAAGTTAAAAAGCATGGTGAGGTTAAAAAATATATGAAAGGTGATAATCCTTTTGCTATTGCTATACCTTTAGCTTATGGTTATAACACCCACTTCAATATGGGTAGGCTTTTTGTTGATACGCAGGCACATAAAATGTTTCCAGAGAAATTTGACAAACCTATAATGTCGATAGAGAAAGCTGGATATGAGCTAGCTGACGGATTTATAACATCTTTTTCACCAATATCACCTGTTGATACAAGTGCTACAGGTTTAGAGGGATTGATATCTAGATCTAGAGCTTTTGCACCATCCGCTGTCGTAAGACCTTTGCTAGATATAGCAGCAAATGAAACCTATTTTGGAGGTCCAATTACTAAAAAAGATTTTCCATATGCACCAAAAGAACCTAAATTTAAAAAAGCTTTTAGGGGAACAGAAAAAGCATATGTTGATTTTACCAAAGCACTTAATGAAATGTCTGGTGGTAACGATTATAGATCTGGTTGGGCTGACTTAGACCCAAATAATTTAAAATATTTTATAGACTACCATCTTGGTGGAGCGGGTAGAACTATTACTAGAACAGCCGATCTCCCGAGAAAAATAGAAGAAGGTATATTAACCTTAGAAGATATTCCAGTAATCAGATCTTTTGTTGCACAGCCAAAGCCATACATGAATGGTGAGTTGTATTACGATAGAAAGGACAATATAGAGGCTTTAGCTTATGAATATAAAAACCTAGACCCCGATCAAAAACGAGAGTTCAAGAAAAAAGAAAACATGAAAATCGTTAAGCTGGGTGACTATATGTCTCCTCTTGAGAAAAAAATATTTAATAAAAGATCAGAAAAAGCAAAAGATGCTACCAGACCAGCACTGTTACAGGCAGAAAAAGAACTTAAAAAAGTTAGAGATAAAATGACAACTGCCAGAAATCTATATGAAATAAAAGATCCTGACAAATATTCAGAACTTATGAGAAAGTACGATGAAGAAGTTCAAGAAATTTATCAAGAGTTCAACAAAAAATATAATAAGGTTAAATCTAAGAACTAAGTCGCAGAGCCAGTAGTCATCCACTGCGAGGGAATATGAATTTGAAAACCAGCCCTGCTGAAGGTTTAAGTAACTAAGATATCAGAGTATTACTTGCCTCACAAGCATCGCTCAAATAATCTTTTGATAGGTGTGCATACCTATTTACTATATTGAAGTCGGACCACCCACCAAGATGTTGTAACGTATGTAAAGGAGTACCATTTTGTACGTGGTGAGTAGCCCAAGTATGTCTGATGTCATGCCATCTAAATCCATTAAGTCCAGCTCTATCTAATGCACTATACCAAGCCGTGTTAGACGCTCTGTTCATTTTTCTACCAGCATAGGTGAAAACATAAGGACTAGACCTTTCAATTGATTCTAGGAGCTCTCTGCACTTAGCATTCAAAGGCACAGACAATCCTCTGCCGTTCTTGGTTTCAGTTCCATCAATTGATATCTGATCTTTTTTAATGTCTGACCATTTAAGATTAAAGCAGTTGGACATTCTAACCCCAGTGAGGAGTGAGAATATAAATGGTTTCTGCAAATGAAGGGGGAGTTCTCTTTGCAGTTTTTTTATATCCTCAAGAGTAAAGTATTTATTTCTTTTGGGGGATTCTTTTACTCTTTTAATAATGGGCTTAGCGTCCAACCACCCTAACTCTTCATATGCATACATAAGTATTGCACGGAAGTAGCTTAAATATCTATTTACTGTTCCTGGTGATCCCTTGATACCAGACCTAGCACTAGCTATTTGTTCTTTGTTAATATCTTTAATGTCCATGTCTGCAAACAATGGCTCAAAGTATTTTCTATAGGTAAAATCATTCTTACCCATTTTATTAAACCTATAATATTCTTTTATTGCGTCAGTTAATGTTTTCATTTTTTATTTTTTGCAATTAATATTTTCTCATGCTGAGTCCATATTTTTTTAAACTCAGAATCTTTTGATTTTTTTTTAGCTTTTTTTATTGCGTTAATTTTTTTTGTTAAACCGTTCATTATTTGCCCCCATTAAATATTCTATGTATACATTATAAACATGTATTACACATTATTGTCAATAACATATTTTTTAAATAGGTTTACAGGAATCAAGCAAGCCTTTTTAGTTTGATCATCTCCTTCGCCCAGTACATCCTGGACCCTTATGTTATTTAGTAAAATGCACTCTAATATTTTCTTTGGTTTTATCCACAGGTTTTCTACACCAGTGTGTATGATCCAGTAGTCAGCCTCAGTAGAGAGCAAAGCAGACGGCTTACCAAACATATATAGTTCAATAATAATGTTGCCAGTCTGTTGGCTCTTGTAGTCAACCTTAACTTCTACCTTAAGATCTTTCTCTGGTATAAATATGTCGTAAGGCTTGAACTTTCCTGGTATTAAAACAGCACTAGGATATTTTTTATGAATTGATTTTAAGATCCTGTTTTCTAACTCTTGTCCAGTTAGAAGATCTTTTTTGAAAGCTCTACTCGAACTTGTTTTTGATTTCTGCGTAATCATTTTCAGACATTATTGATTGAACTGATATGTCATTAAACTTATGTTTTGACTCAGCTATCTTGTTCAATAATGCTATGCATTTATGATCTTGTGGATACATTTCTGATTGATGGGTTGCGACTTGAGTTATTCTCTTAATCACATCACCAACAGTAAGATTGTCTATTGTTTTCAATTTTTGTAGTTCCCTCCATCTATCTTCCTGAGAAGATACCTGCCTTATTTTATAACCTTCAGCGGCATTTTTGATGTTGATAATTTTTCTTTTTAATTCTGGAAGTTTATTCCATTGGCGTATTTCGTCCTCGTGTCTACCACAAGTTTTACATCTAATATCGCCTATTGTTGTGGAGCATACTCCACCATTACAGGGTGATCCTGATAGGGAAGACTCCCCTAGTACAGATGAGAGCCTCTCAGAACCTGAGAGACTCTTTTCTAGTTTTGCATTCATTTGCTTTCTTTAGATGAACCAGCTCCA
>Ga0213865_10002254_pt1 | contig 12168 bp, 8 predicted proteins | sample PICome_6_FD_160100 | JGI IMG/M metagenome (GOLD analysis project Ga0213865, IMG submission 160100) | Coastal seawater microbial communities near Pivers Island, North Carolina, United States - PICO282 | ecosystem: Environmental > Aquatic > Marine > Coastal | place: USA: North Carolina | collected...
CGATTTGTATAGAGTAGATATCCGGATCTTCGATTGGATTTGTTTGAAGATACGTCAACAAATTAGATTGAGGTGGGTCTATTTCGCTTCGGGAGGAATTGTAAGGTTGGACAAAACAAGTAGGACAAAGAGCCTAGAATAATTTTCGTTAGTGTTATTTATGCTTCGACCTTTTCTCCAATGCAGCGCAACTAAAAATTCGTCATTATTTAAGAAAATAGTTCGTTTGTCTCGAGGCTCAGTTCAAATTTTATCAATACATCGATCTTTATTGATTATAAAGAGGATCATGATCCGCTATGATTTGGTCGGCAAGTCCGTGAAGATCGGTATTGAATCCAGTTTCATATGCGCTGGTGTTAAGGTCCATATTGTAGATTCCCTTCATCCACATTAGCGTTCCTGCATCAATAATTATCTGCCCTTGATGACCTTTAGCATCTGTAAATAACGAGGTAGCTCGAGGTCCTGAAAAGCCGATGCTGTCCAATAATAGACCGTCTTGTTCCATTTTTAAAAGATGCAGCGCTGCCCAACCTGTTGGAATTGTGAATATTGGCGTATTTGGAAACTCTGCCCGCAAAGGATCTACTACCGTTTTATGGATAATGGTATTTACAAAATAGTCGTAAAACGATTCCATACTACTAAATCCATAGGTTTGAGCAGTATCCGTCCAATTAGAAGGAAAGTCGATAGGCGGAATCGAGATAAATACCTTCATATCTGGATTTTCTTGTAGACCGTAATGTATCCATTCCTTGAAGCCTTCCGTTCTGTTTGAGGGTGAAGAACCTGAGGTCATTCCAAAATACTCTATACCGCCATTATCGAAGGCCTCTTTGATCTCTTGATGGCTAATTGTGGTAGAGTCGTTCCAAAAACTTATTGCCCACCCGTTTTCGCCACCACGAAATACGAGTGTGCTATTGTGGTTCGCGTATCCTTCATCGGAAGCGACTATATCAAGTTGTTCTCCATACGGTTTAAAAAAACTATTTCCTATTAGCAGCATACAATGCCCCAAGTCTTTATTACCAGCACCGTCGTCTCTTGAACAAGCAGATAAAAACAGAACGGTGATAAAGAGAGAAAAGAGTCGTTTCATAATGTCATCTAAGTTATTGAATATTAGACCATTCAAATTCTTACAGGTTTAATTAAAGTCGATGTCAATTGAGTTTCAACTGCCCTAACGATATTGGATAAAAACAGGGCACTTGTCTTAAGTTCAATGATTTGGCGCCATTGTTGCTATCTTATTACCATGAAAAAATACCTCGCTTTAGTATTATTCGGTTTAGGTTTAGCTGGAATTTCTTCCTGCGAAAATTCATCGGGTTCAGACCTGTTCTACTATGATGAAACGGGGTGTGCGGATCTTTGGTGGGTAGATTTTAACGACACAGTGGTGGCACCAGGGGTTTATGAATCCGTGGTTAGAACATACCTACTGAACGAGGGTATTGAAATGCATTCATTTCACACCTTTTACGATTCTACAGTTGCAGAGCTGTGTTTTGCATGCCATTGCCACACGGGAACGGTATTGCAGGTCGAGGTAGCTTCTGGCAACAGAAGAAAAATGCGACGTTTAGGATTCTACGAGTAATTCAAGAATCAGAGGTCGACATACTAGTCCTTACATCTTAACTACCTTCTGCTCGGTGTATATGCCTTTTTCGGCATTGAATACCCGACATGTATAGGTTCCGTTTGAAAGGGTAGTGATGTCTAATTGTGAGTTTCCGAATTCAACGGCTTTCTCCTGAATCAAGGCTCCTGTCACGTCAAACAACTGTACTTTGGCGGAGTTCCATGGTTGACGAATGTGAATAAGGTCTTGCGTAGGATTTGGGTATATCTCAATACTTCCTTGCTCCAATTCTTCGTTGGATAGCGTACTACTTTGATATACCCTTATGTAATCTACAATCATCGGACTCGCTGTAAACGTGGTATCTATACTTCCTTGGATGGCAATGTTCATTAAGATGTATTGTGGATCATCAAATGGCCAAGAGTTTTGTGTTCTTGTCGCTGGTTCATACGTGTAGTGTACGATACTATCGACGCTAAATACCATTTTGGTTGGTGTCCATTCTAAGGCGTATATGTGCATGTTGTTACTCACTCCAGGAATGAGCCTTCCTCCTTTATTGGAGGTATTTCCGAAGCTCGTAGGGGTGTGCATCGCACTTTGAATGTAATCTTGGTTGGTTCCCCAATGTTCCATGATGTCGATTTCACCACATGCAGGCCATCCGGTAGTAGCATAGCCTTGAACATCCCAATACGCACCTATTTCATAAATGTTTTGTCCAAGCATCCAAATGGCCGGCCAAGTACCCACGCCCGTGGGCATTTGAGCGCGAACCTCAACTCTTCCATAGGTAAATGCAAACTTTGAATTGAGTCGAGCGGAGGTGTAATCTTTAGTAACATTCTGATCCGTGAATGTCTCTTTTCTCGCTGTGAGGTGCATGAAGCCGCTATCACAATAGGAGTTAGTATCTCTATTGGTATAATGCTGTATCTCGTTGTTCCACCAACTTTGCCCATTGTTCGGAAGTATAGTCTGGTGCCACCATTTTGCAGTGTCCAAGGAACCGTCAACGTTAAATTCGTCGGCCCAAATAAGGGTGTCGTATACCTGAGCTTGCGCCGAAAATACGCCGAGGCAAAAAAGGAGTGTTGCAATGTGCTTCATGCGGTTCTGATGTTTGTTCTAATTTAAGAAGCACACAACGAATAAAAAATGGACATCTGCTAGACAAAAAAAGCCCAACACCTTGTGGCGTTGGGCTTTCATTCGCGATGGACTTTTAAAGTCGTTCGAAGTTTTGGACAACTTCAACAGAATCTGGTGAAATATAAACCTGTTGCAAGTGGTCGTTGTCGATAAGCTGGTAAGTAATGTTCCATTCACCAGCGTAATCTTCAATAGACCCTACTTGTGCTACTTCAGTTACAGCACCTTCACCGTGCTCAACGAATTCCCCGTACCCAAAGTCCTTGTGTTCGGTGGAATCACTCCAGGTATGGTACCAAACAAAGTGCCCTCCACCAATCATTTTGATTTCTTGGAAGTCGTTCACTCCATCAATTTCATTTCGAGAAGTTAGTTTCCAAAGACCATCAAAGTCTCCTGAGCCGTCGGATAGTCGTTTCCAAGACTCGTGAAGATCTACAGTTGATTGGTCAGGAAACTCTACTTGATCTATAGTTTGTTCAAATCCCTCCTCTGTTTCAGTAATGATTAGCGAGTAGGCCGTGCCTTCTTCAACGGCACCTGCAGCACTAAATAAAGGAGATTCGGTAATCACCGATCCTTCTTGACTCATGTTTCCGGCACCACTACTCACGGAACCGTCTAATGGATTCATGGTGGCATACATGTACTTGCCGGCTGCGTAGATTTTAATTTGATTAGGGTACACTTTCACCACAGAATCTTCTGAATAGGTCCAAGTGGCGGCTTCAAGAGAATAGGCTCCATTGGGTAATCCAGTTTCTTCTTCAGGTGCAGATTCGCTTGGGGCGGTACAGGACCAGGCTACCAGGCCTAATCCCATGAATAGTAATCGTTTCATGGTTTTGATTTTTTATGTTCCTGTTGAAGTTAGAGAAAATCTCAAAACAATGATTATCAATAGGTTAAAAAGTGCCTATTCTATTAATGCCCCTCTGGTCCCTTAATCCCTGCATTGACTTCCACGTCGATATAGTTTTCTTTAGGCGTGATGGGACATGAGTATCCGTCTGTATAGGCGCAATAGGGATTATAGGCATAGTTAAAGTCCAATACCATCGTGTTTCCTTCAGGCTTGGTGATGTCCATGAACCGGCCGGTGCCGTAGGTGCTTACTCCTGTAGTTTTATCCATGAAAGGAAGGAACAGGTGGTCCTGATATTCTTCCATGGCCATCAACCTTTTGCTTTGGTAGAGGAACAATTCCAAAGTTTGTCCGCGCAGTTCGAAGGTGGCCTTGGCATAGCGGCGGTACTCTCTACTCCCCCCTGAGCTAGTGGCCATGTTGAACCACGGTTCATTTTCGAGCACTTCAATGTTCGCCTCAACGGCCATCTCCGGATTGTAGCTAAAGAATTGATGTCCGTGGAAAGCGGCGCGTTCTTCTGGGCTTAGAGGACTGGTCGTAGAATCTGTATAAAAATCGTCCAATTCTTGTTGGTACTTCAATACCTCTATGCGTTCTGGTGTGGCCAATGGAACTAATTCTCCTACAACTTCATTCGGAACCTCAAAGCTTAAGCTATAGTGGTCTATTTTTAGGCCATCACTTGTGGCGCGCACAACACCAACACCGCGGCATTTACCCATGTGTGGTGAATCTAACCGTTCATTGAACCATAGGGTATTTCCTTTTCTGTACCAATGGCGTTCGAAGGATTTAAAGGTCCATGCACTTTCTCTTCGGAAATACGGTGCCGCCCAAGCTAGGAATTCTCCGGCGGTCCAATACTCTCCGCCGTCGGTGCCTTGGAAGATACTTTCATCATTATTGAAGGCTCCGAAATAAGCGGCTGAATCTGCTATTGAAGCTGCTAGGTGCCAATTGTCGATGAACTCGTTCAGCGTTGTTTCGTCGAGGTGGGCACTGCGAATCTCTTCCGCCATACCGCGGCCAAGAAGATCGTTCCCTTTATCATTTAAATGCAGTTTGTCGAAAATGAACAATGCTGGATCGACTTGTCCATTGTTATCTGTCAGCCAAGGCCAACAGTCCATGAAGTGGTAGTTGTATGCCTCGGTTAATTCTTCGAGTAGACCGTTCACGGCCTTGTATCTCGCCAAGTGTTCCCAACGTGAAGGCGAAGGTTTTGGTGAAAGGAGAAACACGGGAAGATTAGGGTGCGTATTCTGGATCCAATTAAGAAGTGCCAAGCATCTGATATGAATATCATTTACAGGCCTTAAGTTTTCATCTTCCTCTACATGCACTATATCGTTGTCCCCCTCATAAATGACAAGGATATCCGGCTTTGTGCCCGAAATGATTTGCTCCTTATAACGGTAAAGATCGTCGAAACACGAGCCTCCGATGCCGGCATTTACGACTTCGTATTCTGGGAAACTTTCAGCCATGTTGTCCCAGAGTCGAAAGGTGGAGCTTCCAGCAAAAACAATCCTTGTTTTTTCGTGAGGAAGTCTCTCAGCAGCTTTAACGATCCTACGTACATCACGGTCGTAGTTTTGACCGCATTGTGCGCTGATACTCAGCGGTGCTAAATAGGAAAAACATAGAAGAAGAATAAAGCGTAAGGCGCTGTTCATGGTCCAAGATGTTGATATAGGTGAAGATACACTAGTCTAGGTAGTATTAAAGGGCACTCTGGGGCATAAAATGTAGAAATTTGTTTTGTCCTGCAATTGTCCGGATGACAGGTCAATTCTAGTTTTTATACTTGTTTTAGCAAATTTTTAGGGGAAATTATGCCTTGACATGCCGAAAATACTGGCGTTTAGGGCTCAACTCAGGCCGTGAGAATGCCTTTAATTGAATTGGCCCAAAAAAGATGCTAAACCTAAGCCAGATTAAGTGTATCACTAACCCGTTAAAATGAAACATGTCCTGAAAAAGGGGGTACAACAAACACTATGAAAGAAGAGAAAATTATTTTTCTAGGCGATCAACTGATGCAAGGCCACGACGTTGTGGTCAAAGGAGAGGAAGTCAAAATTGACGCTGAATCTTACTATAAAATTTCCAACTACGATGCCATGCGTCCGTTCTTCATGAGCATCGTAAGTAATTCAAACCATTGGATGTTCCTTTCGAGCACTGGTGGATTATCTGCAGGTAGAAAAAACAGCGAATTCGCATTGTTTCCCTACTACACGGACGATAAGATTACAGAGAGCGCAGAATTTACCGGCTCAAAAACGATTTGTTTAGTAGAGCGAGGCAATAAAGTAAGCCTTTGGGAGCCGTTTTCGTCGAAGTACGACGGAGTGTACAAGGTGAGCAGAAACCTTTATAAGAATGCCTACGGTAACAAGATTCGCTTTGAAGAAATCAACCATGATTTGGGCTTATCGTTTACCTACGATTGGAACTCTAGCGATAAATACGGATACGTTCGTAAATCTGAGTTAACGAATCTCGGTGCTGATGCTGTGCGCGTGCGCTTTGCAGACGGTCTTCAGAATTTGATGCCTTACGGTGTTGAGACGGCTTTACAGCAAGCTTCATCGAACCTTGTTGATGCGTATAAAAAGTGTGAGCTTGAGAAAGAAAGTGGACTTGGCTTGTTCTCTTTGAGTGCAGTAATCGTAGATAAAGCAGAGCCTAGTGAGGCGTTGCGAGTAAACGTTGCCTGGTCTTTGGACCGACCAAATTCAACGAAACTGTTGTGTTCGAAGCAGCTAGATGCTTTCCGCAAAGGAGCCGTACCAACACAAGAGGTTGACATTAAAGCAGAGCGCGGTGCCTATTTCGTATGTGATGAGGTGAACCTCGCGGCAGGCGCTTCTGAAGCATGGAGAATTGTCGCTGACGTAAATAAAGGACCTGTGGAGGTTGCGGACCTCATGGCGGCCCTTAGCGACCCGCAAGCGCTCAAGGCTGAGCTTTTGGCCGATATTGAAGAAGGATCTCAGCATTTGGTTGAATTAGTTGCTGCCTCGGATGGTTTGCAGCTTACCAACGATAGACTACTCAACATCCGTCACTTTGCCAATACCATGTTTAACATCATGCGTGGAGGGATTTTTGACGACAACTACAATATCGAGAAGGCCGATTTTGATAAGTACATGGCCAAGGCCAACAAAGAGGTGTATGCACGTACTGCCGATTTGATTGATGGTCTTGAAGATGTGTTCGACCTTCAAACTTTAAAAGCATTGGCTGAAGCTACCCCAGATGAAGACTTCAAGCGCCTTGCCTTAGAATATTTACCGTTGAAGTTTAGTCGTCGTCACGGGGATCCTTCACGTCCTTGGAACAAGTTCTCGATCAATACACGTGATGAGGTGACGGGAGAAAAAATCCTCGATTACCAAGGAAACTGGCGTGATATCTTCCAGAATTGGGAGGCATTGGCGCATTCGTACCCTGAATTTATGGAGGGTATGATCCACAAATTCTTGAACGCAACTACGTTTGACGGATATAACCCGTACCGTGTGGTAAAAGACGGTTTCGATTGGGAAACAATTGAGCCGGACAATCCATGGTCGTACATTGGGTACTGGGGTGATCACCAGATCATCTACTTGTTGAAATTCTTGGAGTTCATTGAGGCTTATTATCCAGGTACCTTGAAGGAGTATTTTGGACAGGAGCACTTTGTGTATGCGAACGTTCCTTACCGTATTAAGGAATACCAAGACCTTCTCAAGGATCCAAAGAACACGATCGATTTCGACCACAAGGAAGAAGAGGCGATTCAAGAACGTCGCGCTTCTGTAGGGGTAGATGGTGCCTTGCTATTGAACGGTAACTCTGAGATTCACAAAGTGAATTTCATTGAGAAGATTCTCGCTACTGTACTTGCTAAGGTGAGTAACTTCATCCCGGAGGGCGGTATCTGGATGAATACACAACGTCCGGAATGGAACGATGCCAACAATGCACTTGTAGGTAACGGGGTGAGTATGGTTACACTATATTACCTACGCAGATTCTTGGATTTCTTCGAGGGTATGCTTGAGGGAGAGAACGGTGATGTGAAGCTAAGTGCTGAGCTAGCTTCCTTCTTCCGTGGCGTAGTAGCCGCATTGAAGGCTAATGAAGGATTGATCGAATCGGGCTTTGATGATGTTCAGCGCAAGGCAGTATTAGATGCTTTAGGCGAACCGGCAAGTGCCTACCGCTTGGCCATTTATGAAAATGGCTTCTCGGGTGGTTTTGAAACTGTAGGCGCGGAAGAGATTCGCAGCTTTGCAGCATTGGCCAAAGCTTATATGGAACAAAGTATTCGTGCGAACAAGCGTGAGGACGGATTGTACCACGCGTACAATTTGATGACTGTCGACGGCGATACTGTAAAGGTGAGCTACCTATCAGAAATGCTAGAAGGTCAGGTTGCGGTATTAAGTTCGAAGTACTTGTCGGCGGCGCAAAGCGCGGATGTATTGGATGCTTTGAAAGCGAGCTCATTGTTCCGTGAAGACCAGTACAGCTACATTCTATATCCAAACAAAGACCTACCTAGATTCACAGCGAAAAACTGTATTCCTGCAGCACGCGCCGAAGCTTCTAAACTAGTCGCAGCGCTTCTTGAGGATGGAGATAAAACAGTCGTGCTTAAAGACAGAAACGGCGTATACCATTTCAATGGCATGTTCAACAACGTGAACAGTTTGCATGCTGCTTTAGATGCATTGTCAGCGAAATATGAAGAGCTAGTCGCAGCAGACCGAGGTTTACTCGCAGAAATATTTGAAGAGGTGTTCGACCACAAGTCGTTTACAGGTCGTTCTGGTACATTCTTCGGTTACGAAGGTTTGGGATCCATCTACTGGCACATGGTGAGTAAGCTTCTATTGGCGGCATACGAAAACACTAACGCGGCTATACAGACCGAAGACGGAACATTGATTGGACGCATGTACGATCACTATTTCGAAATCTTGGCCGGTATCGGAGCGCACAAGAGCCCAGAGTTATACGGTGCTTTCCCAACGGATCCATATTCGCACACACCGGGTGGTAAAGGTGCGCAGCAGCCAGGAATGACAGGTCAGGTGAAAGAGGATTTGATCAGCCGATTCGGCGAGCTTGGTGTATCCGTTAAAAACGGCCAGCTGAGCTTTGTACCTAAGATTCTTCGCGCAGAAGAATTCTTGGAATCTGCAAGCGAATTCGAGTACGTAAATTTAGATAATGAAGTAGCCAAGGTTGCAGTTCCAAGCGGCTGTCTGGCTTTCACATACTGTCAGGTCCCTGTAGTTTACCAACGTGCTGAAGCAGCCAAAGTGGTCGTACACACTGAATCAGGTACCGAAGAAGTAATCGGCAGCACTTTGAGTGCCGAGGTGACTTCTGAATTGTTCCGTAGAACGAACAACGTAAAACAGATCACCGTATCTGTTGTGAAATAAGATTGAATGATTGGAGCAGGAAAAAGAATTCTCGGCTTTGGCGCATTGGTAGTTTTACTGATGTTGAGTTCTTGTAATGCTAAGAATGAGCCTATGGCAATGAGTAAGAGTGCAAAAGAAATTCTTGGGAACCCAGCGTACCGAGCGATTTCATACGGAGGGTATCGAGGTAAGAATAGGGACGAGCAACCTACCATCGAAGAGCTGAAAGAAGATTTAAAGATCATGTCAGCGATGGGAGTTCGATTGCTACGTACTTACAACCTACAACTTCCACACGCACCCAACGTACTCAAGGCTATAAAAGCGCTCAAGGAGGAAGATCCTTCCTTCGAAATGTACGTTATGCTCGGAGCTTGGATTGATTGTCAAGGCGCTTGGACTTCTGAGGCTCCAGACCACAGTAAGGAAAGTGAGGAGAACAATACAAGCGAGATTCAAAAGGCAGTGCGCTATGCCAACGAATATCCTGATATAGTGAAGATCATTGCTGTGGGTAATGAAGCCATGGTGCATTGGGCGGCCAGTTATTTTGTTCACCCTTCAGTCATCTTGAAGTATGTGAATTACCTCCAAGAGTTGAAGCGCATGGGGAAATTACCGGCAGACCTTTGGGTGACTTCTTCAGATAATTTCGCCTCATGGGGCGGCGGGGAAGAAGCCTATCACCTTCGCGAGTTAGAAGAGCTGGTCATGGCGGTGGACTATGTGAGTATGCATACCTATCCTTTCCATGATACGCATTACAACAGTGCGTTTTGGGAGAGTCCAGCGGATGAAGCCAATGGATTTTCTGACCACGACCGTGTTTTAATGGCGATGCAACGTGCGGCGTTTTATGCCCAAGGTCAATACGAAAGTGTGAAGGCCTATGTGCACGGTATTGCACCGGACAAGCCAATTCATATCGGTGAAACGGGCTGGTCAAGTGTTAGCGTTGGATTTTACGGGAATAACGGCTCTTTTGCAGCTGACGAGTATAAGCAAGCCATCTACCACAATGCCATGCGTGAATGGACGGATGCAGAAGGGATAAGCTGTTTTTATTTCGAAGCCTTCGACGAGCAATGGAAAGACCCTAATCATCCAGATGGATCTGAAAATCATTTTGGATTAATCACCTTGGATGGACAAGCCAAATACGGCTTATGGGATTTGGTGGATGAAGGTGTTTTTGAAGGTTTGACTCGAGGAGGTCAAGAGATTACGAAGACTTTTGGAGGAGATACTACTGCGCTGTTACAGACCGTTAGCGCACCAAAAAGAAGACGTTAAGATGAAGAAATTTGCTGCTCTTTTTGCGATGGTTTTATTGGCTGCTTGTAGCAGTGAAGAAAACCAAGTTGTAGAAAAAAAACAGGTGCCTTCGGAGTATTTCAAGGCTATATGTTACCACCCTGTAAACGTTGGGAATACCGAGCGTAGTTGGGAGTATATCGACCAAGATTTGGACCTGATGCAAGAGGCTGGAATTTCTGTCATTCGAGTATACATGCCTATTACGGATGAGAATGTTCTAGATAAACTTGCCGAACGTGGAATGAAGGTCATTACCAGTTTTGGTTACAACCAAGACAGTGTTTTTGATTTGTATTCCGGTACCTATTTAGATTATGTAATCAAGTACAAGAACCATCCTGCAATTTACTTATGGGAGCTGGGCAACGAATACAATTACCATCCGGAATGGTTTGACGGTGATTTAATGAACTGGTACACGACGTTAGAAAAAGCAGTAGATGCCATCCACGCGGAAGACACTACACACCTAGTTACAACTGCCCACGGCGAAGTTCCGGATTCAACCGCGATGTACTATGGCCGTCATTTAGACATGTGGGGCTTCAATGTGTATCGTTGGGACCTACCTGCATCATTTGTTACCGATTGGAGGTCGAAAAGTGATAAGCCTTTCTATTTCTCAGAGTTGGGAGCAGACAGTTACATGACTATCGAAAAAGACTCTCTTGAGCAAGGCGTGAACGAACGTGCTCAGGCAGTTGCCGTAAGTCATATCATAGATGAATTAGAACCTCACGCTCATGAATTTGAAGGAATGACGCTATTTTCATTTACCGACGGTTGGTGGAAAGCGGGTAATCCGGAAATTCAGGATATTGGAGGTTGGGCGCCGAACAGCAGCGGTGTTCCATACGACGGCTCACCCAACGAGGAGTTTTGGGGAATTGTCAATATTGACAGAACGAAAAAGGAGGTCTTTGCTGCTGTTAGAGACAGATTTAAAAAAGAATGATGAAAGCGAAGCTCATACCCGTCCTAACTTTAGGTCTGATGATTCAGGCCTGTAGCCCAGAATCAACTATGAAAGTGAATGTATTTGAAACTTCAGCATCCGGGAAGAATTTAGAACAGGTAAGTGCTTTTGAGAAGACAGAAAACCATTCTTCTATTTCGGTAAATACTGAGATCAAGCGTCAAGAAATTATTGGTTTCGGGGGTGCTTTTACAGAATCTTCGGCCTACAACTTGAACCAGCTGAGTCCAGAAAACCGCATGGAGGTACTGCAAGCCTATTTTTCTAAGGAAGGCTCTGCGTACAGTTTAACACGGACACACATGAATTCGTGTGATTTTTCCGTGAGTAATTACTCGTACACACCTGTGGAGGGTGATGTTAACCTGGAACATTTCAGCGTCGAAGAAGATCGCGACGACCTCATTCCAATGATTAAGGATGCGCAGAACATTAGTGAAGAGGGTTTTAAACTCTTTGCCTCACCATGGTCCGCAGCACCTTGGATGAAAGACAACAACGAATGGCGTGCCGGCAAACTCAAGGAAGAATATTACCCAACGTGGGCGTTGTTCTTCAGCAAGTATGTGGATGCATATACCGCAGAGGGTATTGATTTATGGGGCTTCACTGTAGAAAACGAGCCGCACGGCAACGGTGGTAATTGGGAGAGTATGCATTACTCGCCTGAAGAAATGACTCGATTCGTAAATGAGCATTTAGGTCCCCAACTTGAAGCAGACGGCAAAGGAGATTTGATCATTTTAGGTTACGATCAGAACCGTCAAGGAATCCAAGAATGGGCGGATGTAATGTACAAGGACGAAGAGTCCAAGAAATACTA
>Ga0213865_10002257_pt1 | contig 12162 bp, 12 predicted proteins | sample PICome_6_FD_160100 | JGI IMG/M metagenome (GOLD analysis project Ga0213865, IMG submission 160100) | Coastal seawater microbial communities near Pivers Island, North Carolina, United States - PICO282 | ecosystem: Environmental > Aquatic > Marine > Coastal | place: USA: North Carolina...
AACATTGTTGGCTGTTTTGGTAGCAGCCCTCGTTGCACCTTCGTTACCTGCGCCACCTTTTGAAACTATTTTTAGTGCTAGGGGTCTTTTGGGAGGTGTTACAGAGATCGGGGTTGGGCTTATGATGGGCTTTGTTTTGCAACTAGCTTTCGCGGCCGCAGTTTTTGCCGCTCAAGCACAGTCCATGACCATGGGGTTGGGATTTGCAATGGCGGTAGATCCCCAAAATGGTGTCCAAGTCCCTGTTGTAGCGCAAATGTTCGTGATTCTAATAACTCTTTTATTTTTGGCACTTGATGGTCACTTAGCATTGATTGCGGCAGTAGTAGAGTCCTATAACCTCGTCCCAATAGGCGCAATCGGAATTCCAACAGTCTCACTGTCAAGGGTGGTCGGGCTCGGATCATTGGTATTCACATGGGGGATTATGATGGCACTTCCCGTATTGACTGCGCTGCTTTTTATCAATATTGCTCTCGGTGTAATAACCAGAGCCGCTCCGCAACTCAATATCTTCGCCGTAGGATTCCCGGTCACGATTATTTCGGGGCTCCTGATAATGTTCATCGTAATGCCTATTTATATCGATGCCCTTTCGCGCTTAATTGAAGTTACCGTCAGCGCATCAATTAATGTATTCGGGTAGGAGTGGGCAATGGCAGAGGAGCAGCTCGGACAAGAACGCAGTGAGGAGCCAACCAGTAAACGCCTTGATGAGGCTCGCAAAAAGGGTCAAGTAGCTAGATCACGCGAGTTAAATACGTTTCTGGTTGTTGTCGGCGGTTTGACCTTCCTGTGGATGACTAGTAATCAGTTATCGAGCGCGACCGGGTCGCTAATGAGTGAATTTTTGAGCCCGACGGATGAGTTGATGACCAATCCTGACTTGCTCCTACCATACCTCGGGTCTGGCTTACAGTTAGGTATTTTGGTTGTTTCTCCGCTCTTATTGGTAACAGTGTTTTTAGCCTTGGTTGGCCCCGGGATTATGGGGGGGGTGACTTTTAGTGTCGACGCCCTCGCATTCAAACCTGAAAAACTTGATCCGATAAAAGGCCTGACTCGAATTTTTTCAACGAAGGGCTTAGTCGAACTTCTGAAGGCACTATTAAAATTCTTTTTAATTGCTGGCATATCGATTCTTTTGTTCTTCTCAATGCAGACTGAAATCATGTCTCTTACACGACTAAATGTTGTTGAGGGCATAGCTCGGTCTGGCGAAATAATAATTTGGGCGGCCCTTTGCGCAGCGCTGTCTCTAGCCGTAGTTGCGTTAATAGATATCCCTTTTCAAATATGGGATCACACTCAACAGCTGAAAATGACGAAGCAACAGGTTAAGGATGAATCGAAGGAGACCGAGGGGAGACCCGAGGTGAAGGCCCGTATTCGCCAGCTGCAGCATCAAACAGCTCAGAGAAGGATGTTGGAGGATGTGCCTAAGGCGGACGTAGTTATTACTAACCCTACGCACTACTCGGTTGCTTTAAAATATGACTCTGAGGGTGACTCGGCGCCCATTGTAGTTGCGAAAGGCGCTGATTTGATTGCCTTTAAAATCCGCTCAATTGCTTCCGAGCACAAGGTGCCTATCTACTCTGAACCACCTTTAGCACGGGCTATTTTTGGTTCGACCGAAATTGGGGATGAGATACCTGCACCTTTGTTCCTCGCCGTGGCGAGAGTGCTTGCGTATGTTTTCCAGCTCGCTCGCGCAAGTGCTACAGATTATGTGCCGCGCCCTGATGCGCTTCCGCTTCCTGATGAATTTGATAAATTTAATAACGAGGGCTCTCTAAATGGCCTCTAGTGCCTTAACTTTTAATTCGCCCATTCCTGCTCGAGTTGTATCGGGGTTAGGCACGCCTGCTGCAATGCTGATGATGCTGGGAATGATTGTACTCCCGCTACCAGCTATAGCATTAGATGTGCTTTTTACCGTAAGCATTGCATTGGCGATCATGGTCTTAATGGCCGCAATTTATGCAAATCGACCACTCGATTTTGGCGTATTCCCAACTGTTCTATTATTAGCGACTCTCCTTAGACTTGCACTGAATGTCGCATCAACGCGGGTGGTCTTGATCAATGGTCATACAGGCACGGACTCGGCTGGGCGTGTTATTGAGGCATTTGGTGAGTTTGTAGTGGGTGGCAGCTATGCTGTTGGTCTGGTTCTTTTTGCTATTCTGGTGGTCATTAATTTTGTCGTTGTAACAAAGGGAGCAACACGTGTTTCTGAGGTGACCGCTCGATTTACGCTGGATGCTATGCCAGGTAAACAGATGGCCATTGATGCCGACTTGAATGCTGGGCTAATTACTCAGGACGAGGCATTGGAACGCAGGGAGCGTGTAACACGTGAATCTGATTTTTATGGCGCAATGGATGGCGCATCTAAATTTGTTAGAGGTGATGCAATTGCCGGGATTCTGATTTTGTTTATTAACATTATCGGAGGTTTTGCAATTGGTACGCTGCAACACGGTCTTGATGCTAGCCAGGCGGCAGAAAACTATGTACTTCTGACTATTGGCGATGGTCTTGTAGCGCAAATACCTTCGATGCTTCTATCTACGGCGACCGCAATTATCGTCACTCGTGTCTCGGGTGAGCAGGACATGAGTGCAGAGGTCTCTAGACAACTTACTAGCAATCCCCGCGTTTTGTATGTCGCGGCCGGCATCATAGGAGTAATGGGTGCCGTCCCGGGAATGCCAAATTTGGTGTTCTTATCGATTGCTACATTGTTAGCAGTAATGGGTTATCAGCGTTCTCAAGCTCTAGAAGAACCTGAGATACTGGAAGCGAACTCGGCACCAGCATCTGCACCATTAAATCCTGAATTGAGCTGGGACGATGTATCGTCTTTAGATTCGATAGGCCTGGAAGTTGGATATCGACTAATACCACTTGTTGATCAAGCTCAAGGCGGTGATCTTTTGAGTCGAATCAAGGGTGTAAGGAAAAAAATGTCTCAAGAAATGGGGTTTCTTGTGGATACAGTTCATATTCGAGACAACCTTGACCTAGCGCCAAATATTTATCGGATAACGATCCACGGCGTGGTGATGGGGGAAGCCGAGTTAATCCCTGATCGAGAGCTAGCTATAAATCCAGGCCAGGTTTTCGATGATGTGGAGGGCATAGCAACGAAAGATCCTAGTTTCGGGTTGGATGCTCTTTGGATTGATCCAGCTCATCGAGACGTAGCCCAAACCGCAGGCTATACGGTTGTCGATAGCTCTACTGTAATAGCCACTCATTTGAGCCAGATCTTAAAAAATAACGCGGCGAAGTTGGTGGGGCAAGACGACGTTCAGCAGTTATTAGATCGGTTGAAAATCAATTCGCCTAAGCTGGTTGAGAACCTAATTCCTGGAGTAATGAGCCTTGCTGACGTTACTCGCGTAATCCATAACTTACTCGAAGAGGGCGTCCCAATTCGGGATATGAAAACTATTGCTGAGACGTTGTCCTTGCAGCGTGGCGCCGAGATAAATCCCGATGTAATGACTGCTCACGTTCGAGCCGCATTGGGCGCATCGATTTTTCAAAATGTTGCGGGTTCGGCTATCGAGCTTCCCGTAATGGTTCTTGACCCTCAGTTAGAGCAAATTATGAGTACTGCAGTACAGAGTAACGGTGGGGTGATCGAGCCCAACCTGGTTGATACCGTAATTACTGGAATTGGAGAAGCTACGGGAAAAATGGAAGCGGAGGGCGCGAGCCCGGTTCTTCTCGTTTCGGGAGTGATTCGCAGCTTTTTGGCTAATTTGCTCAGAGGACGAATGGCTAATTTTTATATCTTGGCTTATGACGAGATTCCTGCGGATAAAAATATTCGCGTCGTTACAACAATTGGTAAGCAGTCTGCTTGAAAGGAGAAGTTGGCCCATTAATTGCATTACAAGAGGAAATGCGGATCTTCGCTTTAAAATGAGCTAGGGCGTCAAGAAGCTGACGTAAGTTGGGAATTGGTATATGAATACAGAAACATTTATAGCGTGTGATAGCAAAAGTGCGCTTGCGAAAGTGAAAGCAAAATTAGGGGCGGATGCGTTAATCCTCGCGACGAAAAGAAGTGATGCGGGTGTTGAAATCTCTGCGATTCCTGGAGATCAATTGGTAGCAGACACCACTCCAGTCCTTGAGGCTCATTCGAATGCAGCGGTGAATGATATTACGCTAGGTTATTTAGATCGTGAGTTAAAGGCTCTCAGAGAGGTTCTCTATAGCGCCTTAGGCGAGCGAGCCTGGCAAGAGGTAGTAGGCAAGAAGCCAGTTCTGTCAGCGTTAGAGCAAAGGCTATTCACATTAGGATTAAGTAAATCCGCGATAGAAGAGGTCACATCAAATATTGACCTCTCTGCAGGTCTTAATAGTGGTTGGTCTGCAGCGCTCTCTAACTTGACGTCAACGATAGAGTCACCAAATGGCGCTGCTACAACCATGGGCCTTATGCCGAAGGCAATTTTGGGCGGAACAGGCACTTGCAGATCATTGATATGCCGGCAGCTGATAACAAAATCACTTCAAACCTCCAAGCCATCGCAAATTCTTGTTATTTCGGCCACACAAGATTCCTCGGGCGCGTTGCTAGACTTCTGTAAACGCGAAAAAGTTAGGCGTGTTCATGTGGATAGTATGCTGGAGGCAAGGCTATTAATGAAACGCTCCGGGCGTCGGAAGAAAATCATTATCGAAACAAGTGACCTGCTGCCCTCGTTAGGAATGAATGATCCTATATTTGATTTATTTAAAGATCGAGAGCTTGGTGTAGAGGTTATTTCAGTATTATCGGCAACCCATCAGTCTGAATTTTTGAGATCGATTGATCGTCATATTAAGCACTTACCAATTAGTGGAGCGATTATCTCCAAAATCTCTGATGCGGTCTCGCTGGGGGCGATTTTAGACAGTCTTGTCCTAACTGAAATTCCGTTATTAGGGATATCAGGACCATCTGATAGCGTCCTTCAGCCTGCGACTTCCAGCGGACTGATAAGGCTTGCCAAAAGGTTGGCTAGAGACAAAGTCGAAGAAAATAAGTTTGTGCCTCCATTACACGGTTATTCCCGGACTGCATCAACTCCCAAAATGGCGCGTAATTGATACTAATTAGGATTTAAAAATGCAGATAGTTGCGGTCACGGGTGGGAAAGGCGGAGTCGGTAAAACTAATGTTGCCGTAAATCTCTCAGTTGCACTCTCTAAAATCGGGAAAGACGTTGTGCTGTTCGATGCGGATCTCGGGTTAGCTAATGTAGATCTGCTAATGGGCCTGTCTATTCAACATACGCTTGCTGATGTAGTGTCTGGCGAAAAATCGTTTAGCGAGATAATTGTAACTACTAATACTGGTGTGAGGGTTATCCCAGCCGCATCTGGAATTCCCGAAATGGTAGATCTTTCCCAAGAGAGCAGAGCAGAGCTGATACGGAGCCTGTCTGATCAGCTACCGACGCCGGAGGTAATGATTGTAGATACTGGGGCGGGCATAGATCAGACGGTTCAAACGTTTGTTGCGGCGTGTCAGCTGCCAGTACTTGTTGTTTGTGATGAGCCCGCTTCGCTCACAGATTGCTATGCGCTCATTAAAGTGCTGCGGCACGGTAAAAACATTAAACAATTTAATGTACTGGTTAATCAGGTCGACTCTCACCTTCAAGGGAAAGATCTTTTTGAAAGACTTTCGTCGGTTGCGAACAAGCACCTCGATGTTAGTCTCTCTTACCTTGGCTCCATTCCGCTAGACCCCTATTTGAAACGTGCTGTTCAAGAGAGACGGCCGTTAGTTAATGCCTATCCCAGGTCTCCAGCGTCTCTAGCTTTTGCCTCTTGCGCAGAGCGGCTCCTAACCTTACCGATTGAAACTCAAAGTCCTGGAATGGCATTTTTCCTTGAGCAACTGCTGGAGGGTGTTCCTGCTGCATAGCAGGACACACTAAGGATGATAGCGGAATATGCGACACATTCGATGCTACAGGGAGATGGCCTGATTTCATTGCATCTGCCATTGGTGAAGCGTATTGCCAATCACTTGGCTGCAAAGCTACCTCCGCATATCGAAGTTGATGATTTAATACAAGTTGGCCTAATTGGGTTACTTAAAGCCAAAGATGATTATCAATCAGACTCAGGAGCGTCCTTCTCTACTTACGCAACGATAAGAATTCGTGGCGCAATGATGGATGAGCTCCGAACCCGTGACTGGCTTCCAAGGTCAGTGCAAAAAAGTCTTGGGAGAGTCGCAACCGCGTTGGACCACGCGGAACAGCGCCATGGAAGGGCTCCAGTGGACAGCGAAGTGGCTAGTGAGCTGGGAATAAGCCTCGTCGAATATCACGAACTCCTTTCAGAGATCTCATTTGCAAGACTTACCCCGATTGAAGATGTTGAGACTGTTAAGGGCAATATGGAGCCAGATCACGAAGTTTCCGAATTACTCCGGGCGACGGCTCTATCTGACGCAATCAAAGAGCTACCAGAAAAAGAACAGCTTATGATGTCGCTGTATTATGTGGATAACATGAACTTAAAAGAAATAGGCTTGGTGCTGGAGGTGAGTGAATCGAGAGTTTCGCAAATTCACGGCAAAGCGATTGCTCGCTTAAAGAGCCGATTAAAAGCTTGGACTTAGCGCGCTTTTGCTGGTGATTTAGCTACTCGAATCGATCGATAGGTTGCTTAATTATTATCTCAACTCGCCGGTTTCGAGCTCTTCCCTCCGCAGTCGTGTTGACTGCTTGAGGTCTGGTCGCTGCAAATCCAGACGCGGTCACTCGTCGTGGATTAATTCCGGTTTCAGGCCGGACTAGCCGTCTGGTTACCGATGCGGCGCGAGATACAGCGAGGTCCCAGTTTGAGGGGTAGGCAAATGAATTAATTGGTATGCTGTCGGTGTGGCCTTCTACAAAAACCCTTCCTTCGATTTGACCTATAGCACTTCCAATTTTATCAATCACTTTTACGAAATCGTTATTTAGGTAAGCTGAACCAGACGTAAATGAGCCTTTTTCTCTAATTCTAATAAGTATTGTCCGTTCCTCACTTTCTACATCAATCTGCCCTGCTTCGATTTCTGCACGAAGGAGCTTTCTCAGCATGTCGGCATCAATTTCAGTATCCCTAACCAGTTGCATCATCTCATCTAAAGTTTCCACTGCTTCGCGCATATCCCGCTCCCTTTCTCTCTCAGCGTCAGGTTCCCCCAACCGAAGTGAATCTCTTTCTTGTTCGCGGGTAATCTGCTGAATGGTTTCTACTGGAGTCTCGTCAGGTATTCCTGGTTGAAAGTGAGTGGCGACTACGCTTGTGCCCTTCGGTATGTCTTCGAGAGGAATCTCCCTTTGCACACCAAATGCATTGATCATATTTGACTGAATCTGCTTGTATTTGATGGGATCAAAATCTGCGATTGACAGTAAAACCACAAAAAAGCATAGGAGAAGAGACAGTAAGTCGGAAAAAGTAACCAACCAGCCTTGACTAGGTTTTTCATCTTCCTCGGCATCGAATGTATTAGGGTCTTGGCTCATGCGGCGTCTTTTTCAGTCTTGTCCGAGCCTTCGCCCTTGGACACTTTGGTTGGATCTAAATATGCAGCCAGAACGCTCGCAATCACTCGTGGATTTTGTCCTCCCTGGATTGCCATCACCCCGTCTATACTTATTAGAAGGCTGAGTTTGGCGTCATTCGAGCGAAACTTTAGTTTGTCGGCGACGGGAAGGAAAACAACATTCGCAAAAACGGACCCCCACAGTGTGGTAAGTAGTGCTGCAGCCATGGCTGGGCCAATCGCTTTGGGGTCATCCATGTTTGCCATCATTGCGACTAGACCGATGACCGTACCGATCATGCCAAATGCCGGAGAGGTATCACCCATGGATCTCCACACTTTCTCACTGGCGGAATTTCTGTCGATGATTCCTTTCATATTAGAAAGCATCGTTTGCTTCAGTACGTCTGGTTTACTTCCATCGATAATCTGACGGATGCCTTCCGCTAAAAAGTTATCTGAAATTTTTCGTTTCTCTAGCTCCAAAAACCCTTGTTTTCGAGCAATCTCAGCCATCTCTATGATCTCGTCGATGAGGGATTGGGGGTTTTGACTGCCACCAGTGAATATTTTCGCAACAACCCCAAGCGAGCTAGTAAAGTGGGCCATGCTGTAGCGCATCATGGTGCCTGCAACGGTGCCCCCTAGTACAAAGACGATAGACACAAGCGCTGTGCGTGAACCAAAGAACATTTGTAGCTGGTCTTGGTCAATTATGAGAAGCGCAACAGCGCCAATACTCAAAAGCCAGCCAATAATTGTTGCAATATCCATAATGCCCCTTACGTGTCAGTTTTAATGGAAGCAACTCCTGCACGAGTATAGTCTATACGATGGATTGACGCTCCATCGGAGATTTGCATTGGAAGAGCTCCAGTTAACGCTTACACCATCTCGTATTGACCAAAGAAACCAAGGCGTCATGCTGGCGAATTGGCGAGTAGGGCAAACATTGAATGCTTTAGTGGCAGATAGAATGCCAAATGGCGCTCTGATATTGGCGGTTGGCGGTCAAACTTTTATTTCCTCGAAAGACATACCTGTTCAGCCTGGCACTAAAGTAATGCTTGAGGTGCACCAGACTGAACCAAAGCTGGTGCTTAAGCTATTGGAAGAGACCAATTCACTGCTGGACCCGAGACCTAAAAATTTTAATTTTGGCGTTGAATTGAGGCCGCCGGCCCCTGCTAAAGGGCTCGCCGCTCTTATGGAGAGCCTGTCGACCAATGCGTTGTCGGACCGTGTTGCAAGTTCATTAAAAGTTCAAGAGCTTGAGCGCTTGCTAGTTAATAACTTCATAAGATCGGGCAGTATTACCCCAGGTAATGTGGCCACAGCTTTTATTAGTTCTGGCCTTTTTACGGAGGCATTGTGGTTTGCAAATAGATCAAACCTTGCGGCTGGGTCGACAAAGACTATCTTATTACTTCTAAAGGAGCGGATATTTCTTGCGCTGAGAGCGATCACTCTTTCACCTGCAGAGCGCAAATCACTTGAGCGAATGCTTGGTCTCGTAGAGGCTCAACTGCGTTCAATAACTTACCAGCAGGTGGGTTCAATTCCTACTGAGTCTGGGCATAATAAGTGGCTGACGAGCCTTCCGCTTCAGTTGGGTGAGAAGCTAATAGAGCTAGATATCGAGATTGATTATGGGTCGGAGCAAACAGGAGAGCCCCCCAATTTTTGGAGACTGTGCTTGTCGTTCGAGCTTGAAACGTTGGGATCCATAAAAGCCCTCATCACCTCAATTAATAACCGCTTTAATATTGAATTTGAGGTTCCTGATCATATGACAAACAGAGTGAACGACTCTTTGTCTTTACTGAGAGCGGGTTTGCAATCAGCGGGGCTTGAAGTTGAAAAACTTGCTGCGTCATCAGTAAAACCTACTGTTGAAAGTAAAGAGAGCAAGTCTGCTAAGCATATAGACCTTTCCGCATGACTTTCCGAGATACCCCTAAAACCTCGGTGGCCCTTAATTATGACGGCACTGGTGCGCCTGTTGTTTCAGCCTCTGGCAGCGGATTGCTTGCTGAAGAGATAGTTGATCGCGCACGACAAGCTGGTGTTCCGGTGATCGAGGATGGTCGCCTCGCTAACTTACTGGCTACTGTGCCGCTTGGGGATGAGATACCGGCCGAATTATACGTCGCAGTAGCTGAGGTTTTAGTTTTTGTGCTCACACTAGAGTATCAATTTGAAAGTGAGATTTAGCAGTCGTTTTCTTGAATCAGGGTGCAGGTTGACTTAGGAGCTAAAAATCGCCACTCTTGATTTGCATATCAGTTGTGGGTAACGGTAAGTAACGTGATGCGCTTAGCACTGTTTGATGATGAAAAGACGTGAAATGATGGCAGAGAAAGACACATCGGACCTGACCGGTTTTATAAAAGCTATGCAAGCTGCATCAGCTAGACAAATATTACAGCTCGGGGTGGTGGACGAAGCGTTTGTCCTCGCAGTGCTTGAGCAACAGCAATCTCCTAAGCCATTACACCTTCACTGTGTTGCAAGTCATGACCTGACCGAAGCGGCTAAGTTTGATAGTTTGATATCTAATATCGATATTGGCGACGATATTGAAATAGTGCTTACTAAGCACCTTGGGTCTGAAACGGAGATAAATGATGAGGTTTTATCTATCGCCGAAGCCAGTCCTTTTGATGCAATATTCATTTCCGGCTCTTCCTCCGCCGAGGCGTTATTAACCGCACTGATGGTGGGTAATGAAAGCTTGAAACCGGGAGGCATACTGGGAATTGCACGGAGGTTGATCGATGACAGGGCTATGGAAACGGCCATATCAAGCTTTTTAGAAATGTATGGTGATATCTACGATCAGCCTGGCGGAGAGTTGCTAGTCAAAAAATGATACTTCTGGATAAGCGTGAAGGCTCAAGGGATTTTGTTTGAAGCTCCTAAACACTTGTGCAATGATTTTCATACTGCTGGTGACGTGTCCTGTGGACGCTGTAGGCATTGACTCAGCCGCGGATGGATCAAAAGCGATAAAATTGGAGTCGGCTAGTGGATTGCGTGGTTGTTTCGCTCGCGCACTGAGAGGCCACAGTCAACGTAATACCGATTTCTTTTTAAAAACAAAAAACTTTCTTAACAAAAAAAAGTTACTAGTCAATCACAGCATTCTGAGTGAAAAGAGACTCTGTGACGACATCAACTTCTGCAAGCAAACGTTTCCCCAAGATCAAGAGGACACTCCTGAGTGCGAGATGCTTTGAGTTGCTAGATTCTCTGCGGCCGCCTTCGCGATCAGTTCGAAGTCTCGGGAGAGCTCTTTTGAAGTCTGTCTATCTGCCTCTGAGTAACATGCGCCGTAAGTTTATTTATGCTCAATTCTTGACCACGAGAAAATCGAACTCTGATCCAATAGCCTGGATTCTCTGAGTCTGCTGATGTTCGCGACTCTAGAACCGTCGCGATCATCCTGATATCACAGCTCAGTGTTTCTAGTTCCAAGCATATCTCAATCAAAGTATCTTCTTCGGCAAATGTTTTAGAGAAAAACCCAATCCCGCTACTGCTAAGGCTTACCTCTACCGTGTCCTTGGGCAAATTCTGTGGTGGGTCAATCGGGTTCGGAGCCGAATTCAACTGAACTAAGGCCGTTTCGAGGAGGTCCATTTTCTGAGTTGTTAGATCAATAAGCTCTGAAAGGTCTGAACTCAAAGGTGACAACCTTTCTTGAGTCTTGCTGATTCTTTCCGAGAGTGCTTGGACTTCCAGGCTAATCTGGTGGCTGCCCTTAACATTCTGCCATGCGAGTGGCAGTTGATCCTGAATGTGATAAAAATCTCTGGTCTTCTTGATCATAGCGATAGATGCTCAATCACACACTGGGATGAGTCATGACAAAATTCTTGCTTGATTTTAATGGATGTACTCAATAAACCCTACAGGAAAATAACACATACGATACTTGATAAGTTGATAACGTTCCGGTTTTTTGTTTACTGACGCCGCGCCAAAGGGCAACAACGTGGCTTTTTTAATGCAGCTTTGCAACCTTTTTGGATCAGCCTATCGCCCGCTTCTCATCTCAAACTACGCTGCCGACCATCTTAAGTGCATGAGAGCCATACCCAGACGGATTTGTTAAAGGAGCATTGAGTACTATGCTTCTTACATGGTTGCGAGGTAATTTAATAATAGGAATATCAGTAGCTATCATTACATTGATAACGGTAACCGCACAACTTTTATGTTGCCGTGACTCTTAGGCGGCGGCTGCGCTCGAGTGGAACAACGAACACTGACTAGGGTGACAGAGATATCTCAGAAAAAGAGAGATATTCGTAAACTGCTACTATATTCTAAACACGTGACAAAACATGGCTAGCTGGTATCGCCGTCACGCCAAAAATGCACCAGCAGTTCTTAGCTTTGTAGCTGGCCATACTCATTACCTTATTTTTTTTACCTCAGGGAGTTGAAACTTAATGGAGCTCTTAAATACGCCAATCGGTTGCTATTTTATTGACTCTCGTGACAAGTTTGTTGCCAAAGAGCTTCGGCTGACAGGCGACTACCAGCCATTAGAAAGAGCGCTATATTTTAAACTACTAAAACCCACTGATGACGTG
>Ga0213865_10002258_pt1 | contig 12161 bp, 9 predicted proteins | sample PICome_6_FD_160100 | JGI IMG/M metagenome (GOLD analysis project Ga0213865, IMG submission 160100) | Coastal seawater microbial communities near Pivers Island, North Carolina, United States - PICO282 | ecosystem: Environmental > Aquatic > Marine > Coastal | place: USA: North Carolina | collected...
TCTCTGCCTGGTCTTGACCTTCTAGCACCAGCACCTCCCGAAATGCCTGAAGCACCGCCGGCACCACCAGAAATGCCTCCAATGCCTGAAGCACCTCCTGGTCTTGACCTATTGACTCCTCTAGCACCGGGTCCAGTTGAAGAAACACCAGCTGTTCCAACAATGGATTTGCTCTCACCTCTTGCACCTGTTCAAGAAACAGAAGAACAGTCAGCCGATGCTCTCCTTACTCCGCCGTCTACACCAGATCCACTTGCTGCAATGGACGCCTTGGCTCCAGTCGATGAGAATCCTGTGGCCAGCGGTGAAATCGCAGGAGCTACAATTCGTTCCAGTGTAGAGGTCGATGATGTTCCTGGAGACAAGCTTGAAGGAACACTTCATGAAATTGAAAAATCAACCTTGACCGCCGATGGTACAATCGTAAAGCAATCCATTAAGGGAACACTAACCGTCAATAATCCATCTTCAGATGATAGAATTTATGACATTGATGTTCTACTCGACAATGCGGAATCAACCGATATTGGTGGAGATCAAATCTCAGTTGATGAACTTGAAGCAGGAAAGAATTACGTCAAAAAGTACTCAGTTGCCAATGCTCAAATGCTTGTACTAAGAGAGAAACTCGATACAAATCCTGCACGTGACAACGAGCGTTCGCTAAGTATTGCACTCTCTGAGGAACCTGGTACCATCGCTCTTGAAATTGAAGTGGAAAACGTTTCATCTGTTGCCCTTCGAGACATTACAGTAACTCGGGGCCTACCTGATAGCGTACAGTTCAATCACACTGCAGGTGCAGCTGTTGACGGAAACACTCTGACATGGGAAGTCGGCTCACTCCATCCTGGCGAAAAGCAAGTGCTATCAATCGAAGGACAGATTAGTGTAACTTCCACCAAGACAATCAACGCTGGATCAGCTCAGGCGACATACAAAGCTGATGCAACACTCTCGAATCTATCGTTCCGTGACCTAGATGCATTCTGCCGTGGATTCACGTATATGCGAGTTCGAGAAGATGAGCGCCCAGATAATTGGATTTGTCAAACCATCTTCGAAAACCGTTCATCATTTGCCGTAGATCTGGTTAAGCTCCAAGTTCGAATGAAGGGAAGTGAGGAACTACTGTTCGACGTTAACGACGTCAAGGAAGACGTACATCCTCAAGGAAAGTGGGAAAGTGAAGAGAGAAATGTCATGGCAACAGCTGAACCTGATTTCACATACGACCTCTCCTACACTGTTCTACCAAGAGCTGTCCAGAAAACTGAAGGTACGATTAAACTTGAAGAGAGTAGTTTTACTGTTGTTGATGCTGATATCTCTAAGTCGTATTCTACAGACACTCTCAAGTCGTTTAGACAACAACATGTCTCAGCATCTCTTGAAGTGAAGAATACTGGTTCTGCAGTAATTAATCTCATGCGAATCACAGATGACATACCTGGATTATTCCAGGCCCCTGACATGGATGCTATGACAATCCTCATCGATGGAAAAGAGTTGCCAGAAGACCAATGGAAGGGAGAACTCTCTGCTGGAATCACACTCGAAAAGGATCATCGCTCACCAGATGGTGAGGGGCACACAATGACGCTCACTGTTGGCACCAAGGGCCCAATTGGTCTCAAGCCTGGGAAGAGCATGGTTGTCAAGTACAAACTGAATGCACCTGATCCAACACCTGCTAACGAGAGAGTCGATGCCCCTGCTCGATTCCAATTCAGTTCAGAACAATTCGGACCTGTATGTCTTCGAGACGTACCTGATGCACCATCGATTCGTGTTAGCCACCTGAGAAGAAATTTCTCCGCAGGAAAGCAAGCAATACCGATGGGAGGAAAAGGTCGTTACGAAGTTCTCATTCTCTTTGAGAATAACGGAGATACTGCACTACAAGATGTATTCATCAAGGATGTTATTCCGTCCAACTTTGAGATCAAAGATTGGCATGTCCGTGGTGCAGGCGGAGAAAAGCGTACAGATGTTGAAATGTCAACAAACGAAACTGAAGATGGAATTGAAATCACATGGAAACTCCCAGTCGTTGGCAAAGGAGAGCGTCTTGACGTTTCCTTTGAAATCAAGGGCGAAGGCGAGATTGATGCTGAAGCATTGAACCGATTCCATGGCGCACACTTCGGAGATGAACTTGAATCTGATGAAGACGATGTACAGACTGAAGAAGCAGTTGCTGAAGAAACAGAAGAAACCACTGAAGAAGAAGGAGTCGTTGAAGAAGCAGAAGAAACCACTGGGGAAGAAGATTCTGAAGAACCTGCTATCAAATTCAGAGAAGACATCATGCTAAGAGTCATGGATGAATTTGGTATTGAAGACCGAGACGCATTCCTAGAACACGCAATGAACTTTGACTTAGATGACAATGGTTACCTCAAGAAGGCTGAATTTGTGGCTGCTGCTGAAGCGTTCACTGCTGGAAATGAATCCGAGGAAGAACCTGTTGAAGAAGCACCAGTAGAGGAAACCGAATCTGTGGAAGAAGCACCAGTAGAGGAAACTGAATCCGAAGATGCTGCTGAAAGCAAGTCATGTCCTATCTGTTCAACTTCGAACAATGCTGATGCCGGAACATGCACTGCGTGCGGTTACACCTTCGAGTGATTCAGAAAGGTAAGTTCCACTGTGGCCATTCCTCATGATCTGAGGAACTGCTGACGAGAACTATGACGTGACGTTTTGTGTTTTGAAGCACGTCATTGAGTGATGAATGTGTTGAAGGTGGAATAACCCCGTCTCTCAGATCAACCGCAAGCCAAGCAGTCGGATATTGTTTGAGACATGCCTCAAGTTCAGCTTCAATTCCTTTTGGCGGTACTCCTTGGCGAACGCTTGCTAGAAAAGACCAATTAGAAATTGTACGACGTTCACTATCTGTCCAGAGAATAACGCGTTCCGTCATCTGAATTTTTTCGAGTTGCTCTAACGCTTCAGATTCAGTACAACACACGGGTCTTCCTGGCATTGGCATAGGAACTGGGTGCTGCCATGTAGTGGTGACATCGAGAGGTTCTTTGCGGCGCATGTATACAGGACAACATCCTATCGTTTGAATTCAACGGAAGACCAACCTTCATGACCCTCATGCAACACAGATACACCATGGCGAGCCGACCAGCACCTCCACCACCCCCTCCTCCAAATGGTTCGATGCTGACAATGTTGCTGGTCATGGTCTTGATGAGTTTCCTTATCATCAATCCAAATATCCGGAATTCTCTTGGCAACATGGCTGATCCAATTCTTGCTCCTGTCTTACCAGAAACAGAATTCTTCGTACTTACAGTACTCATTCTAGGAACATTTTCGATGACAATGAACACTGTTCTTCGTAATCTTTTCATGGATCCTATCGCACAAGCACACATTGCCCACCGACAAGGTCAAGTCCGACGAATGATGAACGATGGAAGAATGAGCCGAGACCCAATCTTAATGGAAAAAGCGAACACACTTCGTGAACAAATGATGCCTGAACAATTGAAAGTTCAGATGGGCGCAATGCGACCAATGATGTTTACTATGATTTTCATTATCGGAATTTTTGCTTGGTTAACAACTGCAGTTGAATCGTTCAGAGTTGATTATGTCTCTCTACCTTGGACACCTCGTTGGGATTTACTGGATGATAAATTTCTGTTCTTCCCCGCATGGATATGCGCATACATCTGCATGAGTGCACCTCTCGGACGAATCGTCGATCGGCATATCAAATTGATTCGATACAGAAAGCATCCAGTTGTACTCGCAAATGAAAAATTGAGTGAACCTTTGCTTCACCTTGTCGTATCCGATGAAAGTTCAGAATCCAAACAAGCAAAGAACCGACGAAGTAAATCTCGTAAGAACGGTCCAAAGAAGCAACAGAAGAATGCGGCCAAGGCGGAGGCAAAATCAGTTGCCAAGGAGCCTACATCCGTGCATATTTGCCCTGAGTGCATGAGTGAAGACGTTGAAAAGAAAGGACCTCGTTCGTTACGATGCACCGTTTGTTACCATGAATGGGTGTGACCAATGCTCAAAGTGACCATTTCTGGGCATCCAGGAAGTGGCACGAGTACACTTGTGTCTCTTTTGTGTGAAACTAAAGGGTGGTCTTCACTCAACGGAGGTGAATTGTTTCGACAAGAAGCAAAACGACGTAACATGAGTCTTGCAGACTTTGGACAGTTGTGTAAAGAGGATCTTGAGGTTGATCGACAGCTCGATTCTCTTCTGAAAGAACAGATGATGCGAACGGATGAAGAAGCCCCCTCAGTTGTTGAAAGTCGACTCTCTGGTTGGTGGGCATACAAACTTGGGCTATCCACACCGCGTATCTGGTTGGAAGTTGATGATATTGAACGAGCAAAAAGAGTTCAAGCACGAGAAGGTGGAGATTTGGAATCAATCATCGATGCGAACAAACAACGGTCAAAAGTTGATGAACAGAGATTTGATGAATTGTATGGTCTGCTTCCACAACAAACAGAACCGTACACACACATCATCAATGCCTCTGACCTAAACGCTCAAGAAGTGCTGGCCTCGGTTCTCCACATACTGGAGGAATAAAATTGGGTTCTGCAACTATGATATTAGATGAAAAGGCTTCAACGGATGAAGCCCTTGGGACCTATCCTGATCAGAAAACCATTGAGCAGCGTCTCGAAGGTGGATTCTTTCTTCTTGACAAAGGAGCGGGCCCTACGTCTCATCAAGTGGCTGCTTGGGTTCGAGATTTACTCGGATTAACCCGTCTGGGCCATGGAGGAACTCTGGATCCATTCGCAACCGGAGTTCTTCCCTTGATGGCTGGAAAATCCATGCGATTAACAAAACAGATTCTGGAGCATGATAAGACCTATATCGCAATCTTTCAAATGAAAACACCAGTCGATGAAGATCGAATGGATGAAGTCATTCAACAACTCACTGGACGAATCTATAACGTACCTCCAGAAATTTCAGCTGTTCGTGTTCAAGTGCGGACACGAAGGATTCACGAGTTCACTGTTCTAGATCGTAATGAAAAACTCATCATCACACGAATCCGATGTGAGGCTGGAACCTATATTCGAACAATGGCCAAAGATATGGGGCTCTTGTTAGACCAACCAATTACATTGAAGGAACTTCGAAGAGAAGATTCTGGAAGTTTCGATTTAAAGGACTGTGTCCAACTTCACGATATTGCTGATGCAGTATGGTTGTGGAAGGAATGCAATGAACCAGAAGCACTCTCAAGAATGCTTCATCCTATTGAAAAGTTGATGACACATCTTCCACGAATCGTAGTAAAAGATAGTGCAGTAGCAGCATTGGCACATGGCGCACCATTACTTCGACCAGGATTGGTATCCATTCCTGGAGATCTTTCTGTTGGACAAAATGTCCTTGTCACCAGCATCAAAGGCGAAGCAGTTTGCTTCGTCAAAGTTAACTTCAACAGCAAAGACATCTCTACCATGGAAAAGGGCGAAATCGCTCGACCATCAGCAGTATTGATCGCAGATGATGTGTATCCGCGACGCTGGTGATTCAAGCTTCGTAGTACTCTTCGTAGATGTATTCTTCAGTTTCTATTCGTATTTTTAATTCAGACATGTCCCCACACCCATTCCATCAGTCAAACTGAACGACCCCCACAGTCTTGGAATAATCGCCGCTTTGGCATCTCCATTATGAAGATTCACGTGTATTTTGGGATTATCCGACAAGCGGATATTGGTTTGAATTGGCTGCTAATCAAGTATGAAGAAAGGAAATTTCTCGAATGAAAACGAACTTAACCAAGGAAAACAGGTTCATCGCCTTCCCGCCATTGTTTGTGTTTAACCATGCATCCTTTGAACAGATGACTCTCAAGGATTCCATGAAGCCAATTGTGGAGATGTGGCAAGTGAAGTTGATCAAACCATGCTCGATCAGTATTTGCAAATTGTCGAACAAATGGTGAAAGGGCTAGGTCTGCTAAACTGATGGAATCTCCACAAAGGAAGGCTTGATTGGACAATCGCTCATCATATGTTTTGAGAATTGATAATGCCTGTTCTCTGTGTTCATCTGAAGAGAGGACGTTCTCGTAACGATTGTTGTACTTGTATCGATCTAGATGGTGTTTGAATTCTCCATCGTTGACATCAATAAGTTCCTTCCAATCGCCAACAAGCCATGATTCATCTAAACTCCACAACATAATGTCGAGGCTTTCTTCGATAACTGCACCATCTGGTAAGAGAAGCACGGGGACGGTTCCCTTTGGAGATATTTTCATCATATGTTCAGGACGATCTTTGAGGATAACTTCTCTTAGTTCTACTCCAACTCCAGATTCAAGTAAGGACATTCTTGCTCGCATTGCATAGGGGCAACGACGAAAACTGTATAGAATTGGTTTCGTCATTTCATCACTCATACTTACGTATCTTTGCTGGAGCAAATAAAGTAAAGGCACCAACGATAGCAGCAAGGACAAGGATACTAATGATCCAAATAGTCGTTGTCGACAATCCTTCATCAGAATTGACGCTGTCTGTAACAGATGCTTCAATCAAGATGAGGTTCTTTGTCCCCTCATTATTGGTTTCATCACCTTCATCGATGACTTCACCGCCGTCGACGATAGCATCAATACGAAGTAATTGTCCTTCAAACGGCGCTTGGAATTCACACGTTGCAATTGACATTGCACCTGGCTCAAGGGTTGTGATGCTTGCAATATCGCTTACCATCCCGTTACCTGTACATCGAATCGTAACCATCTCAGCGTTGACAAATCCATCATTGGCCACATAAACACGAACCGTTACATATGCTCCATGTTCTATTTCTGTTAATTCAACAAATGTCCCGTCTGGCGAACCTTGTCCAACAGCAACGGATTCAACACGTAAATCTGGCAGAGATCGAACATCTAAGTCCAGAACTCTTTCCACGCATGTCGTGGCATCACAAAGAGTCAATTCAACGGATGTATACCCAGGCGTAGGAGCAGTGATGAGAAGAGAACTGTTGATTAAATCAACTTCAACCCATGTTTTATTGCTCGAAATCGTGATTTCAGACACTTGAGTATCAACATCAGACCACCCAAAAGACAGACTTGTTGCAACAGCATGCTCAACTCGAACCAGTGAAGGGAACTCATTCAAAATAGGAACATCATCAATCGAATCAACAATGATATTGAACGATTCAGTATGGCTATTCCCAGCTTCGTCAGAGACTGTCATTATGATCTGAGCAGAACCTGATTGTTCAGGAAGAAGTGAAACTCTGACTTCGCCTTGGTCCATACTAACATTCACCAGATCTGGTTGAGAGTTTTGAAAATCAACACTCAGCAACGTTGGATCAGTTCGATCATCTGTGCATCGAGTCAACAATGGAACAAAGAGTCCACCACCATCTTCTGAGAGTTGCTGGTCCCCAACAAGTTGGCAAACTGGGTCTTCATCGTAGAAAATATCGTACCCTCCGCTCACATCTATAGAATTTACTTCCAGCGCAGTTGTGCTCGCACTACCGTCTGAATCCCATGTGAACCAAGTTTTGATCATGATGCTGAGGTCTGTTTGCCCAGATGACATGTAAGCACCAATTGGAATTTGATGATTGAAGGGTCCAACTGAAACAGGAAGATTCGCAACTGTGCTTCCACCTACGGAAATTGTCCATCTAGAATAGTTTCCATCGATTCCTGAACCATCCCCATAAATTCTTCCTGCGATACTGAGCGTTGGATCATTAACATCAACTCGAACGGACGTAACGCAAGCAGTATCTGTAAGAATTCGAATTTTGATGTATTCAGCCAAAGGCAGTGCCTCCGTATTATGAATTGTAAACGCTGAGAAGGATTCTCCATCATTGGAAGTGGCGTATTGCACACTCACATTTCCTTCTGTCTCTGATTCATTAACATCAAAGTGAATCCGGCCAAAATATTGTTCTGCTGGTCGTTGAAGAGCAAGGCTTGTCCATGACCCAATGGTGCTCATATCGGTTGATTCTAAACCGCATACGGAAAGCGACATGCCATTGTAGTCTCCTTGGCTCATATCGAGCTCTTGAATTGGCATTTCATGGCCAGAGGCTGTTGAGACTGCTTGAGCAACTTCGCCTCCATACCATGCCGTTTCCATCGTTACTTCAATACCAATAGCATCCAATTCTAAACGAGCATCATCGCTCTGGCCAACTGAGACATAATCCATAGTCAAACCAATTGATGATAGCATGGACCAGGACCAATCATCAACTGAACTAATGCTCAATCGATACGCAGAGTTGTTGATGTAATCAACTTCCCCGTTTGTATTTGACCAAGTTCGCATGATATCCGTTCCATTCGACCAATCCATTGAGAGTCGTACTGAATCGATGCTTAGCGTATCTGTAATCTTGAATGCGACGAGGACGTCAACAGAGGTGATCACATACTGAGTTGATGCAGAGAAGTCGAACCCATCAACACTCATGATTGGACCTGTTGACCAAGAGAACAATCCATCAGGAGATCCAACGACATTATCGGATTCTGTAGGGCTATTTGTCCCCCAAAATTCCATGGCATCCAGATTCTGTGGACGTTGGTGCACCATAGTGATTCGTTGATCTGCAACCATCGCATCAGTATAAGTTGCAGGTTGGGAGGTGAATGATGTCGTTGCTTGAGTGGTCCAATCAGTTGCATCAGTAAAGCTGCCTTGTGGGAACAGATCGTAATCCGCAGTTTCGTGAACACTTCGAGCACTCGCAGGATTTAGAGTGGGAACAAGCAGAACACCAAAAAACATCAAGCAGAGAAAGACGGACGTCACCTTGGCTCGCATGGTTTACACATTCAGCGGTAGCATTTCAATCAACGGGTTTCTCGATTGTCCGTCGGATTGTTGAAATACCTCGCTCATGACGGCTAAATCCCTATGGCTGTGGTGGTGTAGGGGTTAGCACGGCAGATTGTGGTTCTGCCAGCCCGGGTTCAATTCCCGGCCACGGCCCCATTTATTCTAATTCAGAAGAGTCAATCACGTGACCCATGCGATGGACCTTGGTTTGTAGATAATCCAAATTCTCTTCACCTATGCCTGCAATGAGTGGTACTTTCTTAGCAACTTCAATCCCATGTTTTTCAAGTTGCATGACTTTATCGGGATTATTGGTGAGAAGTGCAACCGTCGAAATACCCAGTTCAGAAAGCATAGTAGCTGCAATTTTGTAATCTCTCCCATCCGCAGGATGGCCGAGCATTATGTTTGCATCCAACGTGTCTGCTCCTTGATCTTGAAGATGATACGCCTGAATCTTTGCATGGAGGCCTATTCCTCTCCCTTCTTGGCGCAGGTACAGTAAGCAGCCATATCCAATGGTTGCTATCGCAGACAATGCTGCATCAAGTTGTGGACCACAATCACATCGCAAGGATGTAAATGCATCTCCGGTCAAGCATTCTGAGTGAACTCGAAGCAATACAGGATCGGGCCCATCCATTGATCCCATCATAAGCGCAACATGATCGAGACCTGTTTTCTCTTCATGATGCACGTGAATGTCAAACAAGCCCCATTTCGTAGGTAACTTTGCTGAACTAGGAACGTCAATTTCCACGTGATCTCACCTCGATGAGGAATGTGAATTCACCTTGACTTTTTTTGACATCAACAATCTGATGCGAAGTTCGCTCAATCATCATTGGAATGTCATGGAGCGTCTCAGGGTCACTAGCAAGGACTTCAAGGACCGAACCTTCAGATAAGGAAGAAAGTGCTTGCTTTGCCTCTGCAACGGGGACAGGACAAAAGAAACCAAGAACATCAAGACGATGTGTTGGCTTCTTTGTGGGCTCATCCATACACAACCCAACCGATTCACCTTTTCAACACATCCGAAGGATAATTTTGGAGATACACAACATGTTCAAGTGGAGCAGCCCCAAGCACTAGTCGATGGCTGCCTCGGCATCGGCGAAAGGTAACGATGACATGAGTTGGTCTGAAGTTGGCCAACTCGGTCTTCAATATGGGAAAATTCCATTGGCATTGCTGATAATGGAAGCCTTCTACTGGTTTCTTACTCAACCTTCAGACACATTGGCGTTTATTCAAGTCACTGAAGCATACATTTGGAATGAAGTGACACAACTAATGTTCGGTGAATCTGCCTCAACACTGAGCACACACAATGGATGGATGACGCGGATTGATTTCTATCATGAATCGTTTCCTGGACAATTCGATTCAGTCGGACTCTACGTTTCTGACGAATGTGCGGGAATTCATGAGATGATCTTCGTATCAACATTGATCTTGATGACAGATGGTGTATCACAACGACAACGCTTCAAAGCCGTTGGCGTTATGTGTGCTCTTGTTTACGTTCTCAACATCGTTCGTTTAGTGGCCTTTTACCCGATTGCTGTTGATGGTTGTCTCGCTGATCCAAACCAAGCCGGATGCTTGAACAATATGTGGGAGTACCACACCTTTGTTTACAAATGGGGATTCCTAATTGTCCTTTTACTGATGTGGATCGTTTGGTTTAGGTACATTGGAGCGGGTTCAAGCACGCTCCAAGCCTCCCAAGAGAGGAAAGAACAATGGAGAATTATTTTCAGACGACGTTGGTCCAAACTTCACTATGGATTGCTGATTACGATGGTCACATTTTTCATCATTTCATGGATGTGGGTGAATGCAAATGCAGATGCAACCGAAGCGAAAGAAGTGATCGATTATTGCGAATTTAGTGAACTAACGACTGGAGTCTGTATCGAAGCCCAAGCCAATTGGGACAATGCGATACAAGGGGCTTGGTCATTCGCAGTTTTAGGATTGGTTCTAGGAACGGCTGGAATTTATGAAATTGAACGTAAGAATGAATCTGGAGAATGGCCTGAGCGCCCTACGAAACAATTGCAAGAACCAGCCCAAGAGATTGAAACCAAATCCGAACAAAAACTAATAGGATCGTGGAGAAAACGTTCGAATTCTTCAGAAGAAGAATAATCAGAGAACTGTCGCTTGAACGATTCCATTACCCATAGGATGAACGTTAAGCGCTTTCATTGCAAGCCCGAGTTTACTGCTATGGATAGAGACCACTGTTGAATCAGCATCGTATCGGACATCTCCAATAGCTAAAGAGTCGCATCGGATGTGTTGCTCAAACCATGTTGCAATGGTTCGAGGCGAACCAAGGTCCTTGCGTGTGGAATGAATTTTTATTGATACAAACCCATAGACATCTGCAGTTTCGCCATAATCATCCTGTTTCTTGACAGGATCTCTTTCCACACCTTCTGGAAGTTCTGGTGCTTCAGCATCAAGAATATGCAGATTATAGGTGGCAATGATTTTGTTCATTTGAGGAGCATCATCCTTTGAGACAAGACTCCATGCTTCACCGTGACGTCCAATACGACCTGTTCGTCCAATACGATGAATAAATGAATCAATATCAGATGGAACGTCATAATTGACAACCAGCGTAATTCCATCAATATCAATTCCACGAGCAGCAACGTCTGTTGCGATAACGGTCTTGATTTCGCCCTTGCGGAAGGAATCAATGATACGCTCTCGTTGGTTTTGATTGAGATCACCATGAAGACTTGCAACATCGAAACGATGCTTCTTCAAGCGTTGTACTGCCAAGTCAACCATACGCTTTGTATTGCAGAAAACGATGCTTTGATCATCATCACCCATACGAACGAGTAACCGACCAAGAGCCCAGAGTTTGTTGGTACGTCCAATAGAGATGTTAAACAAGTCAATAGGTGGTACATCCAACTCTTCTTGATTGGTCATCACAAATTCAGGAGTGTTCATGAACTCGTTTGCAGCATCAAGAATCTCTTGTGGAAATGTTGCTGAGAAAAGCAACGTTTGTTGACGAGATGTTGTTCGTTCTAGAATCCACATGATGTCTGGCAAGAATCCCATGTCGAGCATGCGGTCTGCTTCATCGAGACAAAACATCCGAACCATCGAAAGGTCGAGGTGCCCACGTTGGCTCATATCCATCACACGACCAGGAGTTCCAACGATGATGTCAACTCCATCATCGAGACCACGTGCCTGCTTTTCGAGATCTGTACCTCCATAGACAGTCATAATCTTCAATCCAGAATTGCCTTGAAGTAAGGTCAT
>Ga0213865_10002260_pt1 | contig 12148 bp, 13 predicted proteins | sample PICome_6_FD_160100 | JGI IMG/M metagenome (GOLD analysis project Ga0213865, IMG submission 160100) | Coastal seawater microbial communities near Pivers Island, North Carolina, United States - PICO282 | ecosystem: Environmental > Aquatic > Marine > Coastal | place: USA: North Carolina...
GCTATGAGCTCACCTTTATAATTTTTTTTATTTTTAAATTTGATGTTAACACCCATTTTTTTTAGAATAGTTACAATACCTATTCTAGATGGATTGATATTTACATTTTTAATTAATAATTTTGAGTTATTTGATAGGGCAGTTAAAACTATAAAAAAAGCAGCTGAGCTAATATCAGAAGGTACATTATAATTTAGAGGTTTAATTTTTTTAATTTTTTCAACTTCAATTAAATCGAATTTTTTTTTCTTTTTTACTTTTATTGGTAGATTTAAATATTCACATAAAAGCTCAGTATGGTTCCTTGATTTTTTTGCTTTTATTAAAGTTTTTCCTACTGTTTTTAATCCAGCTAAAATAACACTGCTTTTGCATTGTGCAGAACCTTTATTTTCAAGATATTTGATTGGCTTAGGATTTTCTTTTCCATGTATTGTCAAAGGTAACCCTTTGTTTGTAAGTTTAATGTCAGCACCAAATTTTCTTAACGGTTCTGCAATTCTGTAAAAATCTCTCTTAGATAAACTCTTATCACCAAAAATTTTTATTTTATAAGGGGTATCAATCAAAAGACCCATAATCAGTCTTCCAAGAGTACCCGAATTTTCTGAATTTATGGTTATATTTTTTTTGTATTTATAACCATCAGGACCAGTTCCAATAATTGAGCAGCAATTATTGTCTAATTTTACTTTAGCACCTAATTTTTTTACTGCATTGATAGCAGCCAGAACATCTTCAGATAAAAGTAAATTATAAGCTTTAGATTTACCTTTTGCGATTGAAGAAAATAAAACCCATCTAATGCTCAAGCTTTTATCGCCAGAAACAGTTATACTTTTATTGAAATTTTTAATTGTATTTTTAACAATGATGGAATTAGGCATTAAGTTTATTTATAATTAAATGAGTCACCAAAATAAGCACTTTTAGCATCAATGTTATTCACTAATTCTTGAGGTGAGCCTTCTGCAATAATTTTGCAGTTACTAAGTATCATTGCTGTGTCAACGCAAGCCAATAGGTCTCTTGCCTGGTGGTCACATATACAAATTGTTATATTTGACTCTTTTTGCAAATTAACAATTATTTCTTGCAACATTTTAATTGTTAAAACATCAAGGGCTGCAAAACATTCATCTAAAAGAAGAACCTTTGGGTCACTCAGAAGTGATAAGGCAATAACTAATTTTTTCTTTTGACCTCCAGATAAGAATTTAGCCTTAACATCTTTTAAATTTTCTAGTTCAAATTTTGCAATTAAAGAATTGATTTTATAATCCTCATTACCCTTATCATTAATTACAATCTCTGCGATTGCTTTTAGATTTTGATATAAGGTTAGATCATTAAAATAACCACCATATTGTGGCACATAACCTATATGAAATTTTTTTGTTCTTAAATAAATTGGGTAATCTAAAACATCTGTATTACTTAATTTTATTTTACCACTGTTTGGATTTATTAAACCAGTTATTAAGTTAAAAATTGTACTTTTCCCAACTCCATTTGGACCAAGCATTCCAAATATTTGTCCTTCATTAATCTTAAAATTTATATTATCTAAAATTAGTCTACTTCCATATGACAGACTAATATTTTCAAAAGAGATAATAGAGTTGGGCTTTTTATGAGATTTAATTCTAAATTTTTTAATTAATCCCATCTTATTTCAAATTATTTATGACAACTTGTTTTTTTGAGTCGTACATATAAATTTTTGTATTTTTAGTTTTTGTATCAAATTCAAGCACATCAGCTTTCATTGTATTCTCCAAATTTTTATAAACAACATTTCGTGAAATAATAAGTAAATTATTTAACATTGAGAAATCTAAATAATCACCTGTAATTATATTGTCAACATAATCTATTTTTACATTTTTCGAAAAAATTGTATCATAATTAATCGTGTTATATTTACCATAATTAGAAGTAATTAAGATTAATTCAGAATTTTCAGCTAATTTGATATTGGCAGTTACATCAGTTAAAAAGATGATATCGCTATTATCTAAATCAATTTCACCTTTTTTTGCATTAAGGCTATATTCATTCCCTCTCAAATCTCTAGAGGTATAATTTAAATCTTTAATTATATTAGAATTATAAACGGCTTCCTCATCAATATCAGACGTAATTTTTGTTGTCTCTGAAGTACTTGTTGTCTCTGAAGTACTTGTTGTCTCTGAAGTACTTGTTGTCTCTGAAGTACTTGTTGTCTCTGAAGTACTTGTTGTCTCTGAAGTACTTGTTGTTTTAGAGATTAATTTAATATTTTTTTTGAAATAATTAGAATAAATAAACCAAGTAAAAATTATTAGGATTAATATTAACAATAATTTAAAAAAATTTTTTTTTTTCATCAACCAATATTTGATTGCAAAATATTGTGTATATGAAGAATGCCTATTGTTTTAAGCTTATTTTTTTTATCATGTACGCAAAGTGATGTGATTTTTTTTTCGTTCATTAGTGCTAAAGCTTTTGCTGCGAGAGATTGTTTATCTATGCTAATTGGGTTTTTAGTCATTATGTTCGAAACATTCATGTCATTTAAATTTTGCTTCTTTTCATTGTGTCTCCTTATTTGACCATCAGTAATTATCCCAATAGTTTTTTTTTGTTTATTTTGAACAATTATAACTCCTAATTTTTTATTGCTTAATATTTTAATAGCATCTTTCATATTTAAATTTTCTTTTACAAAAGGAATTTTGTTTCCAGTTAGCATTATATCTTCAACGGTTTTTAATTGAGCACCAAGATTTCCAGCTGGATGTATTTTTTTAAAATCAAATTTTCCAAATTTTTTATATTGCATAGCTGATATTGCTAATGCATCTCCTAAAGCTAATTGGGCTGTAGTACTTGAAGTTGGCACAATACCACCCGACTCTTTCACCTCGGGTATTATAAGTTTAATATCTGATGCTTTATATAAAATAGAGTCTTTTTTAGACATAATTCCAATCAGCATAATTTTATTTCTATTTGCATATTGAATTATATTTTTAAGCTCACTAGTTTTCCCTGAGTAGCTAATTAAAATTAAAACATCTTTTTTTGAAATACTTCCCAAATCACCATGAGAGGAGTCACTTGCAGACAAATTGAAAGATGGGGTGCCAACTGAAGACAAAGTTGCAGATATTTTTGCTGCTATCAAACCACTTTTGCCTACACCACATAAAATTACTTTTGATTTGCATTTTGCAATTTCTATTACAGCTTTATTAAACGAATTATCAATTTTCTTCTTTAATTTTTGTAAAGCTTGTATTTCAAGATCAATTACTTTTTTTGCTAAAGGTATAAATTTTTTAGTCATTAGTGGGACCAGATATCATCTTTAAATAATGCCAAATCTAAGTTTACTCTAGTTTTTAAAAATTTTAAGCAATCCTTATATAGATCAATTCTATTTTCTCTTTCTAAGATTTTATTTAGTTCCTCGTGAATTTTATGCAAGTAAATCACATCATTTGCACAATATTTTAATTGAGCTGGAGATAGTTCACCACCAAAATCAGAACTTTGAAATTGTTTACTGATATCAATATGAATAAATTCCTTAATCAATGTTTTCAATGAGTGACTATCAGAGTAAGATCTTGCTAATTTTGAGGCAATTTTAGTATCAAGAATATTATTAGTATCTGTTTTTAGGTAGTGTTTAATATGAGCCATGTCAGCTCTTCCATAATGAAATATTTTTACAGTGTTATCGTCAGCAAGTAATTTTGTTAAATTTGGAGCATTATAATTTTTTCTATCAAATTGAATTATATGTGCATCAGAATTTCCTGAAGATATTTGAATTAAGCAAAGAGGATCTCGTCTGACGTTCAGACCCATAAATTCACCATCAACAGCTATTAGATTGCCTAAATCTAAATCATCTGGTAAATCATTTTTGTGAAGTTGAATATTATTACTCATTTCTAAACATATATAATGGAATTTAAATGAAAGCAAAAAATTGTCTTATTTTTGGTGGTAGTGGGCAAATAGGCCGAAACTTAATTAGAAAGCTTACTAAAAATAACTACAGAGTCACTGTTGTGACCCGTAATATTCACCAAAAGAGTTACATAATAAAAACACAGGCTAATGCAGGCTATATTGATGTAGTAGAAGCAAATATTTTTGACGAAGATAAAATTAGAAATTTATTCAAAAAAGCAGATATTTGTATAAATCTGATTGGAATATTATTTGAAAAAAAAAGGGGCAACACATTTAAAAATATTCATTCAATTTTACCTTCATTATTATCTAAACTTTCCAAAGAATATGGTCTTAAGCATTTTATTCATTTATCAGCTTTGGGAATAAATGATGCAATAGATAGTGATTATGCAAAAAGTAAATTGGAAGGAGAAAGCAACGTATTAAAAAATTTCCCGTTAGCTACAATTTTAAGACCATCGGTTGTATATTCAGTTGATGATAATTTTACTACTAATTTTATGACGTTGTTAAATAGATTGCCAATTTTCCCAATTTACTATGAAGGTAAGACAAAATTTGCACCAATTCACTGTTCTGATTTAACTGACACTATCTATCATGTAATCTCTAAAAATATTTATTCAAAAATAATCGAATGCACTGGCCCTGAAATCATAACCTTTAAGGAGATTTTAGAAAAATTACAGATATTAATTGGTAAAAAAAGAATTTTATTACCTTTCCCTTTACCAATTGCAAATTTGACTGCAAGATTTTTTGAGATTTTACCAACTCCATTATTAACAAGAGATCAATTAAGATTGCTAAAATATGATAATGTTTCTTCAGGCAAATATAAAACTAATTCAGATTTAGGAATTCCTAGTGTTAGGTTTTTTGATCAAGAAGTTAAAAAATATTGTTATATGTGGAGAGAAGGTGGACAATTTTCTACAGAAAAATATTTAACAAATAAAGATTTAGAAAATAATATAAACAATTAGTGTTTAAGCAGACTTAATTTTTTTCTCAATAAATTCTGGCACTTCTTCTTTTTCTGTAATTTCTTCTTTTTTACCTTTTGGTTGGTAAGCATATAAAAGATGTAATTTACAATAAGAAAAATCTTTTAATGAGGATCGTCCACAAAAATAAAATGATTTTTCGTCCGGATGTCCAATTGGCCATTTGCATGAGCTTTCATCTAATTCTTCTAGCTGTTTAGGATTTTCAGGTTCAAAGTCTTTTTCAATAATTAAGGATTTAAATTTACTTTTTCTTCCTCTTTTACTTTTGATATTTCTTTCTTCTAAAGAGTTTTCAAAATTTTGATTAGAGGTTGCAGCTCTAGTTTTAATTTTTGCTGAAAGGTTTAATCTGTGGGCCTTACCAATTACTGCGTTTCTGCTAATCCCACCGATTATTTCTGCAATTTGGCTTGCAGTGTTACCTTTACCCCAAAGTTCTTTAAGTTTATTAACTTTTTCTTCGTTCCAGCTCATAACAATATGTTGTATTAAAATTTTTAAATATAACAATATACTGATACATCAAGAAATTAAACAAGCAAAATCTCATAGTTATCAACAATTATAGATTAAAATTGGTTTATAGGTATTTTCAATCATAACTTGTATCTAATAATTAAAATTTATAAAAACTGATTTAAAATTATGAGCTATTTAGCAAAAAATTATAATAGAAAAAAAATTTCATTTAAGTACGGAAAGGGAAGTTTTTTATATTCAACTAATGGAAAAAAATATTTGGACTTTGTTCAAGGTATAGCTGTAAATTCTTTAGGACACGCACATCCTAAGTTGGTGAACGCTGTTAATCAACAATCAAAAAAACTTTGGCACGTTTCAAATGCATTTCAAATTCCAGAAGGAGAAATGTTAGCTAAAAAATTAGCTAAAAAAACTTTTGCTGACTTTGTAATGTTCCAAAACAGTGGCGCAGAAGCAACAGAGGCAGCAATAAAAGCTGCAAGAAGATATTTTTATTCAATTGGCAAACCGAAAAAAAATAGAATTTTATGTGTTAAAAATAGTTTTCATGGAAGAACTTTAGCGGCAATATATGCAAGTGGTTCAAAAAAAATGACTGAGGGTTTTGGACCAAAAGTAAGTGGTTTTGATCATTTTGAATTTGGAAACCATAAATCTTTAAAAAAGAAAATTTCAAAAAATACAGCAGCAATTATGGTTGAAACTATTATGGGTGAGGGTGGAATTAAAGTAATTCCTGATTGGTGTTTAAAAGAACTTAGAAAAATTTGTGATAAAAAAAATATTTTATTAATTTTAGATGAAGTTCAATGTGGAATTGGAAGATCAGGTGATTTTTTTGCTTTTGAAAAATCAAAGGTAAAACCAGATATCGTCCCAATTGCAAAAGGTATAGGGGGTGGATTTCCAATAGGAGCAGTTTTAATGAATAAAAAAGTAGCTTCTGGAATGACGGCAGGAACTCATGGATCTACTTTTGGCGGCAACCCATTAGCAATGACCGTTGGCAATTCAGTGATGGATATAATTTCAAATAAGAAATTTTTAAAAAATGTTAAAAGTATTTCTGAATATTTTTTATCTAATCTTAATAAAATTCAAAATGAATACCCTAATATTATTAAAGAAATAAGAGGTAGAGGTTTATTAATTGGAATAAAACTTAAAGTAGATCAAACAAAATTTATAAAGAAACTTATGGATAATAATTTATTAACGATAAGAGCAGCTGAAAATGTTGTTAGAATTTTACCTCCACTTAACGTTAAAAAAAATGAAATCAATCAATCACTTAAGATATTAAAAAAAGTTTGTTCAGAATTAAATTAAGATGAAACATTTTATAAATTTAAAAGATATACCATCTAAAGATCTTAGAAAAATTATTGTAGACGCAAAAAAGAGAAAAAAACTAAGAAAAAAGTTAAGTACTTTAGAAGTTGATAAGGGGTCCCCATTAAAAGGTAAAATGCTTATCCAAATGTTTGAAAAAGCAAGTTCTAGAACAAGAATAAGTTTTTATTTAGCGATAAAGCAGCTTGGAGGAGGAACTTTAACTCTGAGATCAAATGAGTTGCATCTTGGTCAAGGTGGTGAAAGCATATCAGATACTGCCAAAATACTATCAACTTATGGTGATGGTTTTATGTTAAGAACAGATAGTGATAAAAAAATTGAAGACTTTAAAAAATATTTATCAATTCCAATTATAAACGGTTTAAGTCCATCTTCACATCCAACCCAAGTTTTATCTGATGTTTTCACTGTTGAGGAAATAAAAAAAAAACCAATTTCAAAATTAAATATATGCTGGATAGGAGATTCCAATAATGTTTTGGACAGCCTAATAGCAGCATCTGTTAAATTTTCATTTAAACTTAGTATAGGATGTCCAAAAAATTTTGAACCTGGCAACGAAGTTAGAACGTGGGTAAAGAAAAATAACAAAAAAATATTTATTTTTAATGATCCCAAAAAAGCTGTTATTGGAGCTGACGTTATATTTTCAGACAAAGTAATATCTTTAAATGACAAAGTTAATAAAAAGAAAAAAATTGAAAGATTTAAAAAATTTAAGATAGATAAAAAATTAATGAGTTATGCAAAGAATGATTGTATTTTTCTTCATTGTTTGCCGCGTGGAACCGAAGTAAGCGATGAAGTTTTTTTAGGAAAAAAATCTCACGTTTGGCAACAGGCTCTTAATAGAGTTCATGTTCAAAAAAGTATTTTATTATATTGTTTTGGAAAATTAAGGTAAAGTTACTGGACTGTCTGAGTTTTGATTTAAGTATTTTATAACTGAAGCTCTATCTTTTTCTTTTCTTAATCCAGCAAATGCCATTTTTGTTCCTTTTATCCATTTAGCAGGTTTAGTTAAATAGCCATTTAATTCTTCAAAAGTCCATTCTTTATCATAGGATGCTAAAGCTTTAGAATATTTATAATCTGTAACAGCTCCAATTTTTCTTCCAACTACATTATATAAAGCTGGACCAATATTATTTTTTCCACCTTTAACAATTGAATGGCACGCGGCACATTTTTTAAAAACTTTTTCACCTAAAGCAATATCTCCCATTGCCATCAATGATGCGATATCAACTTTTTCTTCTACCACTTTCTCTGTCGATGATGATACTTTTGTAGCTTGCTCAACCTCAACTGCGTAGCCAGGAGTTTTAGGTTTTTCCACATGAAATATTACATTTGATAATTTACCAATACCGATGATCAAAAGTGCAACCATTAACACAGCAGCTACAATTTTATTAATTTCAAAAGAATCCATTTTTTCTAAATATTATGAGGAACGTATATCACGATAAATTAAAAAATTACCAAAATTTAATGTATAAATTTGCCTCTATTTCCATTTAATGGGTATAATAATATTTCAGTATTTAATGAAAACATTAACCATAATACCCTCACGATTATCAGCTACAAGGCTCCCTGGTAAGCCTTTATTAAAAATTAATGATATTTCTATCATATCTCATGTTTTTATGAGAGCACAGGAAGCAAATATTGGCGATGTTGTTGTAGCAGCGGAGGATCAAGAAATAGTTGATGATGTTGTTAATAATGGAGGTAGAGCCATTTTAACAGGAAAAAATCATAAAACAGGAACTGATAGAATTTACGAAGCATTGAATAAACTAGGAGTTAAGGATGTTGATTTGGTAATGAATTTACAAGGCGATGAGCCTGCAATTAATATTAACGATATTATAAATTTAAATAAAAAAATGATAAGTAACCAATCTCAGATGGGTACACTTGCTGCCAAAATAAAAGATCTTAAAGATTTGGAAAATGAAAATATTGTAAAAGTTATAACCAAGGAAAACTTAAATAAAGATAAGTTTTCTAAAGCAAAAAATTTTGTTAGAAGATCTTCAGAAGTTGAAAATATCTATCATCATATTGGTATTTATTGCTATTCGACTGACACATTAAAAAAATTTGTTGAATTAGATCAATCAAAAAATGAAATTGATAACAGATTAGAACAGTTAAGAGCATTAGATAACGATATTGAAATAAACATTGCACTTGCGAGCTCTTCTCCAATAGGCATAGATACAAAAGAAGATTATCTAGCCTTAAAAAAGATTATGGAATATAAAGATTAATGGCAAAAATATATTTTCAAGGTGCTTTTGGGGCATACTCACATTTAGCTGCATTATCTGTTGATCCAGATGCAGAGATAACACCATGTAAAACATTTGATGATTGCTTTAATAAGGCAAGTTTAGAGCCAGAATGTAAAATTATTATTCCCGAATCTAATAGAATTACTGGAAATATAGGTATCGAATATTTAATTTTTAAGCACAGACTAAATATTTATAAAGAACATTTTCAAAAAATAGAACATAACTTGTTAGGTCAGCCAGGTGCAAAGCTTAGCGATATCAAAGAAGTGTATTCTCATGCACAAGGCTTATCCCAATGTTCAAAATTTATAAAAAAAAATAATATCGAAGAGCACATAAGAGCAGATACAGCAGGGTCTGCAGAAATGATCTCAAAAACTAAGGATATTAAACAATCTGCAATAGCCTCTTCTTTAAGTGCTAAAATTTACGGATTAGATATTGTGAAAAAAAATATTGAAAACGAAAGTGGCAATCTAACAAGGTTCTTAGTAATGGGTAAAAATATTTCACAACCTGAGTTTGGAAATGATAAATATATTACTTCTTTTTTATTTAAACTTAAAAGTAAACCAGCAGCTCTTTATCAATCTTTAGGTGGATTTGCGATTAATGGTGTGAACTTAACAAAATTACAAAGTTATCCTGAAAAAAATACATTCGACTCTTTCTTTTTTCTTTGCGATCTTGATGGCCACATAGAGGATCCAAAAGTTCAAAAGTCTTTAGAAGAGTTAGGACTACATTGTGAGGATTTTCACGTCCTAGGTGTTTTTGAGGCCGATAGGTTAAGAGAGAAAAAAAATTAATCTTTTCTTGTAGAATAGAAAATATAACTGCTATAATAGTTTTGGAGGCTAGAGGTGGATGCTGCTTGAACCCGACCAGATCTTAACGGAAGCAGTCGTAGAGACAGTTATTCAGGTTCTAGTCTCCTTTAATAAATATAATGAACAATAACTCTAAAGTACTAGCATTAAAATATAGACCTCAAACTTTTGATGATCTTATTGGGCAAGAAGTAGTAGCTGAAACTATTACAAATTCTATCAAAGCAGACAAAATTCCTAATGCTTATTTATTCACCGGAATAAGGGGAATTGGAAAAACTACTACTGCTAGAATTGTTGCAAAAGGACTTAATTGCTTAAATGGCATAGAAAATTTATGCAAAATGGATTTGTGTGAAAATTGTAAATCTATTGCTGAGTCTAGCCATATTGATGTACTTGAGATGGATGCAGCAAGCAAAACAGGTGTAGACGATGTTAGAGATTTAATTGAATTCTCAAGGTACGGACCAACTTCAGCGAAATATAAAATATTTATTATCGATGAAGTTCATATGCTAAGTAAACAAGCGTTTAATGCTTTGCTAAAAACATTAGAAGAACCACCAGAATATTTAAAATTTATTTTTGCAACAACTGAAATTAAAAAAATTCCAATTACAGTAGTGTCAAGATGTCAAAGATTTGATCTTTCTAGGATTAAATCCTCAGAATTATTTGAATTCATAAAAAAAATCAAAGATAAAGAAAATGGTAGAGTATCTGATGAGGCCTTAAAGCTGATCGTTAAAATATCAGAAGGGTCAGTAAGAGATTCCCTCTCTTTATTAGACAGGGGTTTATTAAGTTTGAATAAAAATACAGAATTAGATTTGAATGCTGCACAAAAAATTTTTGGATATTTTGATAAATCTCAATTAATTAATTTATTTGAATTAATATTAAAAGGAGAAGAACAAAAAGTTATAAATATTTATAGAAAAATCTATGATCAAGGTGTAGAGCCAAAAGTATTTATTAATGATTTTTTAGAAATACTTTATTACTTTAAAAATATAAATTCACTATCTCTGGAAAGCACAAATTTTTCACTTAATGATGAAGAGTTTACAAAAATTAAAGATATTTCTAATCAAGTAAACTCTGAAGTCTTAATTCTATTTTGGCAGTTTGCAATTTCCTCACTTGAAGAATTGGACATTGTATCTAACCAACACCTATCGATTGAAATGTTTTTAATAAGACTAATGCATTTAAGTTCAATTAAGCTAAAAAAAAATTTAGATATAGAAGATAGTAATGACACTTTAGATAATAAAACTTCAACTGATGAAGACAAACATACGATAGAGGATAGCCCAAGAATTATTGATCAAATAAAAAATATAGCTCAAGAAGAAAAATATAAGCCAGAGGCTAAACCAGAGATAAAGGCTGTTGATAATAGTTTAATCAACTCATTTGATGATCTTCTTAATATTTGTACTCAAAAAAAAGAAATTAAATTAAAATATGAATTAGAGAAAAATGTAAACCTGGTAAAATTCGAAAGAAATAGAATTGAAATTTCTTTTAATGATAATTTGGATAAAGATTTTGTAAAAGATCTTTCTTCAAAACTATATGAATGGACTTCCAAAAGATGGATTATTACTTTTAGTAAATCTAAAGGCGATATGACAGTTAAAGAAAAGCAGAAAAATAAAAGAGATGAATTAATTAATGAAGTGAAAAGTTTAGATATTTATAAGAAAGTAATGGAGAAATTTCCTGATGCAGAACTTATAGACGTAAAGGTTAATGAAAAAAAAGAGGATAAAAATGACTGATTTTACAAAGATTTTAGATAAAGCTAAGGAGCTAGAGGCTAAAATGAAAGAAAGCCAAGAAAAAATTAAAGAGATTAGAGCTGAGGGCGTTTCAGGCTCAAACTCAGTTAAAGTTACTCTTGATGGCGAAGGTGAGATGCAAAGAATTGAATTATCTGAAGAAATTATCAAAGAGGATAAAACAATAATAGAGGATTTAATTGTTGCAGCTCATAATAGCGCAAAATCACAATTAAAAACAAAAACTACTGAAGAGATTTCAAAAGCGACAGGAGGTTTTGGAATTCCTGGTTTTAAATGGCCATTGTAATTAATGCAAAATATAAATGAGATTGAAGAATTAATTAAATTAATTTCAAAACTTCCAGGACTAGGACCAAAATCGGCTAAAAGAA
>Ga0213865_10002261_pt1 | contig 12148 bp, 10 predicted proteins | sample PICome_6_FD_160100 | JGI IMG/M metagenome (GOLD analysis project Ga0213865, IMG submission 160100) | Coastal seawater microbial communities near Pivers Island, North Carolina, United States - PICO282 | ecosystem: Environmental > Aquatic > Marine > Coastal | place: USA: North Carolina...
AATGTGGGGACACCTGGAGAGGTGGTCGAGTGGTTGAAGGCTCTAGTCTTGAAAACTAGCGAAGTGAAAGCTTCCGTGGGTTCGAATCCCACCCTCTCCGCCTTCGGAATGTAGCTCAGTTTGGTAGAGCACTCGCTTTGGGAGCGAGATGTCGCAGGTTCGAATCCTGTCATTCCGATTGTGAAATATATATTATTTTCTATCACAACTATGGCATTTACAATCTACTCAAAACCAGGATGCCCTTACTGCGAAAAGTTTGTGGCAATTGTAGAACACGAAGAATTACAGCATGTAGTATATGAATTGGGTAGAGACTTCACGGGGGACGAATTCTATGCAGAGTTTGGTGAAGGTGCCACATTCCCTCAAGTTGTTCTTGGCGATCTTTACTTAGGGGGTTGCCAAGATTCTATCCGTTATATGCAAGAAAAAGAAATTTGTTGTGTGCCATGACTGAAGTAACTGAACTTGAGTTCGAGAAGAACTTTGATGAATACATGGAACGAATCGAAAATCAAAAAGAGGAGTTCCTAATTAGACGTGCTGATGGTACTGCTGTTGTAGCAGTCCCAGCGACTGACGAATACAATTATCTTTGGAATCACGACGACGCATCATGATTGAATCAATACTAAAAAACGAACTCTACATGGGTTACATCTTTGGTATCATGATTATTGGTGGATTTATCCGTGAATATCATGTACTAGAAGATGTTTATTCCCTTGCTAAAAAATATGTAAAAGATAATCGTTTGATTATTCTGATTACATCACTCCTTGGTGGTGTGCTACCTATCCCTGGACGTGTTGCTCTCTCAGCACCACTCCTAGATGCTATTGCTCCACCAGACAAAAAGAAGCGTAGTGCCTATGGCATTATTGATTATCTTTCTACTCACCACTACTACTGGTGGTCTCCTCTTGAGAAAACTGTAGTCCTTCCGATGGCAGTTCTTGGGGTGTCTTACTCAACATTCCTTGGAATGATTTGGGTGCCTCTGGCAATCACTCTTGGATATACTTTCTGGTATATCTTCAGCAAGATTGACCCAGACCGCGTTGATGTTCTCGCTAATGTTCGTGAATTCAATGCTCTTCGTGCCTTCAAAGGTTGGGCACCTATGATCGCCACGGTGATCTTTCTGCTGAGCTCTGGTAAGGGTGGAGCAATCTTCTTCTTCCCTTGGTTTGCTGCTATGGCAATCTACTATAGTATCCTCTGTAAGGATTGGAAGTGGGGTCGTTGGTTGGATGGTAAGTTCGCTATCGTAGCGACCATTGTTCTTGCTCTTGGTGGTGTAGTTGAGTTACTCAATGCTCCTGTAAAGGAATATCTAAGTGCTGCTACTCCAGAAACACTTATTCCTGTTTCTATTGTTGCTGCTCTTGCTGCTTGGGTTATGGGATCTTCTGGTAAGTATGCTGGTATGGCATCTTTGCTCACTAAGATCTTCGGTCCTCAGTATCTCGTATGGTTCCTCTGTACTGAGTATGCTGGTTACCTTCTGTCCCCCGCTCATAAGTGTTTGATGATCGGTCAGCAGTATTTCGGCACACCCATAAGGAAGTATTATAAGGTGATCGGTGGATTGTGTGCTATACTAGTGGGGTACGCAGGACTGGTAACCTTCCTTCTATGACCAAACCCACTGTCATCCTTGAACGCTCCCCTTACCGCTATGTCCAGTGCGGTTTGCTAGAGATCAACGGTAAACCCGATTACCGTATTCAAAAGTTCAACGAGTGGACCAAGCGTTATACAGACATGTATTTCCTTGACAATCAAATGCAATTGGATACCTGCCTTGAGGATCCAGAGTATACTAAGTGGTTAGATCCCGACCCTGAAGTGGGTGCTTATCGTAAATATGACTGAGGTATTATGAGTATTACATCCCATTTAGAGACTGCTGAAGAGTCAGTCCGTCAAGCGTTGATCAATGCTCTTGCTGAGGGTGATGATGCTTGGTTGAGCGAATTGTTTGCTCTTCTGAATCAAACAAGTGATCTGCGAAAAAAAGTTTCTAATACTATTCGTTTCACAGACAATCAAACACAGTGGGCAAAAGACTGGAGTGAATACAACTTCAACCTTTCTTCGGACTATCTAAATAATCCAGACACAATCAGTTTTACTGGTGGTGGGGATACTATTATCAATTTTCCAAATAACCCTGTCTCGGGATGACATAAAAAGCGCCCTGGTCGGGATGGGTCATCGACCCCTCGGGTTTCTTGCTTCCTAAAAGCAAGTGGTGCGGATGGGATTACTCCCGCCTGGTTTCTTGCTTCCAGTTAAAGAGCAAGTGGTGGATCCAAATGACCCCTTCCGTGTGGTTGTTTTCCTGTTTAGCAACTGAAATAATAAAACAGGTGGCGTGCATGTGCTCGGGGGGGTTTGACCACCCCCTACATGCGGGTATGGTGTAGTGGTAACACGTCATCCTTCCAAGTTGAAATCAGGGGTTCGAATCCCCTTACCCGCTTTTTATAAATACTTCTAGCTCAGGAAAGTGTCTTCAGGACTAGAAGAATATGTCAAAAATTCTTGCGAATCAGATAGCAAATTATACTGATAACGCACCCATCGAAGTAAAAGAAGGTATTAGTATTCCTGCTGGTAAACCAATTTTGATTGGTGGATCTGCTGGGACTAATGGACAAGTACTAACTACCGATGGAAGCACCATTTCCTGGCAACCTGCACCATATTTTAGTGGTAACTATAATGATCTGACAAACAGACCAACCATTCCAGCAGCGCAGCAAAATTCTGATTGGAATGCAGTTGGCGGTGTCGCAGAAATTTTTAATAAACCAGTAGTACCTCCTCTCCCATCGGTCACTATTGCCACCTCTCCTAATGGAAATGGCAATCTAACTTATAACTCTGTTAATGGTGAGTTTGTATATACACCACCAGATTTAACAACTGCAATTCCACTGGAACTAGACCCAGTATTCTCAGCATCTCCTGCTGGAAACATCACCCAAATCAATAAAGATAACTGGAGCACGGCATATTCTTGGGGTGATCATTCAACGCAGGGATATATTACTTTAACCAACCTTAGTGTTTCGCAACTACCAGCATCTGGAACTGGTACTTTAGTATACTCAAATGCAACTGGTGTAATCACATATACTCCACCAGACTTATCTTCCTATTTGACAACAGAAACATCAACATTTAATGATGTTATCCTTCGTGGTGGTGTAACTAATCTCCCAGTTTTCACTGGAGATCTTACCGTTAATGGTGATCTAATTGTTACTGGAACTACGACCATAAACAATGTTACATCATATAACGTTTCCACAAATGAGATTGTAATTAACGATGGACAGACTGGTCCAGCAGCATTGAATGGATCTATCAGAATTGATAGAGGAACTGGCACTGAAGTTGATACAAGAATTAGATGGAATGAGGGAACTGATAAGTGGGAGTTCACAAATGACGGATCTACTTATTACAACTTCGCTACAAATATTTCTGATCTTGTAAATGATGCTGGTTTTATTACCACATATACAGAGACTGACCCAATTTTTAATGCTTCTGTTGCTGCTGGAATTACCAATGCAAACATTACTAATTGGAATGAAGCACATGGGTGGGGAGACCACAGTACACAGGGATATCTAACAGCAGAAGCTGATACTCTCGCAACTATTTGTGCCAGAGGTAACAGCACTTCTTCTGGAATTACAGTTGGAGGTCTAACTGTCAATGGAAACATGACAGTCAATGGTACAACCACTACTATCAATACGACTATCCTTCGTGTATCTGATAATGAGATCACACTGAATAATGATGTTACTGGAACTCCAACTGAGAATGCTGGTATTGAAGTTGAGCGTGGACTATCAAGCAACGTAAAAATCAGATGGGATGAGACCTCTGATAGATGGCAGTTTACTAATAATGGATCTACATTTTATAATATTCCAACTTCTCTTAGCGAACTAGCAAACGATTCTGGATTTATTAGTTCTTACACAGAGACCGACCCCATTTTCTCTGCGTCAGTTGCATCGCAACTTACAACAACTGATTTAACAAATTGGAATTCTGCATACAGTTGGGGAAATCATGCTACTGCTGGATATCTGACATCTTACACAGAATCTGACCCAGTATTTAATGCTCACCCAGCATCGACAATTAGTTCTACTAAGATTTCAAACTGGGATACGGCATATAGTTGGGGGAATCATGCTACAGTAGGATATTTAACTTCATTGAGTTCTGCAGTTCTTAATGATCTTGGAGATGTTGACACAGCATCAACACCACCAGTAGCTGGTCAAGCACTTGTTTGGGATGGAACAGCAACGAAATGGGTTCCTGGAACAGTTGCAACAAGCGGTGGTGGCGGTGGTAGTGCCAGTGTAACAGTATCAGATACAGTACCATCCACACCATCTCTTGGTGATCTCTGGTGGAACTCTAATGAAGGTGCTTTAAAGATCTACTATACTGATGCTGATAGCTCACAGTGGGTAGATGCTTCACCATCTGGATCTGGTAGCACTGGTGGTGGATCTGGTGCTCTATATGATTTAACTGGAAGAACGACAACCGCAAACAATGCATTCATAGATTTGGTTGGTAGTGACTCAACTGTTGATAGTATTGAGTTTGTTGGTAGCGGCGCATCTCAAATTCTTTGGAATAGTGGTAGTGGCAGTGCTTCCCCAAGAATTACAGTATACAGTCCTGCTCAGGTACAGGCGGATTGGAATGTAACTGATGTGAATTCTCCAGCGTACATCGATAATAAACCAACTATTGGTGCTGCCTCACTTACTGGACTAACTGATACTACTATTGCTGCTACTGGTTACCCTCTTAACGACGGTGACATCTTGATGTATGATTCAACAGCACAGACGTGGAGAAACAGACCAGATGCTGCTGGACTGAATACAGTTAGAAGTGTTTATGTCGGAAACAATCTTACAATTCAAGCAGTTGGATCAAACAAGTTCCTGAAGTTCCAGAACGGAACAGGAACATATGCTGGTCTTGCTGACAATAATAATAGTCTTGGAACTTCTGGTCAGGTTCTCACTGCTGATGGAAATGGTGGATTGAATTGGCAGAATCTTCCTGGTGGAGCAGCATACTCCACACTTGCTTCACTGACTGATACTCTTATCGCTGATGGATCTAACTTCCTTGCAGATAAACAGATTCTTAAGTATGATGTTGTTGCTCAAAAGTGGGTCAACTCAAGAATTGCTAGCATCAATGAGATCCAAGATGTAGATACCTCAACAGCAGCACCAACAAATGGTCAGACGCTTGTTTGGGATAATACTAATAGTCTATGGAAACCAGGAACTATTAGTAGTGGACTCACCACTCTTGCTAACGAGAGTATCAATGACCTTGGAGACGTATTTGTCCAGTCGCCATCTAATGGACAGATTCTAGTTTACAGTAGTGCTAATAGCAGATGGGAAAATGCTGCTCCTACTGGTGGATCTGGCGGTGCTTCTGTAACTGTATCTGATGAAGCACCAACAACACCTTCTGGTGGAGATCTCTGGTGGGAGAGTGACACTGGACGCCTCAAGATTTACTATCAAGATGGATCTAGTAACCAGTGGGTAGATGCATCCCCACCACTTGCTGCAGATAAAATTGCAACAACTGGAGCTCCTGCTAGTGCAACCTCTGTGGGAACTGCTGGTGAGATTAGATATGATGCAGACTATGTTTATATCTGTGTTGCTACAAACACTTGGAAGAGATCAGCACTCGCCACTTGGTAAAAATAAATAAGACGGAAGGAGCATACTAAAAATGGCAATTAATTTTCCAGATTCACCAACAAATGGAGATTCATTTGTAACTGGTGGAATTACTTACACTTGGGATGGCAGTTCTTGGTCTGCGGCTGGATCTGGTGTTACTATTACCGCTACTGAAACTGATACTCTACAGTCTGTAACAGATAGAGGTGCTAGCAGCAGTAATTCTATAACTTTAACAAACATACTATATCTAGACTCAGAATTGCGTATGGCAAGTTCTGGGTTCAGAATTATTCCAAATAATCCTAGTTTTGGAACTCATACTCTTGGTAATATTAGTGGCACTGGCGGTATAGTTTTCCGTTGTGGTCAGTCAAGTTCAATTTCATTCACAAATGAAAATGGAACAAACACATTTGCTTCCATCTCTGCTGCTACTGGATTGACTGCTGGTGGTCTGACTTATCCAATAACTAATGGAACTAGCGGTCAGGTTCTTACGAGTGATGGTGCTGGGAATGTAACTTGGGGATCTGGCGGCGGCGGTGGAGCAACTGTTGCTGGATCTGATACTCAAGTTCAATACAATGATAACGGATCTTTGGGTGCTAGTGCTGCTCTTACTTTCAGTGATCCTGGGGGTCTCCCTGCTACAAGAAGATTGCAAGTTGGTGATGATCCTGGTAATCCATCACAAAATTTTGTTGGAGAAATTCTAACAGATAATCTTAACGCTCAGGGATCTATTAGTGCCCTTGCTGGAGGATACTTCGGAAACAGTGTGCAAATTGAAGGAAACCAACCAGGAACACAATTACAATTATTTGCTGGATCTGATCCAGTTGCTATTTCCGATAACAATTTTTCGACTGGTACTGCTGGACAAGTACTAACAGCAACTGGTGATGATGGTAGTGGTAACGCTACTGGTGTTGCTTGGAGTACTTCATCTGGATTGGCGGGTAGACAAACAGCTAGTGCTACTACTGCATCTATTGGTAATAATGTTTCTGCCAATCTAACAATTGCTGCGGCAAAAACATATGCATTATTAAAAATTCAAACATCAGCAGCTGCTTGGGTTACTCTTTATACAGACACTGCAAGTAGAACTGCTGATGCTGGAAGAACAGAGAACACTGATGCTCTACCTGGATCTGGTGTCATTGCAGAAGTTATTACCAATGGAGCAGCAACACAATTGATGACACCAGGAGTCTTTGGATTTAATAATGATGCAACACCGTCAACAAATGTGTATGTAAAAGTGGTTAACAAGAGTGGTTCCAACGCTGCAATTACAGTAACTCTAACTTATACAATCCTAGAGGTCTGATATGGAAGATAAAGTCTACGTTGTAACGCTCTACAAACATGAGGATCTAGAGCAGTTTTACAATGAGATGCAACTTAGCAATTTTCCCTTAGTGCTAAAGCGTCCTCTCAGTAGAAATACACACTACATGATGAATGAGGAGCAAGCAGAAAAATTGCGTCAAGATCCTAGAGTCTGGAGTGTATCTTTACGTCCAGAAGAATTGGGAATGGCACCGATTAGAGCGGTTAATAATACATCTTATACGGTTGCTGGAAATTTTTGGAAAGATGATACCATAGCACCAGCACAAGTATCATCTAATGATTTTCAGTGGGGACATATACATTGTGCTGGCGATGCAACCCAGAGAGATAAAGGAAACTTTGGTAGTGGATCAACATATGAATCAAAGAGTGATTCGGTAACAGTGTTCAATGATGCAAAGCATGTTGATGTAGTTATTGTCGATGATCCAGTATCATATGATTGCGCTGAGTGGAATAGTCCAACAACAGGATTGACCAGATTTGTACAATATGACTGGTTCAATCAACTCAATGCATTTGTTTCATCAATAGATGATGATGGAATCACCCTTCCAACTGGAGCGGTAACATATTATGATAATGCAAACAATCCAATTGACCACGGCACTCACGTTACAGGAACAGTTGCTGGTCAACATTATGGATGGGCAAGAGAAGCAAACATTTATGCTTTGCAGATTCTTGGAACGATGCCATCAGGTCAATCCTTGGACCCTCTATTGCTGTTCGATTATCTAAGAGCATTTCATAGAAACAAACCAGTTAATCCTGCTACTGGAAAGAGGAATCCAACTATCACAAATCATAGTTGGGGGTATTCTTATGGAGGAGCTCTGGAAGATCAATACCCAGGGGGATTCTCTCCAAGTGATATATTGAATATTTTTTACAATGGTGTCAACTATAGCTCGGGAAATCCTGGTCCTTCTGGTTGGACTATGGCTGGTATAGAAGCAGATTTTGGTATCGGGCAATTCAAATTGGATATTCCAGCAGATTACCCTGCTTTAAATGCTGATGTTGAAGATGCAATAGAAGATGGTGTAGTTGTTATTGCAGCCGCTGGCAATAGTAATTATCATATGGTAAGATCTAATGATCAGGAGTGGAATAATACGGTCCTTATTGCTTCTTTTGGAACAGTCTTTTTTAATAGAGGCATGGCACCAGGAAATGCAACTGGAGCCATTCGTGTTGGAGCATTAGATAACACTGCTGATTTTAGAAGAACTAACTTCAGTAATTTTGGTCCAGCAATTACAGTGTTTGCTCCTGGAAAACTAATACTTTCTTCATATAATAATACTGGACTGGCAGATACTAAGTATGGTGGAGCACCAAACTACTTCTATCCAATCAGTGGAACGAGTATGGCATCTCCTCAGGTTGCAGGAATCGCTGCTTGCTTAGCAACTGGTAAAGAAAGATTTACAAACAATGATGTGATTGGATATCTGCAGAAATATTCCATACAAGATGATATGACATTCAATATTGGAACTGGAGATTTTGCTGATGTCACTTGTAGAAAGGACAGTCCAAATTTATATCTTCATATACAAAACCCAAGAAATACTCTTGGGTATATTATTGAACAGAAGGGTGAAAGAAAAACTACTGGTATGGTATTTCCTAGAGTGAGTACATATTTTCAGCAGGCATAAATAAACCTGAGAGGAAGTATCCGTGGTAAGAGATGGCACTTAATTTTCCAAATTCCCCTAGTTTAAATCAATCATTTTCTCAGGGTGGAATCACATGGATTTGGAATGGCACTAGTTGGAAGGCGTTTGGGCAAAATGCATCGAACTTACCAACTAGACAGACTGTAACTTTTGGCGGCGGTATCGCCCCCCAGACTGGTGCGGCACAATATGATGTAGATATTTCTTGCTCATCTTATACCATTCACTCTGTAACTACAGACTCTGATGTTTGGGTTAGAATTTATATTGATGATCAGTCAAGACAAAATGATCTTGCTAGACAGATTAATGTTGACCCAGCACCAGGAATTGGTTTGGTATGTGAAGTGATTAAAAACAATAATACTCAGGTTGTTACTCCTGGAGCAATTGGATTTAATACTGGATATCTAAAAAGATTTTATGCAACTGTGATTACAAAACAGACTGCATATCATACTTGTTCCATTAGTGTGCAGTATCAGCCACTGGAACCAGCCTGAATATAAATACACAGAGAAGCAACACCGTAAACTAAGGAATTTCGCGCAATGGCAATCGTTCAAAGAAGTGTCCAAGTTCAGTCTGATTTTGCTAACGCAAACTGGACCAAAAACAAACTGATTGATGCATTAGAAACTGCTTTTGCCGATGCAGGATTGCATGGTGCTGCTGTTTCTGGAATCGTGACTGGATATAATGATGGAACCACGCAGTATTCTTACTACATCAATGATCCAGCACAAGCTCAGGGTGGTGGAACACATGGAAGCATTGCAAATGCAAGTGATCCAGCATCAACTAACACCACAAACTTTGGAAACTTTACTTTTAGAAATCTTCCTGCTTCTGGTGGTAGTGGAGCAGGTGCTACGTTTGACGTTCAATACAGTGGTAATGTTCTCTATAGAGTTTATGTTGCAAATGGTGGATCTGGATACACCAACGGAGACGTTCTAACTATCTCTGCTGCTGACATTCTTGGTGCTGCAAACGGTTCTGCTAACATCACAGTAACAGTCAGAGTAGATCCTAATAGTTATGGTGGATCATCTGTCTTCTTCCAGAAAAATTCTAGCGTAACTTCAACACGTCCTTGGGCAGTTCTTAAAGTTGATAACGACCCATCGAAGAAGTATGGATCCACATACTATTTCATCCAAGTAGAAAGTGATACCAGGATCAATATTACTGGCGGACTATTTTGGCATCCAAATCTATCAAGATTCGCTGGTGCCTACCGATTTGAAACATGGGAACAAGCGAACAGTTATTATCAATTCAAGTCTGACACTACTACTCACTACAATTATAGTTATGGTGGTGGAACTAGCATTACATATGCTACAACTGCAAGTTATCCTCTATACATTAAGACATATCAAGCAGCAGCACCACAAGATTCAAACTTTGCACTCTTCCAGTTTGCACAACCAGACATTCCTGGAACAGATCATATGAATGATTTGTATTATGGTACTTTTGGTTTCCCCAAATATACAACATCTGTATATGATAATGCTTACGTTGGACATATTGGAATGATCCATTTTGAAAACGGATCTTCTAATACTAATGCTGAGTTTAGACAATATTATAATACTGGAATGAATAGTAGCGCAACTTCAACATGGTTGCCAAGAGTAGCTGAAATGGGGTGGGCGGAAAATAACTTCCTTACTGGAAGTTATAACTCAGCTCTCCGTCCTCAAATGTGTATGTGGACCTGGCAATCTGCAAAAGAGCAGGATTCATATACCCAAGCAAGACTTTATAGAAGAACTCCAGCAGATGATTATTATGATGAGGGAGATTCTGATAACGTTTATAGAAAAGAAGATGGAGTTGGGGTGCTAACAACACTTCCTTATCAAGCAGCGGGTGGATATGTAACAGAACCTCAGATTAGTTATCAGTCTGTCATCAAAGGAATTCCAGTCTCTCCTTACTTCCTCCCTTCTCCTTACACAATCCCAGAGGACTTTGTTGTTGTTGAACTAGAGTATAGGCAACCATCTGCAAAATTCTTGCCAGGAGATACAATCACAGTTAATGCAGGAACAGAGGCATATACAATTATTCTTGGTGGATATAACAACACAGATAGTCAGGTAACTAGAGGAGTATTTCTCTGCGGAAGAATTGTAGGATAAATTAAATGTCATTAGCAAGAGATATAGTAATCAATTCGCAGCCTTCTGCGACTATACAAGGTTACACTGGAGCTCCAGTCTCATTCTTTATCGATGCTAATTCAAATAAAGCATTATATTATGATGTAATTAATAGTGGTAACACAGACTTTATTTTCTCTGGTGATGAGACAGGACCAGACCCAGTAATAGATGTTATCGTTGGAGATAGTCTTACTTTTTATGTAAATGCTCCTGGACATCCATTTTATATTAAAACAGTTCAAGGAACTGGTAGTGGAACTCTTGTTCCATCCAATCAAATTATTGGTGCTACACAAATTGTAGTTAGTGGTGGAATATACGCGGGCACTTATAATAGAGTTGCTACGGATTATAATTGGCAGACATCTAACAGCACTTTAGTTACTGGAAATGGACGTGATGCATATTACAATGCCGTTACTAATGTTGGAATTGTTTATGATAACAACCAAGACTGGTACATCCTAACAGGTGTTGAATTGATTAACGGTACTGATATCGTACCATCAACTACTAATGTAACTACTTGGGGACTATCAAACTCTGGTGTAATTGATTATCCATCTGGAACAGACGCAACTTATGGTACAATATCTTTCTATACTTCTCAGGGAAATGGCGTTCAGACTGGATCATTTACTTGGAATCCAACAACAGTAGGAACATACTATTATCAGTGTGGAGTACATGCTGATATGACTGGTGTAATTAATGTATATGCTGCTCCATCTGTAAATTATGATTGGCAAAAGCAAGAGTCTGGATCTGGAACTTGGACTAGTATTCCTCTTGGAATTGGAACAGGGCAAGGAACCCCCAACTATGCAACAGATGATCTATCAGAGGGATCAGATGATGGTGACAGATATAGATGTGTACTTTCTACTGCTCTTGGAACTAATAGTCCTCTAACCAGTAACATCTATACATTAGATGTAATTACTCCAGTAATTACAATCTCTCAGCAACCATCTGATATCACAACTCAACCTGGATTGTACGCAAACTTTAGTGTAGTTGCTACAGTAAACAGTCCTTTCCAAATCCAGTATCAATGGCAACTTAGAAAAGCTGGAACTCCAACTTGGACTGATCTTGGAACTGCTACATCTAATACATTGTCCGTTCCTAATTTAGACAATGGCGA
>Ga0213865_10002263_pt1 | contig 12132 bp, 7 predicted proteins | sample PICome_6_FD_160100 | JGI IMG/M metagenome (GOLD analysis project Ga0213865, IMG submission 160100) | Coastal seawater microbial communities near Pivers Island, North Carolina, United States - PICO282 | ecosystem: Environmental > Aquatic > Marine > Coastal | place: USA: North Carolina | collected...
GACTGACTTCATGCAGACACTAAAGTTGCGTGAAAAATCTGCCAATGATTGATAATCAGTTCCTCTCACGCAGAGGTACAATCCCCTCGCTCCTTTTTTGCCTACACGACGCAACCAGGCGAACAACTCCGCGTATCCATTTGGCGTTCGATCAGATGTGGTTGGCATGTACTAAGGCAATCGTGATATCGTTGAGATGTACTTGTGAGTCAGTGTTGAGAGATCATAGCTGGCCAATTATGGTAACCTTTGCAAGTATTCTATTGAGCCGATTCTCGCAGTACCAGTTTTTGGGATTCGCTCAAATTGTTTTTAAATGGCAGTAGACATCAGGTCCAAGTGCGAAAACAGGGTAATCGAAATCAGATTCTTTTCATTACAGTTATGTCTGTTCATGATTGCCTGTCCGTTAGCGGTATCCGCCGAACGAGATGGTAGCGACAGAGTGTTGTCACTGTTGAATACGCACTGCTCGGATTGTCATGGCAAAACAGAACCTGAAGCGGCCCTTTGCTTCGATGGTCTTCGAACTGATTTTAAAGGCGGAGATTCAGTTGATGAAAGTCTCTTGGATACGTGGCAACGTATCCACGAGCAAATAACGTTGGGTGCCATGCCACCGGAAGACTCATCGCAATTGTCGGCGATGGAAGTCGAGTATGTAACCGAGTGGATTTCTCGGCAGTTGAGTAAGGTTGATCAGACACCGAATGTTTGGCACAAGCTGAAATCGCCCCAGTTTGGTAATTACGTTAGCCATCAAAAACTGTTTGATGGGTCGCATCGTGCTCCTGGATATTCACGACCACGTTTATGGCGTTTGAGTCCGTATGTCTATGATGAATTCTTAAATGGATTTGGGAGGCATTTGCGCGAAGTTACGGCGATACATCAACCCTTCGCGTTGGATGCCTCACGAGGTGAGATCGCCGATTTTTCCGCCCAGCAGTTTGCCGGTGAGGCCACGTTGCAACTGCTCATGATGAATTGCAGGACGCTGGCTGAATATCAGACCACTGGGATTGTGTTTCGCGATCATGAAGGCAAGCTCAGGAATTCAAAAAGAACACCTCGTGAATTCCAGGCCATTTTGCAATCTCGGGAACAGCCCACTGATGAAATGGTTCGGGCGGCGGTTACGCATGAATTTGCGTTGTTGTTGGAAAGGGTTCCCCGTGAATCAGAATATCAGTTGCTGAGTGGGTTCTTTCGGAGAGCAGCCAAAGTCGGCGGTAATGTCAAGGCATTACAGACAATGCTGCAAGCCATTCTGATGAAGCCTGAGGCTGTGTATCGGATGGAAATTGGATTAGGCGCGGAGGATAGATATGGTCGACGTCGGCTTTCTGCAACGGAACTCGCTTTTGCGATCGCTCGCGCATTGATGGATACGGGCCCCAGTGAAATTGATGTGGTAGCCAGAGACGGTGAAACGACAGTCGATTTACTGAGTCTTGCCTTAAGCGGTGAGCTTGAGGAAAAAGCAGACATCCAGCGTGTTGTTCGGCAGATACTCGACAACAACAATATGTCGACGGCTGATTACCGAATGTTTACACAGGATCATGGGATCCGGAATACGCGTACGTTGCGGTTTTTTCGCGAGTTCTTCGGGTATCACCATGCTCCAAATGTGTTCAAGGATGCAAAGCGTATTGGATTTGGCGATCGTTACCTGACACAGCGAATGGTCGACGATGCAGATCAGCTTGTCATGCACATCTTTGATCGGGACCGCGATGTTCTGAACCAGCTATTGACCACGGATGAGTACTTTGTGGCTTATCTGGGATCACTGGAGCATATCCAGAAAGATTTGCATTACATCAAGACAAATAAGAACGATGCCAATTTTGACTTCAATACCAGGTATCTTCAGCAGTCGGAAGCTGCGGGACGTCACCCGATCCCGATCGAAGGCCCAAGTTCACGCCAGTACGTGGACTTCTACAATCTCGATCACACTACCTGGGACTATCCGGTTCAACAGCCATTCCAGATGCCAGTCGGTCAGCGAGCTGGCATTCTGACGCATCCGGCATGGTTGATAGCCTGGAGCGGGAACTTTGATAACGATCCAATTCGTCGTGGTAAGTGGATTCGTGAGCATCTTCTGGCTGACACGATTCCCGATGTTCCACTCGATGTCAATGCTGTTGTTCCAGAACACAGAGAGCAATCGCTTCGTCAGCGGTTACATGTGACCAGAGATGAGTACTGTTGGAAGTGCCACGAGAAAATGGATCCTCTGGGTTTTCCATTCGAGCAGTTTGATGACTTTGGTCGTTACAGAGAAAAAGAAGTTTTGGGTGAGTTGTTGACCATTTTTCCTGAACGTCACAGTGATGCAAGAACGACCGACATTGACACCCGTGGGAATATCCGCAACAGCGGTGATCGTCGGTTGGATGGAGATGTGAAGGATGTGTTTGAATTGGTACAGCGATTGGGGAAATCTGAACGAGTTCGGCAGTCGTTTGTCCGCCACGCGTTTCGATTCTGGTTAGGCCGCAACGAAACGTTGGGTGATTCCGCTACCTTGATGGAAGCTGATCAAGCATATGTCAAACATGGAGGCAGTATGAAAGCCATGATCGCTTCGCTGTTGTCATCAGATTCTTTCCTGTATCGAAAAACAGAATAAAACATGTCGCAACAAAATCGCCGAGCCATGCTGAAGACGGCCGCGGCTGCTTCGGTTTCGCCGCTGCTGCTGCCGTTTCTACAACGTGTGGAAGCAGAAGCGTCCGGTTTGACAGATACTACCCCACGTTTTCTGTTCGTAGTCAAGTGCAGTGGGCTGACTCCGGCTGAGCTTGTACCAACTGGACTGGTTGATGAGTTGACGCAGCCGGGAACCGACGAGGGTTCACCTGATGAACTCAAGCCAGTTGATTCACTTCTTGATGTACCTCTTGCTGAACAAGAGTTGCCTGACTCGCTCAAGTCGCTGGGTGAACATCGAGATCACTTGACGATCCTACAGGGCTTGTCGGGGAAGATGTGTCGGGGTGGTCATTCTGCATGGTATGGAGCCATGGGGTGTTATCACACGGGGAGCGAGGGAAATCCGGGACGTGCCGCCAGCGCGACCGTCGATGGCATGCTCGCAAAGGCATTGCCCTCGATTTTCCCGCATGTCGGCTTGACGCTTGGTGGTAAGGTTTTATCGGGCGTCAAAGACTCAGTGGTTTATCCGGGTATCTCGGCCATTGATGTGGATCGTCCTTTGCCGTACCAGGCTAATCCGCTCATGGCGTATAAAAACCTGTTCGGTATCGCAGCTACCGGTGCCGATGGGAAGGCCGATAAACAACTGAATGCAATGCTGTTAGATCACATGGTTGGTGATATTCAGAATTTGCAGCGACAGATTGCCGGAAGAGATCAGCAAAAACTGGATCATTACCTGCAGGCATTTGAAAGCCTGCGAGATCGGCGTAGGCAACTGCTGGGTCTTGAGGCGACAATTCGGCAGCATGCGCCTGAAGTTGATGACAAGTATCAATCACCAGTAGAAACAGATCGAATTGAGGCCCACTTCGATATTGCATCGGCGGCATTGATTGCCGGTTTATCCAATGTCGTAACAATCCGAGCGGACACGCTTGATATCACATATCGCGGTCTCGGGATCGAAAAGCATGTTCATGGCATTGGCCATGCCGAAACTGTACCCGGAATGACTGCGGTTGAAGCAAGGAACCGGATCCGTCGCTTTCAAGTTGATCAGATTGCGAGAATCGCAACAAAATTGAAGGCGGTACCCGAAGGCAATGGAACGATGCTTGATAATACTTTGATCGTGTATCTGAGTGATGCTGCAGAGAAACATCATGGTAGCTGTATCGAATGGCCGTTTGTTTTGCTCGGCGGACTTGCGGGTAAACTGAGAAGCACGCCTGGAGGACGATACCTGCAGTATCCGGGATATGGTAAGCCAGGGCATCGGACAATCGCTTGTCTCTACAATTCCCTGCTGGAGACTGCTGGACAGCCACGCGATGTTTTTGGTCGTTTCGATTTGAGTCTGGATGAGGACCAGCAAAAGGGACCTCTTTCTGAATTGCTGGTTTGACGCCCATCACATTGGAGAGAAAACCTCAGTTTCTATCCGCTGCTATGGGACACCTTGCGAGCGGAGCGAGTTGGATGTGCCAATACGAGGTGGAGGCGTGATCAGAGTCGCAGCGGTGGTGTTGCTGAGTTTCGGCTTGCACAGTACACGGGAAAACGATCACCCAAAACCCGCCGGTGTGTCTCGATTGCCAGTTCCGGAGTATTGCTTTCTTCGGATAGATGTGCCAGACATGCCCACTGCATTTTTGGAGATGCCGAGCGTCGCAGTAACTCTGCAGCATCGAGATTCGAGATGTGTCCTTGCGAACTGCGAATCCTTGCTTTGAGGCTCTCCGGATAGAGGCTGCCCGCCAACATCTCAAGGTCGTGATTGCTTTCGATGAACACTGCATCCAACTGTGGCAATATTTCGTCGAGTTCGTCGAAGGCGTGTCCAAGATCGGTCAGGATGCCAACCTTGTGAATGCCATCATCAATCACAAAAACGACACCATCTGCTGCATCGTGCGGTGTCGGAATCGTCTGGATTTGGACGCCTCCCACCGCAAACGTAGACCCGGCATCGAAATGCCTGCTGTCGTGCATCTTTCCCAGTCGGATTTTCTGCTGAGCAACAGCCAATGTGGCCCGTGTGACGTAAATGGGTAAACCATACTTGCGTTGATAGATTCCCATTCCTACCGTGTGATCGCGATGATCATGGGAGATGATCAGGGCATCAATGTCACGTATGTTTCGGCCGTGATCAGCCAAACGACTTTCGGCTTGAATGCCACTGATCCCAGCATCAAACAATAGCTGCTGGCCACCAGCTTCGACATAAATGCAGTTACCACTGCTTCCGGATTGCAAAGCGATCACTTCCATGCAACGAATCATAATCTGCCTCAACTGATTCAGGCAATCCGTCAATGCATCAGTTCACTGCAGTGCTTGCCAGGTACTGGTTGAATTATGATTTCATATTGAAGTTACAGATCCGTTTTTGCGCACGCTGCGGAAACGACACAATCAATGCCTTCGGTTGACCCACTTCATGCTTGTGCTTGCAGGGGAATCCGCAGATCAGAAATCCCCTGAGGGAGACGGACGGAAGCGAAGCAGTGTTTTTAACAGGTCACGACCAGAAAAGTCCCAAGTAGCCGTACGCGTATGCTGGATTCTTGCTACGGCCAATTTGGCAGCAGTAATGGGTTTATTCGTTTTTGCATTTCTCGGTGCTGTCGCAGGTGTACATTATGGCGGTAACTATACAAGTCGCAATGAATTCCACGGTATGCTTGGGTATGAAATAACAGGTTAGCTGGGAGTGCTGATTGGGATGGTGTTTGGGAGACGGTTCATTGCTTTTGATTGCATTTGGTCGTGAGGCATTTGAGGCGTTACGGAACCGGGTGAGCGTATCCCTGCGTGCAATTGCTGTCGAAACAAGGATCTGTTTTTGCAGAAACAGGACTTGGAATTTGCGTGCGTTTGTCACATCGTTTGTTGTGCACTGGTGTAATTGCGTTTCGTGTTATGCATCTTCAGCGTGACTGGAAGAAACTGTTCTTGATGGGAGGTTGGAAATTGAAGAATCAATTAGTGGTTTTGAGTTTATTTTTATTCGGACTGGCGGGGGGTGGTTTGTCAGCGAATGCTGAGATCACGATTAGAAAGTCGGGAGCCGTCGCATGGACGGTCGACGCAAATGGTGCGATACGCGAGAGAGGAAAAAAAGTTGGAAGTATCGATTCCAACGGCAGGGTCAGAAAAAATGGCTCCCTGATCGGGGAAGTTGAATCGGGAGGAACCATTCGTCGGTCGGGTTCAAAAATCGGAAGCGTTGATTCGCGCGGGAAAGTGCGGAAGCAAGGTCGATTAATTGGCGAAGTTGATAGCGGAGGAACGATCCGTCAGAGTGGTCGCTCGTGGGGCAGCGGTTCAAACTGCTGTGACGATCAGGGACGCCGAAAAGTGGTAGCCGTGATCGTGTTCTTTGGTGGGTTTTTCGATTAGAACTGAATCCGTTCCGAATGGAGCCTTGTGCGGTTAGTCGGCGATATTGCCGTGCCGTAATTCGCCGATACGGTAATGTCGCAGTTGATGTGTTGCCGGCACCAACTCAGTCAGAATCTCCGCTTCCATCTTTCTCATAATCAGAACGTCTCGTCTCATTGACAGACGCTGATTGATGATAAGGCAAATGCACCAAGACGCCTGTTTTGCAGCAGTAATCATAGCTGCAAGCCGCGAAAAGCAGTTGGCATGCCATATGCACCGAGGTGAGGAAACAAAGCACGCAGCTTTGTCTTATCTTTCTCGAGTGTAAGGAAAATCCAGTGAATCCAACTTTCTCTTCTACTGTGGCTGCAATGTTCATTTTGCTCGTCATGGGAATCAATGCTTCCGCTGAGGAGCGACGTGGCCAACAGGAGCTTGGGTATTACATCAAGATCGGTGACATCAAGGGGGAATACAGGAGTGATGCTTCCATAGAGGAGGTGCAAGTTGAGGACTTGATGTGGGAAATGCAGTTTTTGATCTGGGAAGCTGAAGCAGATGACTTTTATTGGCGTGATGGGAAAAAGTTTCGGGATGATGACAAAGATACAATGATCTGGGGTGAGGAGTCAGGAGATTTCTGATCAAACGCTCTGAACGTTGAGTCTTGCTATCAGTGAGCCAACTGAGCTTGAGATGAGAGCAACTCGGTTGGCTCAGGTTTTCTGGGCTGGTCGTTTTCAATGGTACGCAGGTGAATGATGTGATTTATTGCTGGCGGAGCGACAAAAATAAATCTGATCAGCAATTTTTTGCTTTGTACACTGGTCGCTGTTGTCAGAGTGCTGGGCCTTCGTAAATAAAAGAAAATTCTGTTTTTTTGTCGGGCATCACTACGCACAAGGTCGCATTACTTATTGGGCAGGGCTTCCCGAGGGAAGGTATAGGATGACTGTGTGATGCGAGTCTCGTTTGAAACTCAGCATTTCATGATGCTTGCAGCGGTGCGCGCAGTTCAGACTTGAATTTGAAAATAAACTGTAGTTTCCGTATTTGGAACAGGTTGAGTACGCATGAAGTTTGAACTGTCGCTTTTCCGTTTGGCATCATTGCAGTCTGTAATGATGTTAGTTGTTGGTTTGCTGCCGGTGCTCGGTGACTTCTCAGTTGGCAGGGCAGAAGAGAATGATGCCGCTGTCGAGCAATCGCCACTCTATGTTTTCCGATTCATCGAAGTGGCGCCGGAAAATGTCGCGAACTGGAGACAGGCGGTAAAAGACAAACAGCTGAAGTTCAACACCGGCAAGGATTCAGCACAGTGGGGTACGTGGAAAATTTTAACTGGACCTCGCGCGAATCAATTTGCGAGAGGGTTTCGGACCACAAAGGCTCTATACACAAATCCGATTCATCCCGTTCAGGGAATCGCGGCTTCGTGGGAAATGCCAGAGGCGAATCACTGGTTGGAGCACATTTCACCGCTGCAGGAAAGTTCGGGGAACCAGCAAATCTGGCGTCCCATCGAGGGCCTGTTCTCTCAAGGAATCACTGAATCTGGCCAACCCCGATTCTCACAGCATCGCCGTTGGCGAATGAAGCCGGGCATGTATCAGCGGTTGGAGGCTAACTATAAAAAATTAATCGCTGCTTTTGACCACCTTCAACAACCGGTCGATTTTAGTATCGCCAGGTTGGAGGACGGCGGTGATTTTATGATCTATGCAGAAACACTCGCTTACAACGACACCGCTGACATGCCCGGTGTTGGTCAAGTGCGGCAGGCATTCATTGACCTGCACGGAGAAGGTGAATGGGAAAAGTATCTACAGGAACATAATGCTGTCATGCAGGAAAATGCGATCGTTGAGACAGAGACGTGGATGTACGAACCTGATCTCAGCAATTTGGCTGCCATGCCTGATTCCGAGCATGCCAAAGCTATGGTTCAGGAACATATTGATCGGGTGGTGGCAGCTTTTGGTAAGAAGGACATTGAGGCATTGATGGATGAATTTGTTGATGGTGGGATTCGTTCCGTCAGCATGTCAAGTGGACCCGCGCAAGGGAGCAAGGCGGTCAGGAATTCGTTGATGCAGTCCTTCAGCGGAGACACCAATCCTGACAATTCCACTCTCGTCGGAAAAATACTTGATGCTCGATTCATTGATCCCGAGACAATCCTTGCTTACGGCAGCTTCACCGTGACGGATGAGGATGGTGCTGTCATTCGTTCAGGTAAGTGGGGTGATGTGTTAAGGATGGAAGATGGCAACGCGAAGTTCTTACTGCAGTCGGCATACGCAGAACGACTCGACTCGATGGCTCCACCCACTTTCACTGTCACGCAAGCAGCCGATGAGCAGCAAAAGAAAACAGATTTCATGAAAATTGCTCGTTCCATCGGAAGATTTACCGATGCGTACAATCGCAGCGACGTGTCAGCATTGACGGAGGAATTTACCGAAGATGCAGTGCGCGTTGTGTCGGGATTGTCGGGAGTGCATGTTGGACACGACGCTATAAAAAATTCATTTCAATCAAAGTGGTCGGGTGAAGTCGACATCGACAGCGGCAGCGTGCTAAATGCTCGTGTGCTTCATACAACCCCTATTAATACCAGTTTGGTTGGCGGGGCTGGTATCTGGTGGTTAACTTCGCGTGACGGCCAAGTCATCGATGGAGGTTACTGGGGTAATGTGTTCCGCAAGCACGGTGACGAGGTAAAGCTGTTGCTGGAGTGTGCTGGAAGCCAAAGTGTGGCTGATTAAAACGGTTGGATTTCCATTGAGGAAAAGGCCACCTTTTCTGAGAAGGTTGGAATCTTACGGGGCAAGCGAAGCAGATAATTCACTTCTGATCCGACTCTAATTCCTCCCGGGTCAGCCGTATCGCACCAGCATATTGAGCCGCCGCAGCAGCGGCATGATTGATTGCTGTGACCTGCGGACCAAAGCAGTCACCTCTCAAAAGATCTATATTAGAGGTCTTTAATGATGGAGGCTTGAATGTTCCGAATTATGCGTCAACTGTGTGGTATCAATCCTTTTAAGGGTGATGTGCCGGTTTCACGCGTGTGGATTACGCGGCCGGGAAGTCGTGGCAACACGTTACCATTCCCCACCCGCGGAAACTATCATCAACCCATCAACATACTTGCTACTTTCTTTGCCAAGGCTGATGGTGAGCAGGGCCGAGCTAGGCACAATCGTTACTTGGAAATTCCCGGCTTTGATCCGGTGCTGGTCACACGAGACCCGGAAGTCATTCGCGCGGTGTTGACTGCCACGGGGGCGGGTGAGGGGCGATTGGATCGGGACACCATGCCGTCTACTGGCATCGCACGCGCGACCGGGCCAGATACGTTGCTTTATTCCAATGGCACTGAATGGCAGACACATCGAAAAGCATCAGCCAAAGCATTTGGAAAGACCAGTTTGTTCACCGATGAAGTGTTTGAAAAATTCGAACACACGTTCAGGAATAATGTTGAACAACGCATTGGTGAACTCGAGTACTATTTTGAAGCCAACACGACCAGCGAAATCGAGTTGAACCTCGAGCCGGAAATCAAATGCATCATGATGGAGATGTTGCTGTTCAACTTTTTTGGAGCGAAAATGGACGCGCGGGATGTGCGTGAGCGGTACATTCCCGCCATCGATAGAATTATTGATCATATTGTTCGGGATACCATCGATCAGCAGTTTGATTTTAATCGTTTTCGCAGGCGGAAAAAAAAGAATCCCGATCCCGACTTGGATGAAGCGTTTGCCCTGTTTGATCAATTGACGGATCTGTCGATGGCACCCAGAGCAGAAGGAGCATGTGCTTGGGCACGGGTGGATAAGAAGTGGAATGATGAAGATCTGCGCAGCAACGTCAAGGTATTTCTTGCTGGGGCGCTAGAGGCAACCACATCGTATGCTGCGTGGGCCTTGTCGCATTTGGCAAGAAATCCTGAATATCAACAACGAGTGTTCAACGAAGTACGATCAATTGATTCATTTGAAATTGCTGCGATGGATCAGGCTCAGCATTTGAAAAATGTGTTACGCGAAACACTCCGTCTGACTCCATCGCTGTACTTCTTGCCACGCAAGGCGGTGACAGACACTTGGATTACGCTGTCCGAGGGAAGTAGATTGCTGCTGCCCGGGGGAACGCATTTGCTGCTGGATGTATGGCATTCCAACCGACATCAGGATTTTTGGGGTGTCGAAAAAACAGGCTATCCCGCCGACGAATTTCATCCGGATCGGTGGGAGGTGATCGATAAAGCTGGACGCAGCAAAGAGCATTTACACTTCGGGTTCGGGCATGGTGCAAGAGTGTGTCCGGGAAAACATCTTGGTGAACTGGAGGCGTCACTGGTCGTGGGTGGCATCGTCAAGTTATTTGAATTTGAAGCGGTTACCGAGATGAATGAGCCCAAGGCAGGCGTTTCCACTAAACCCGTGGACGGCACTTTGGTGCGTCTACGGTTGAGGCATCCGTGACGTGGGACCAAAGACAGAGTAAGTCATTTTGTGACAGGTTTCGGACGGGAACTGTTTTGGAAAATGTGCTCAAGGTTTCCGGAAAGGCGTGGCGCAGGGTGTTTGATACCTTGATGGGTTGGCTTGTATTACAATCTGGTCTTTAGATCAGCTATCCCGTTTTGACGACCACCAAGATGTACTATCAACGTTACGTGATCTGGCTACTTTCAGCATGCGTGTCCACCAGCTTGTGGGCAGATGGCCCGCAAGACAACATTCCCGAAAATGTGCGGCCAGTGCCACCCGTCGGTGTGGAACTGAACCCTCAAGATCAGAAAGAACTCTTGACCGGTCTGGAAGTGCTTCAGCAGTCCGTGGAGCAATTAAGGCAACGGGATGACGCTTTGACTGTCGATTTGTTGCCTGATGTTGAGATTTTCCTTCGGGCGGTGAAGCAGGGAATTAATCATCGCGAACTGTTTTCTGCTCGGGACGTCAAGAATGCAGCGAAAATTCTTGCAGAAGGACAACAGCGAGCAGAACACCTGTTGAAGGGTGAGGCACCCTGGACATCCCAAAAAGGTTTGGTCGTACGTGGCTTTCGTTCCCGCATCGATCGTACCGTTCAGCCCTATGGTCTCGTGATTCCGGAATCGTACACAGATGTGGGCAAAACACGGTTTCGTCTTGATCTGTGGTTTCACGGTCGGGGTGAGCGATCAAGTGAGTCTGTCTTCATTGCCGAACGCATGAGCCGTGTCGGTCGTTTTGCTCCTCAAGATACGATTGTTCTGCACCCCTATGGTCGCTACAGCAATGCATTCAAGTTTGCTGGCGAGGTCGATGTCCTGGAAGCGTTGGAACATGCGCAAAGACATTACAAGATTGACGAAGATCGAGTTGCTGTGCGTGGTTTTTCAATGGGAGGTGCAGGTTGTTGGCAAATGGCCGTGCACTATCCTGATCTGTTTTTTGCAGCGAACCCTGGGGCCGGTTTTTCTGAAACACCTGAGTTTCTCCGGTTCTTCCAAAAAGAAACTCTCGCGCCGACTGAATTTGAGCGAAAGCTGTGGAGGATGTACGACTGTCCCGGGTATGCCGACAATCTGTTTCAATTACCCGTGGTTGCTTATAGCGGTGAGTTGGATGTCCAAAAACAAGCGGCCGATATCATGGAAACCGCGCTCGCTGAGCGAAGTCTGAAACTCACTCACATTATTGGTGCTGAGACCAAGCACACGATTAACCCGCCTTCCTTGAAAATCATTGAGGAAAAGATGGATCGCTTGGCGGAAGTGGGGCGCCCCAAATTGCCGCATGAATTGCGTTTTGCCACCTTCACCCTGAAATACAATCGGTTGCATTGGTTGACAGTGACCGGTCTTGAGCAGCATTGGGAACCGGCCACGGTGCAGGCCAGGTTGGTTCCTCAAAGTAATGCGGTTGAAGTGAAATCGGAGGGAGTGACCAGTTTGCGATTTTCGATCCCTGCCGGTCGCAGCCCCTTTCGCCCTGATCAACCGGTATCAATCGTCTTTCCTGAATCAAAGCAAAGGCCAATCCTCGCCTCACGCCCGGAAACTGATGGTTC
>Ga0213865_10002264_pt1 | contig 12131 bp, 11 predicted proteins | sample PICome_6_FD_160100 | JGI IMG/M metagenome (GOLD analysis project Ga0213865, IMG submission 160100) | Coastal seawater microbial communities near Pivers Island, North Carolina, United States - PICO282 | ecosystem: Environmental > Aquatic > Marine > Coastal | place: USA: North Carolina...
TTGCTTGAAGCGCAGAAGCCTACGCTCTTCGGGGCGTCGCCTTTGGTCGGATCAGTAGACCAGAATACCCAACAAGCACTGCAGGACAAGGTCCAGGAGACGTTCGGCAGTGCTTTTGGGACCTGTATAAACAACAGTAGCATCGCTGGAGCCCTTGAATCCGTAACTAACTCAGCCATAGGCACGGTCACAGCACTAGGCACCGCCATCCAAAGCACTGTATTTGCCCTTACAGAGGTCGATAGCAACTTCTCAGCGGCTGTTTTTGCCGAGGCAGCAGGTAATTTCATCAAAAGACAGACGTCCGAGAAGATTATCCTGCAGCAGATCAAGGATACCATCAGCGAGATCAACGATGATCTAGGTAAACTGACTGATGACGACTACTCCATCGACCACAAACTGACAATTAACGAGAGTGTTATTCGTCTAAGGCGTGCCGACGAGCTTCTTCGGACCCAGATCGACAATATTAACCTAAAGTTTCCGGCAAATCGCCTTGGAATTGAGAGTGCGCGAGAAGAAATCGACGCAGTTAGACAGGTTATGAGCGGAATTGACCTGGGAGACCTGTTTAATGGCGTGCTCAGCCTCCGAGCAATGAGGATTGCGGGCCGTTTGGCCTATTTGGAGACCCTTCAACGCATGCTGAACGCCCAAGAACTGACCAGTGAGCGCATTCGAGTCAACTTGAGCGGGTTTGACCGGGTATATGCTGACCTCACCAACGTGGACGAGCTTCTACTACCCTCCCTGACTAACGCTAGGTGCCGTCTAGGGACGATTATTGCCCAAATGGGCCTGTCGGTAGACACAAATAAGCTGCAAACCTTCGCCCTGGCCGAGAAAAAGTGGGCACTGGACCTAGCAGTGCTGTCTAGCATCCTCCGAGCCACGGAAAAGCTGGGCAAAGTCACTGGAAATGACCCTCTAAACGTGGAAGGCATCACCGAGGACCTGTCTGAGATGCTTGGCGGGGTTCAAGGAAGCGAAGGAATCATCCAGCCGGGTCAGGTCAGCGACGCAATCGACCAGTACGTAACAAATGTACGCTACAAGTTGAGCTACAACGTCGATCCGACGACAATTCAGTCTCGCGGAGAGCTGGTACGCCGCCTGGTGGACCAAAAAATGGAGCAAAATGAGTCATTTATCCTGACTGTTGGTGCTCCTCTTGACCGAGTAAACAATACTAACGCTCTGGCGGCGGGTGTAGCTGCTGTGGTCGCGATAAAGAGCGCACTAGCGGCTGCGTCTAACTTCGTTAGTGGCGCCCAGGCACTAGCAGAGGGAGCCCTGGGTGACATCTTGAGTGGTGAATTCCTCAAGGACATGTTGACCGGGCTGTTGGCTCAGGCGATCGCGGCCATCAAGGAGGCCCTGGAGGCGGCTGGCTGCGATCTAGATGATCTCATCCGTGGGGGACTACGTGCCTATGATGTATTTGAGGACGCGTTGAGATCAGATGCTCTGTTTAACGACGCACTTGATGGATTTCCCGAGACTCGCATCCGAGCAATCTTGACAGATGACATGGCTAAGCTTGACTTCAGTGCGATTGTCGACCCGACAGCCGCAGCAGACGCCCCCGCGTTGACATCTATTGGCGGCCCTGTGCCGGCTCAGCTTGACTGACGCTACACTATTGTACAGAAGTGGTTCTAACATGTGGAACCATCTCCTAGATTTGCAAACCTAGACAACAAGGATAATCCAATGAACAACGAAGAAGCATTCTTCCAAGGCCTTTTCGACGGCGTCACTGACGTTCACGTCGAGGCCGAGCAGCACGACAAAATGGCCCAGGTATTTGATGCCGGTCTACTTGATGGCGTTGCCGCTATTACTGAGCCGTCCATCATGGACAAGATCGCCTTCCTGCTTGACGGGGAAGAGGACGAGGAAGTTGAGGAGACCGAGGAAGTAGTCGAGGAGGCCCCCGAGGCCGAGAAGACCGCATCCGCCATCCTCATGGACGTCATCCGCGGCGAAGAGGCCTGATCAAACTGGGGAGGGCTTCGGCTCTCCCCTACTTGTATGCCGTTCGACAGCAAAGCACAGCAGCGGTATCTGTATGCCGCTGAGGCCCGAGGCGAGGTACCCAAGGGTACAGCCAAGAAGAAGGGTGAGGACACCAACTACAAGCGTATCCCTGAGAAGGTACGTAAGGAGGCGGCCCTCATCCTAGATCGTCTTGAGAAGCGAGCCAACCAAGGTACCAACACGGCTACCCGTATGGTACGTAAGCCCATTACCCCTGTATCGGGTAAGATCCCTCAGCCCAGGCAGGGCAGTGTAGCGGGCCCGGCCAAGAACTTCAAGCCTCAGAACTCCTCCCAAATCGCACGCTGATGGACCTGAAGATCGTATCCGTAGACAGTGACGGCACGATGGCCTTCAACCTCAAAGAGCAGCGGCTGACCAATGGTATCCAGCAGCTCCTCCAAGAGGTATCGGTAGAGCTGCTGAGTAACTTCAACGCAGTAACCGGGCGCGGCTCTAACCTGCCCACTGTTCTAGAGGCGGCTATCCCAGGTGACTCCACCACCACACAGGGATCTATCGCAGGTGCAGTGCAGACAGCTCAAGCACATGTCATCTCCAATCAACAGGAGGCAGACCTGGAGCCTGACGAGCGGCTGGCGCGACTTGATCTACTGCGGGCCCACTCCGACTCAGGTATTGAGTGGGACATCTCGGTCCAAGTGACTACAGCAGCAGGCACTACAGCCCAGACAACAGTAACACTCTGATATGGATAAGCAAGCTGACCTCCGTAAGTGGTTCAAGGAGAAGTGGGTGGACATCTCCCGCAAGAAGAAGGGTGGAGGCCATCCTGAGTGCGGTAGGGACGACGCTGACTCCGGAGGAGGCTATCCTAAATGCAGACCCGCGAAGGCCGCTGCTCGTATGACCAAGAAACAAAAGGCGTACGCTGTACGTTCTAAACGATCCAAACCTCAAGGCGTCGGTGGTAAGCCCACCATGGTCGCCACCTTTAAGAAGAAAGCCATGTTTGACCCTGAACATTTCGAAGATACGCTTGAGATGCTTCACAGTAAGGAAGCTTTTTTCAAAGCTATCAGGGCCGCCACAAAAGGCACGCTAGCTGGTGCAGGTGGCCGTAGAGGATACCGTAAGGTAGTCGAGGCGCGAAGGTTTGCGGACGCAAATAGAGCAAGAATTACTGCTGCCGCGGAAGCATCACGTAAATCACGTCGCGCTGCTAGGGCCTCGGCTCTTCCGGCTAGGTACGGACCCTTCCAGCCGGGTCAAGGTGGCTTTGCACCTGTCCGAACTAGACGCCGCAGGCTCCTGGATGCCCGGGTTGCTCGCGCTCAACGTAATAGACCTGATGCGGCATCTGCCCGGGCGGTGTCTGGAGGTCGTTCTGCGGCTAAACCGGCGGCACCGGCGACACCCAAGTCTAGCACAGGCCAGGGCACACAAGGAACATTCTCCTTCGCGTCACCTGCTGCTCCGACCTCTAAGCCCAGCACCCCCAGCGCGCCCAAGACTGGGCTTGATAAAGGGATTTCTGTTGCTAAGGGTGTGGGCAAGGACGCCCTGAACTACGCCAGGGCTAATCCCCTTAAAACTGGTGCGGGCATTGCACTGGCTGCCGGTGCAGCTAATGCTATGCGCACTCCCAAGATTAACCCTCAAACAGGTCAACCCCAAACCACCCGAACAGGGCAGGCCCTTCGCGGCGCCGCTGTCGGAGCAGGCCTAGCAGGCGCCGCATATGGCGGGGCCAAACTCTTCAAAAAGGTAGCAACCCTCAACCCCCTCTCTAATTCCATGAACTCTAATCTTCGTAACATGGCCTCCTCTGAGACGGCCCACATCCTTGACCGCCTTGAAAAAGAAGCGGGTAAGAAGACCAAGGCCGCGGTCCTTGCCGCTGGTGCTGCCGGTGGTGCCAAGGCTGCCGGTCCTGCTGCCGCTGGTCTGCGTACCGCAGCTGACTCTGCCGTAGCTAAGACCAAGAGCGCCCTTACGGAGGACAGCATTCGCGGCGCCGCTAAGGGTGCCCGTGAGGCAATGTTCGAGGGCTCGGACAAGCTTCGTGCGGCGGCCAAGGCTACCGGTGACAGTGACGTCGCCAGCGGTGTTAAGTCTCTGACGCGTGCCGCTAACCTTGAAGGCACACATCGTATCGGGAGTGCCGCGGACAAGGCCATTCAGCACTCTGGTGCAGCTGTGGACAAGGTACAGAGCCTCGGCACCGCCGCAAAGGAGATCGCTGAAAACATCACTCCCGGTACAGGTGCCCTCGCCGGAGCCGGTGTTGCAGGTGCTGCCCTTGCAGCTAACAAGCTCCGCAAAATGCGTAAGAACCGTAAGCTGCGTAAGGCAGTAACACGAGGTGAAAAGGCACGCGCCAAGCTTGAGAAGCAGGCCTCTGCTGAGACGGCCTACATCCTTGACCGTCTTGAGAAAGAAGCTGGTGCCGGTGTTAAGCGCAACATGCTGTACAATAAAGCCGCAGACTTCCTCTATGGGCCTGTTCCGGGCGCCGTCGGGATGCTTGCCGCCGCAGCCACACCTACTAAAAGCCTTAAGGAGTCCATCAAAAACGACGCAGGTAAGCATATCGGCGGCGAAGCTAAGTCCATCCTTCCCGGTGTAGCTGCATACAGAAGTGCGAAGCGCCAGGGGACAATTATTCGAGGCCCTGAAGTTAAGAAGCTGTACGCGCAGGAGGAAGAGAAGCTGAAGAAGCAGCGAGCAAAGGAGGGCCAGAAGAAAGAGGGTCGGTACCGCCAAGGCACCCATGAGCAGATCGCCTCCGCTAACCCTCTCCAGCTTGCCACCCTGCCCCTCGGCATGGCGGCAGCGCTAGCCACTAAGACCAAGTCCCTTCGTCAGATTGCCGCAGAGGATGTTAGGAAGGACGAGACCAGGGGCAGCCGTACAAAGGCTCACCTGGCACGGCACCTGATCCCCGGCAAGGCTAGCTACGACTTCTACAAGCGGCTGGGCGCAGGCAACCACGGTCCGGAGGCCATGAAGATTAAAGGGGAAGTCGACCAGGAGAACCAAAAGAAGGTTGATGAGGCTAAGAAGGCGAAGCTGAAGGCGAAGAGCGCGAAGCTGAAGGCGCGTATGAAGAAGCTGACATGAATTTCTACGACCGCTACACAGACGCCCTTGAGAAGGTAGCGGGCCGCGCCAAAAACCGCAAGCGGGAGGAGAGGTACGCCGCCGCCCTGAAGAGCCCGGCTGAGACTGGGTTTAGTACGATCCCCGACTTTATGCGGGGCGGCCGTAAGCACCTTACTCCCGCAGACGTCCACAAGGAATATCTAAAGGAGCACAAGGAGTTCCGCCCGATGTTTGCCCTACACACAGGCGATGCGCTGGTAAGTGATTACAAGAATCGCCACGCTGCGAGCGGCGAGGCCTTCGAGCATCACACTAAGAACCAGAAGAAATTTGAACGTAAGGCTAATAGTGTACTTAACCGTATTCTTCCTGGGGGCGACATGCGCAGCTTTATTCATTCCAGCGACGCTATGCATCACGGGAGCCAAGCCCAAGCTCACCGAGACAACTACACGCGCCTTGGTGCTCAGATGGACAAGCACAGGCGCGAGTTACTCGAACTCGACTATTCCCTCGATAAGGACAAGCGCCTTGCACTGGCCAACGCCTACATGAAAAAACACTTCTCTTGATATGAACCTCTACGCTCTCTATGCTGACGCCCTCGAGAAGGTAGCCAAGAACGTCCCCACAGACCCGGCGAAGTGGGCACAGGCCAAGGCCCAGGCCCGCGCCAAGTTCGACGTGTACCCTAGTGCCTACGCCAATGGCTGGGCCGCTAAGAAGTACAAGTCAATGGGCGGCGGCTGGAAGAAGGAGGCTGAGCATAGTAAGGAGGCCTACGTCTCCGCCATCATTCCTGCGGTCAAGGGCCTCTTCACCGCTGGCCGCGCCCTCATGGCTACCAAGACACTAAAAGCAGCTAACACCGCCGCCAATATTGCCACCGGTGTCAGTGCTGTGAAGTCTGTTGCTAGCGCGAAGCCGAAGCCGCCCCCGGCTCCGCCCTCTGCTGGTTAGACCCCTTCGAGGGCAGTCTCAGGCACACCCATAGCGATCAGGTCGTCTTTCACGATGTCCCTGATCGCTTCTGCATAGAGTCGGATTTCGTGTTGACTGTCACTCTTCAGCCGCAGGTTGAGGAAGTGCAGTAGCGACTGGACAGAGCATGTCCAAACTGTGCTGGTGTATATATTGGCCGGTAGCAGCATACGAGCCTGCTCACGAGCCACGCCCCGTTCAAGCATGTCCGTGTAGCGCAGGTAGGCATCATCGCAGGCGTCCTGGTACTCCTGACGCATCTCATCGTGCTGCTCAGCCGTCCAGTCCAGCTCATGGGACTGCTGCTTGTTACCGTGGGCGGCGTTGCCCCTGAACTCCGTAGGGATGTAGAACTCCGACTCTAGCTTGACGTAGCGCCCGCTGACCTCATTCCAGGAGCAGCCGTTGTCGATGTCAGCCTGAATAGACGCAATGTCGATATCTACATCCGTACCGTCAGGGAGGACGAAGCCTGTCCATCGGCAGCCCGCCTGATGTTTCCACCACTGTCTTAGGACAAACAAAGGTGCCTTGATCTTGAACGTGTAGAAGGCATGGCGGAAGGGACTCGTGTGGTGGTTCTCCCATAGAAAACCAACTAGCCCTCGGTCCCGCTCGTCTGCCTCAGTCTTCTCGTTGTTGTACGAGACTCGTGCGGCATTAACCACAGAAAGTGTCGGGTCATCGGACCGACTTACCAGCTGTACAAGACCGATGTTGTCTTGGAGTGGGAAATATACGTTGGATGTTTGTTGCATGACTAGAGTGTAGGGTGTAAACTATCGGCATAAGGCGTTGCCGGGGGCGCCATACTCTACCACAAACCGTGACCCGGATCAACATTCAAACTAGTTAAATGAGTACCGATCCCACCGAAGTCCTTAGGGCGGCTAACCGCACCCTTGAGCTCAACCTTGACAGCCTTAACACGCTGGCTGACGCCGTTGAGGCGATCACTGAGCTGCTGCCCATCATTGAACATCAGATCGAAGTTACTGAAGCGACGATCGCTGTCGTGGACGAGGCCCTTAACCCCCCTGTTCCCGTTATTCCGGCCCCCACGGGCCTGGTTGCATCCACTAACCTGGCTAACCGTATTGAGGTCAGCTGGGACGAGGCACTAGGAGCAGACTTCTACGTGCTCTACGTTGACGGCGTTGCCCAAGACCCGACGGTCGGCACTGACGTCAACTTTGGCCGCATGGATTACGGCCAGCAAGTCGAGTTTGCAGTCGCGGCTATGGTCGGCAATGTCGTGGGTCAGGTATCTGCTACGGTGGTAGGCCAGGCAGCTGCCCGCCCCGTGCTCCCCAGCAACATCGGCGTTGGTGAGGTTACCGCTGACTCGGTGGAGATCACCTGGGACTCGATTCCCCCGGAGACCCCGGGCGTTCAGATCCACCGTACTGAGAACGGCGGCATCTCCTGGCGTAGCCTTACGGCTGGCGCAATCGGCACCTCGTTCGTTGACCGTGCTGCCCTTGCCCCTGGTGCTGACTACACGTACCGCGTGCGCGGCTACAGCTCCTACCCGGTCCCCAAGGCATCCCCGTGGAGCCCGGAGTTCTCGGTCCGTACTCTTAGCGAGAACACCCCCGAGCCCCCGGCCCCCGAGCCCAGCGACTTCGTCGCCCTTGAGCAGATTGGTAACTCCTCTGAGCAGAACAAGGACGTCCGTCTTCCGGCTGTCCGTGCTACCCGTACGGGACGTGCGCTCATCGGCACCATTGGTGACGTCAAGCGTAGCGACTGGAACATGGGTGACGGCGACCTCCTGAAGGAGAACCTTGAGTCTGTGGTCCCCGAGGGCTACGCTCAGTGGTCGTCCAACCTTCACAAGAAGCTTGAGGTCCGTCCTGGTGACTACACCTGGAAGAACATTGGTGTTTCCCCGGGCGAAGGCGCCAGCCAGCTCAAGTGGGGCACCCGTGAGTTCAACGCGCCCTTCCGTCAGTTCCTTGAGTGTGACTTCACGGGAATCCCGCGTGAGCACGGCCTGTACGTCTCCAACAACGCTGGCACCGAGGTCAGGGACTGCACGTTCCTCCTGTGCGGTAGCCAGGGCGTCCAGTTCGCGCACCGTCCCCTTCCGTACCAGCAGTACGATGGTGACAACCTGCCGTACGCTGAGCCGCCCCTCCACATCGTGGAGAACTGCCACTTTGTTGACAACGCCTACAAGGGCGACCGTCCTTCGTTCAACCTGACCTACTTCAACCCGGGTACCTCTGAGAACCCCGGCACGATCGTGGTCGAGAACAGCACGTTCGTCTGCAACTGGCCTGAGCCCAAGTTCTACGCTGGCCGTGAGCTTCGCTCGACTGGTGCCATGGTCGTAAGCAACATGCAGGGCAACGAGCCCCTCGTCGGTAACCCGATGATGGACTCCATTACGCTGCGTAACTGCCTCTTCGACTACACCAAGAACGACCGAGCTATCATCTCGCTTCGTTCCGTTGAGGAGCTGCTGATTGAGGACTGCGTCATCATCGCACGGGACTCGGGCTACCCCCTGGTCTCCATGGACAAGTACATTGAGGACGTGCCCACCAAGTCCAAGGTGATCACGGTACGTAACACGTACGCCGAGGGCGGCACCGGCCTGAAGATCCGAAAGATCGACGGTAGCACCGCCACCATCGACATGAACTGTGTGGGCGAAGAGATCGTCATCGACGCTGTCGAGGGTGTGATCGTTTCCCGCAGGACCCTGTGACTAACTAAATCGCTGTGAACATGGTAGGCCAGTCCCTTCGGGGGCTGGTCTTTTCTTTCAGCTATACTATGGGTACGGAGGCGAGCGCTATGACGTTGTACGACAACTACCTTGACAAGCTGGCGGCAGCACTGTCCGCTGATACTTCTGAGGCTACGCTGTCTACGCACCCCAAGCGGTACGGGGCTACCCTTCGTGGTACGCCTAATAGCAACAAGCGCAGGGTCGGCGTACATAAACTGACGACCTTTGAGCCCGAGAAGAAGCTAAAGCGGCCCGAGTCGCGGGCAAAGGTAGATAGCATTAAGCAGGCCATCCAGGCAGGCCGCAAGCTGCCGCGCATCGTGACACATGGAGATATGGTCATAGATGGGCACCACCGGCTGCAGGCTCACAAAGAGCTAGGAACCCGGCACGTAGACACGGTCTCGCCCGGATCGGTGAAGTACGACAGATAAGAAAAAGCCCCGCTGGCGATCAAACCGGCGGGGCTTTCGTTTTAGCTCGGGCTAAATGGCTTCATATCAGGAGCCTTGTAGTTCGGCCCCTTGATGATCTTGCCATCCTCTCGGTAGACGGGCTTGCCGTCCACTAGCTTGCTCATGTTGCTCGCGTGGACAGCCTTGAACGCCTCCTCCACAGGAGCATAGCCTACGAGCCCCACCAGGGTGCCCACAGTGACGTACAGGAGATCCGCCGCCTCCTTGATGACATTCTCCTCATCCCTTTCGTCGAGGGCCTCACAGAGCTCCTCAGTCTCCTCACGGATAAGGGTCTTACGCAGCTCAAGGAAGGCACGAAGCTCGTCCGTGTCCTCCCCCAGCTTGTGCTCGCTCACCGGGTGCCCGAAGGCCTGGTGAAACTCAATCAGTGCTTCAGTAAGTTGGTTCATAGTTCCAGAATCAAAAAGGGGCGAACTGGATGCAGATGGTGGAGTCGGCAGCGATCAGCTTACCGTCAACGAGCTCAGCCACAGCCGAGACGTCGGCCAGCGAGGGCTCGCCAGCAAAGAGGACCCGGACGTACAGCCCCTCACCCTCAGGCACGAACTTGAAGCTCACACCGGGGATCTCGGACAGGTCAGTCAGGCGCGAGAACAGGCTCATGAGGGGATCAACCGATCCTTCCTCAGTGGTCAGCTCGCCCCCGGTCTCGGGCTCCTCAGGGGCCTCCATGTTCAGGTCAGCCGGGTTGGCTCCAGGATAGCCAGGGAAGCGGCGGCTGAGCCACTCGTGGACACAGTAAAAGCCCAGGGTGATACCATCAGCCAGGGCGTCGTTAGGCGAGAACATAGGGGCGTGCAGCGGCCACACGGCCGACAGCTGCTCCTTAATGCCGCCAACGTCCACAGAGAACTCATTGTCCCACTGGGCGATATCAGCCATAGTGAGCTCATCCTCACGGATGACGAAGCCCTCCACGTTCTTCAGGGAGTCCAGGACGGTGATCAGGACGGCCACAAGGCCCCTGGTGTCCTCCCCGCTGCCGCTGTCAATGCCATTAACCAGCCCTCGGATATCCTTGAGGCTGCGCAGGTAGTAGGCTGCTCCTGCGGGCGTATTGCTATCGACGATAGCGGGATCCACGGTGACCTGGCCGACGGTCATGTGGATTTGTTCGATATTTGCGTTAGTCATGAATGTATACTACTGGTAGTAAGACCGGCTCCTCTTTTGAGAGATTATAGCATATGGCGTCCGTACCCGATAGATTTCTCCCCGTAGAGCCGCTCATCAGGCAGCTCATGAAAGAGCGTTTCCCTGATATGAGCACGCATCCGGGGTCTGCAATGTACGACACGTTCGTGCAACCGGCGTCGGTATTGTACCAGCGTTTCCGCGATACTGCAAGGGTTATTCAACGAAACCAGTCGCTCAAGAACTTCAACCTGATGCTCCCTGAGGAGCTGGACCGACTGGCCTCGAACTTCCTAGTATACCGCAACGCAGGCACGCCCGCTACGGGTGTCCAGCGGGTTTACTTCGGTACTGTGGAGAACATCTCCATTGATACCGACGCAGTGTTCACCGACGTGAGCGGTAACCGGTACTTTCCTATTACTCCGGTGCGGCTGTCAGCCGTTGAGCTACAAGCTAACTATGACACAGCCGATCGGCAGTACTACGCAGACGTGGTTATCCAGTCTGAGGGTGTAGGTAGCCGATACAGAGCCTTGGGAGGGACCATTGATCAAGTAAACGGAGTCACAGGGGCGCTTCGTACTGAGAACCTGGCCGACCTGGCTGGCGGTGACGACGCGGAGAGCAACAGCGAGCTGTACAGCCGCGTCCTGGCATCGCTTACTAACCGTGAGCTGGTCAAGAAGGACGGCATCGCCGCTACCATCCAGGAAGCCTTCCCCACTGTGTCCAACGTACTGGTCCAGGGTTACGGTGACGCAGCCATGACCCGGGACGTCATCTCGGCCTCTGCCTCTCTTGATACGCTTATTCCAACTAGCTTCTGCCGTAAGGTGAATCTGCCGCTCGATGAGAACGGTGAGGTCCTCTGGCAGAATGCAGCAGGTAACGAGATCACCCGCCCCATCGGGGGCTTCGTCGGTGCCCTGGTAGATGTGGCTGGCCGGGACTTCAGCTCCCTCATCGTGACTCTAGATGGTGAAACCACTCAGCGCGTCTCTGTACAGGAGGGGCACACCGTCCGCTTCCTGCGCAACGAGGATCCCGACACTCTGGGCAACGACTACCGGGTTACCCGCCTTGAGACTGTTCCGATTGAGGCGGGCGGCGATCCTGTGCGAGTCATTCGCCTGGACAAAGCTCTTCTTGAGACGGGTGACGTGTCCGAGGACCTGACCAAGAACCCGTACACCATCCTTGGCCCCGTCTCCACGGCCAACTTCCACGTAGGCGGCAAGGTTGACGTATATATCGACAGCTCGGCTGACTCTGAGCGCTCGGTCATTATCAATTCCTTGGCCCCGGTTGATCCGGCTGGCGACGTCGCAGAGGTTCCCCTTATTGAGGACGCCCTCGACTTTCAAGGCAACAGCATCTTTGAGAATGGTGTCGGCTTCGTAAGCCCGGTCATCACGATCACCAAGATCGAGCAGCTTGATCCGGTAGACGACAGCGTTGTTACCCGTGAGCTTCTGCCTGACGTCAATTTCTCGGTGGTTCGAGCCGCCGAACGCAGCAAGTTTACACGGCTGGACAACGACCTTCTGGTCGTCAAGGGCACTGAACCCCTCATTGACCCGGTCACGAATGCAGCAACTGACATCGTTGTTCCAATGTTCATTGGGCAGCGCCTGCGCGTAACATACGTTACCAACCCCGACATTGGCAGCGTTCAGACGTTCGTT
>Ga0213865_10002265_pt1 | contig 12125 bp, 14 predicted proteins | sample PICome_6_FD_160100 | JGI IMG/M metagenome (GOLD analysis project Ga0213865, IMG submission 160100) | Coastal seawater microbial communities near Pivers Island, North Carolina, United States - PICO282 | ecosystem: Environmental > Aquatic > Marine > Coastal | place: USA: North Carolina...
AAAGCTGAGATTGAGGCCGATATAGATATTGACTTTAAGGCAGGATACGAAGGGATTAAACAACTCCCTAAAGGAGCACGATTTGGAGTCTATATCGCATACGTATATTACTACAGTCTATTCAAGAAGATTTGTAATACACATGCAGATATCATTTTAAATGAACGTGTGCGTATATCGAACAAAAGAAAGTACGGTTTGTTTGTAAGTTCGTACGTTAGACACACCATAAACTGGATATAACATATTACAATGCTTGAACAAGTTATCCTGGTCGATTCGGACGATAATCCGATTGGGCTGATGGAGAAAATGGAAGCGCACCGAAAGGCGAAACTGCACCGTGCATTCTCTGTTTTCGCCATGAACGACAACAACGAAATTTTACTTCAAAGACGTGCTCTACACAAGTACCACAGTGGTGGACTATGGACGAACACGTGTTGTTCTCATCCTAGAGATGGAGAAACTGTGGAAGAAGCCGCCACAAGAAGATTAATGGAAGAGATGGGTTTTACCTGTTCGGTCAAACGTATTTTTTCATTTATCTACAAAGCAGAATTGGACAATGATTTAACGGAGCATGAGCTGGATCATGTCCTCATTGCCCGTTACAACGAAGATCCAAATATTAACCCTGAAGAAGTCGATAGTTTTGACTGGAAATCAGTGGATTGGGTGGCTGAAGACATGAAAGCTCATCCTGAGAAGTACACTGAATGGTTCAAAATCATCTATGACCGATTCTTAAAGTATTGGCATAATGAGAATCACGGTATGTAGACGAGCACATTTTAATGCTGCACATAGGTTGCACAATCCTGAATTGAGCGCTGCTGAAAATGCAGCCACTTTTGGGAAGTGCAATAATGAGTATTACCATGGTCACAACTATGAACTAATCGTTCATGTTACAGGGGAAGTCGACCCGAAGACTGGGTATCTCATAGATATGAAAGTCCTCCGAGATCATATTAAGAAAGAGGTGGAAGACTATCTAGATCACAAAAATCTGAACGTACAAGTAGAGGAGTTTAAAACGCTTAATCCAACTGCAGAGCATATTGCCTATGTTATATGGAATAGGTTGAGAAGCGCACTCAGCACTGACTTAGAATTAAAAGTGACGCTTTACGAGACGCCACGTAACTACGTTGAATACAGCGGTAAATAAAAGTATTATGACACACCACGAAAAGGGCTACACTGCTGAGCAATTAGAACAGTTGGTAGAAGCACATTTGGGCACTTCAATAGACACTCCATTGCGTTCTGACGCCTTCGATATGTCAGAAGATGAGAAAATTAGTTTAATCGCTGAAAAATTCCGTGATATCATGGATATTTTAGGACTAGATCTCAACGACGATAGCTTGAACGGTACACCTTTACGCGTTGCTAAAATGTACGTTAAGGAAGCTTTTGCGGGTCTTAATCCTGAGAATAAGCCTGTGATGAAGTTGTTTTCTAACAAATTTGAGTACAATGAAATGCTTATTGAAAAGGACATCAAAGTCCATTCGCACTGTGAGCATCATTTCGTACCAATTATTGGAAAGTGTCACGTAGCATACATTCCAAATGGTAGCGTTGTTGGCCTAAGTAAGTTGAATCGTATTGTTAGGCACTACGCCAAGCGACCACAGGTTCAAGAAAGACTTACAAGACAAATTGCAGCGGCACTCATGGAAGGTCTGGGTACCAATGATGTGGCTGTATACCTGGAAGCTGACCACATGTGTGTGAAAACTCGGGGTATTGAAGACGACGGCAGTTCGACTATTACGATGTCCTTCCATGGAGAATTTGAAAAAGACATGAACAAAAAAGCATTTCTCGAGTCATTTAGATGATGAAAGAAGTAAGTATTTTTTGGTTTAGACGCGACCTTAGACTGGAAGACAACGCCGGACTTTGGAAAGCGCTGAAAAGTGGGAATCCAGTGGTGCCTATTTTTATTTTTGATAGAAACATATTGGATAAACTTGAGGATAAATCTGATGCTCGAGTGTCGTTTTTACATCAACGATTAACTGAGTTACAAGATCAGTTAACAGGGATAGGTAGCTCCTTACACGTATTCTATGGTACGCCAGCAGAGGCCATGAATATTCTTAATCAAACGTATACTGTAAAAAGTTTATTTCTGAATCGTGACTATGAACCCTATGCTCGTGAGCGAGATGAGGATATTTTCAAATTCTGGAGTGAGCATGAAATTCCCGTGGTGGGGGCGAAAGATCATGTTGTTTTCGAAAAGAACGAAGTAGTGAAAGCCGACGGTACGCCGTATTTAGTATTTAGTCCTTATGGTAAGGCCTGGCGCAAGAAACTGACCGACTACCATGCTAAAGCTTATCCCAATACCAAGTATTTCAAGAATTTCTTTAGACAACAGCCATTAGCTATTCCGACATTGGAGTCAATGGGTTTTACATGTACTGAAGTTTCATTGCCGTCGTCCAAAGTAGACGAGAGTATTATTAAGACGTACGATACTACTCGTAATTTCCCTGCCAATGAAAGGGGAACGACTAGACTTGGTATGCACTTAAGATTCGGATCAATCTCCGTACGAAGCCTTCTGCGTAAAGGGCTTGTTGGTAATGATACTTTCGTCAACGAACTCATATGGAGGGATTTCTTTCAAATGGCTTTGTATTATTTTCCGGAGAGTCGAGAAAAGGCTATTAAACCGAAATATGACCTTATTCCTTGGGAGACGAATATGGAACATTTCAAAGCTTGGTGCGAGGGTAAGACAGGATATCCAATTGTAGATGCCGGTATGCGAGAATTGAACACTACGGGCTATATGCACAATCGTGTCCGTATGATTGTAGCTAGTTTTCTAACAAAGCATTTGCTTATAGATTGGAGACTTGGGGAGCGCTACTTCGCAGAAAAGTTATTGGATTTTGACTTGGCTAGTAATATAGGTGGTTGGCAATGGGCTAGTGGATCGGGTTTAGATGCCGCACCCTATTTCAGAGTATTCAATCCTACGTCTCAACTTGAGAAGTTTGACAAACAACTAAAGTATGTCAAACGCTGGGTTCCAGAATACGGTACAACACAATATCCAGAGCCTATTGTTGAGCACAAATGGGCTAGAGAAAGATGTTTAGACCGATTTAAGACAGCTTTGGCGAACTCTTAAGCTTCTTGAGCTTCGCCTGTATATCCGAAGAGTTTTTTGTCTCGAATTACGTGATGTACATATTCCGGCAGACAATCTGACCAGCCTTCCTCACCAGCGCGTATTTGATTTAATACCTCTCGCGAGAATATGTTGGTAATGTCGTGATCGAAGTCTTCGATGTCAAGGATTCTATTGTGGAAGATGAGATAGTCGATGATAGGTCTAAATCGAGGATGTACTTCCGCATCTTCTTTACGCATGATTTTCTCCTCATTGTCATGATCGATAAAAGGATACACGAGAATCTTCAAATCCTTGGAGAAAATACGTCCAAATGCTTCTAAAATCCCACCCTGCAAGCCTCGGTAGTATTTGTCCTTAAATAATTCCGTAAGGTTATTTACACCCATCACCAATCCTTGACGCTTTTTGGAGAAACGGCCAAAGTAATCTACGAGCTTATAGTACTCTTGATAATTCGAAATCAGAACTGTTTGACCCAAGGCACATAAGATTTCCGCCCTGTCCAAGAAGTCTTGTTCATCGAGTTCTCCGTCAGCTAACAAATTATTCAAGGTGATTTCCCACAATACCACAGTTCTATCAGAATCGACCTTTTTATCGTTGGTAAACATGTCATAGCCACACTTAATCATGTCCATATTTACCTTGGTCACAGGCCTAAAAGAGCCGCGCATTGCCAGCACATGCTTTTTATAAAGCAATTCAGCCGGTAACAAGTTGTTCCCTTCTGGTCCAAAAATGACTGCATCGGTATAACCGTTTTTAATCAACTGAAGAGACATCAAACGATTATCTACTTCGGCGAAATCAGGTCCATTAAAATTGATTAAATCAATCTCAATCGCGTCTTTATCAATATTATCGTAAAGACTCTCTAGAAAAAGCTTTGGATCTTCGTAAAACTTGTAAGCTCCGTAAATAAGGTTAGTACCTAGACGTCCAACAGTTTCTTGTTGGTGCTTAGCCTCGTTTTCGTGTAATCGAAAGTGCAGGATAATATCGTTAGTGTCTTTGGTAGGTGTTGATTGGAAACGGATTCCCATCCAACCGTGACCTTTAAACGTCTTTGCAAAGTTTATTGTGGCTACGGTATTTGCGTATGCAAAGTAGGTCTTACTAGGATGCTTAGCTCTGTCAAGACGCTTTTCGATCAAACCGTATTCGTGACGAAGCATTTTCTGCAGCCTACTCTGTGTGACGTAGCGCTTGTCCTCTTCAATACCATAGATATCATCTGAGAATGCCTTATCATAGGCGCTCATTGCTTTTGCAATTGTACCTGAAGCAGCACCGGCTCTAAAAAACTCACGAACTGTTTCTTGACCCGCGCCAATTTCCGCGAAAGTACCGTAGATGTCTGAGTTAAGGTTGATTTTTAGCGCTTTCTGCGCAGTGGTATGGATGGTTCTTGGCGTCATTAATCCTGCTGAGATTAGTTCTTGGTGCTAATTTAAAACTTCCTAACTTCGATAAGGATGTTTTCTAAGGGAAAATGCGCAAAAAGTAGACCAAATGAGCAAGAAAAGTGGAACACTATATTTCTTAGGTACGGGAACCTCCCAAGGCGTACCTGTTATAGGCTGTTCTTGTGAGGTCTGCACAAGTTTAAACCCCAAGGATCATCGTAGTAGAAGTTCGGTGCATATCGCATATGATGGTGTACATCTTCAAATAGATACTGGACCCGATTTTAGGCAGCAGATGCTCAATGCAGAGCTGGCTCATGTAGATGCCGTGCTATTTACTCACGAGCACCAAGATCACATTGCTGGATTGGATGATACTCGTCCGATAATCTTTAGAACAGGTAGTGAAATGTTGATTTACGGTCAACAAAGGGTCATAAACAGGATTAAGAAGGTATACGACTACGCATTTGAGCCGCAGCCATATCCCGGAGCTCCTCGGATACATGCTACTCCAGTACAAGATGGTCAAAAATTTAGTGTGAAAGGGATTGATATTCAATCTCTTCCAGTAATTCACGGACGACTCCCTATCTTGGGATATCGGATAGGGGGGATGGCTTATTTGACGGATACGAATCATATCCCGGAACCAACTTATGAATTACTTGAAGGGTTAGACGTTTTGGTTATTGATGCATTGCACCACAGAGACCACTTCAGTCATTACACGCTTGAACAAGCCGTCGAACAAGCAAAGAAAATTGGTGCAAAACAAACGTACTTCATCCACATGAGTCACTATATGGGACTACACGAAACAGTATCCAGTAAACTGCCAGAAAATATGTACTTGTCCTATGACGGACTAGAGATCTACTTTAATTAAGCGTGGAGTGACAAATAACTACCCTTCACGTAAACACCTTTAACAAAGTTATTTACATCCAACCCTTTAAATGGATTGTTAAAAGCTTTCGACCCCATGGCTGTGATCTGTTCGCTCCCAGAGGTGATGATGGTAAACTCTGCCGTTGCACCTTCTTGAATGGTTAATTCCGGAAGATTCAATAATGACCTAGGCACTGTACTCAGCTTCTTTTGCAAGAGTTCTTCTGAAACCTCGTATCGATCTAATAACGCACTCACAGCACCTTCCAACCCGGCCATTCCAAATTCGGCATTGTCAAACTCACATTGCTTTTGCTCAATGTCCTTGGGAAGATGATCAACAGCAATACAATCTATCGTACCGTCTACAACGGCTTCCCATAAAACACTACGCTCTACATCTGTCCGGATAGGTGGGGATACCTTTAGTGCAGTATTGTAGTTTTCTAAATCCTCATCAGTGAAGATTAGGTGGTGAATATTGACACTTGCTGTGACATTCAATCCTCTGGATTTGGCGTCACGAATACACTCAACGCCCTCAACAGTGCTGACTGAGGCAATGTGCATAGCACCTTCGGTATATTCAAGAATACTTAAATCGCGTTGTATCTGTGTACTTTCTGAAACTACTGGAATACCCTTTAACCCAATGTAAGTGCTTGTCGCACCTTCATGCATTTTACCGTTCGCACTTAACTCGTGATTCTCAGGGTGAACCATTAATCGACCAAACGGCTTGGTGTACAAAAGCCCTAACTTCAGAAGATTGGCATTCGAAACTCCTTGCTTGTAGTCACCAAATAGATGGGTGCCTAATTGGTTCATTTCGAACATCTCGCTGAGCTCTTCTCCCTTACGACCTTTAGACAAGGTTCCTACTGGCACTAAGTGTATTGGTAGTGATTCTGATTTATTCAGTATAAACTCAACACCTGTTTTGCTTTCATAATGTGGGTGACCGTTACTAACAACACCGACTGCAGTAAAGCCGCCAGAAGCTGCCGCTGCCGAACCGCTTACCAAATCTTCAGATTCCTCGTTACCTGGTTCCCCCAAATCCGAGTGTAATTCTGCAAAACCCGTGGTTAGCCAACAACCTTTAAGGTCTATGACACCTTCAGCTTGTTCCGTGGAGAGATTTCCAATGGCTTCTATTTGATCATCATTGACAAGAATATCGAGCTCCTGTCCGTTGTAAGGACTTTTAACATCAATGATTCGTGCGTTTTTAAATAGAAGCTTCATCGAGATTAGATTTTGACAAAAATAAGCGCAATTAGCGCGCAAAGCAACGCCAACAGCAAGTACAATTTTTCATTGTATAAATTCACTGTAAACCCTTGTGAATACTCACTTTCAAGATTATCAATGACGTCAACACCATCGAGTTTAACATTTGATTCGTAAAAATCAGAACCTAAGAAAGGCACATATTCGATGCGCTTGCCGCCTCCCAAGGACCATTGATTAATAGCTTTGTAAAAGGGATGGGTCCAATCCTCAGGTAGAAAACCTTGCTTGTATACACGGTCGCTTAAAGAAGCAACTACAGCCCTATTAAGCCGTAATAGCGGCTCCTCGTCTTCTCTAAGCTCGTTATAGCTCAAGACTTCTGGCCATGCATTTTGAAGTGAGGGGCCAATGAAGAAGTTCGTAAAGAATGGGTGGTTCAACTCTGGGATAGCCGTACCACGAACCTGATTTTGAATGCCCTCTGAAAATTGCAACAACTTGCCAGCATATCCTTGGAGTGAAGGAGGAATAAAGTCAAATCCAAGCAGAACGACCGCATTGAATACGCTATAATTAATCACCAAATCGCTGGTGTATTGCACCACAGAATCTTCGGGGGTTATAAATTCATTTATAGGTAATTGAACATTGTTTGTAAGAAACAAACGACGAGACTGTGGAGTAGGGCGCCAGTGGTAATGGTTATCCTCTTGTATGGAATCGTGAGTTATGGTCAAAGACACATGCTGTCCGTTAGACATTTCATCTAAGGTAATACTGTAGATAGAATCCATTCTGCTATCTACGAGGCTGTTATTCTTCTCTACTGTTACTTCACCAAGTGCCTGCCACTTAAAAATGAGCTCACCGAGGGCATTTGCTTCCTTTTCAATAGGTAGGTTTGATTTGACTTGCCTTGATGGAATCCAAGCAGGCACTCGTAAGGAATTGTCAAAACCGTAACTAAGTAGGAGTGCGCCACGTACCTGCTCTAATGGAGCGTTGGTAAAGGCCATTGTTTCAATCACAGTCATCACGGCCGCTTTTTCATGTGTTCCATAAAAAGTGCCTTGACGATCGTACAACTGGTAAAAACCATCGTCTAGATTTTCGATAAGAGTAGGCAACCACGAATCCCGCGTATTCCATTTTGCGGGGTAGTTGTCTACCTGCAAGAGTTTTGTACTTAATGAAGACCGTGGACTAGCCAAAGAGAGTACTACAAATACTATCGTAAGGATTCTGAGCAGAAGTACAATTAAATCTTTAAGTCGAGATTTACTTCGTTGTGATGGGTTGACTTTCACCAGCCACAGTAATGACGGGATAACCTTGGCTTTCCTCGTTCGAATTCCAAAAAAATGTATCCAAATAGGCACTGCCACAAGTAGTATCCCCCAAAGCCATTGTGGTCGGTAAAATTCCATTAGTCCAAGATTCGGTCTAAGAATGTATAGGTTTCAGTGTAAACCGTTTTAAGGTCCTTGGATAGCTGATGATTCACTAGAACGTGTTCCTTGGCAGCTGTTGTAACCCATTTCTTCGATCCGCCAATAGCGTCATGCATAGCTTTAGCTTTGGCTACATCGATCACATAGTCTTGATGTTCTTCATCCTCATACCATACCATGTTCAGTACGGGAACTTTTATTTCGTTAAGTTCTTGCTTCGAAATTGCCGTTTCTACCAGATGTTGCATCTGCACTACACTTTCCCAGCTGTAGGCCATGGGTTTACAAACGATTCGAATACTATCTGAACGTTCAGGAACAATTCTGTATTCAGTCCCTGCTATAGACTTAATCAACTGTAGACCCCATGGACCGTTTAACAAGGCTGAGTTTGGATCAGGAAGCCCCATGTTTGGACTATAATTCAATACAGCGGCAACATCCTCCGGATAGAGTCTGGCAAGTCTTAAGGCCAATAAAGAACCTGTAGAACATGACCCGAGTACAACTTTTTTACCTAATCTTTTCGCCAACGAGAAATCGTACAATGCCTTATGCCAGGCACTTTCAGCCGTAAATGCGGACATTCTCTCTGGGTCGATTTCTTGAAGTCCGTGGCCTGCCATTCGATTAAAAACAGCATTCATTCCGTACTTTCTTGGCAATAAGTAACGAAAGGAATCTCCTTCATGTTTGGTTGCACTAAAACCGTGTAAATACAAGAAGGAATAATCGGTTTGCCTTAGCGAGTCGGTCCAGAATACCTCGGTATAAGCACATTCTAATGCATTATGTTGACTTTCGAAATTGTAGATGGAATCTTCGATCGCTTCTAAAGGCGTGGCCAAAACCGGTAAATCATTCAAATATTCTGGCTGATCAGGTTTGGGACCGATTAAAAATGCCAAAACCAATACTGCTATGAGCGTTATGAAAATTCGAAGTAGCTTTTTCATCAGTCTATTGAATTTGCTTTGTCTAAGGAAATAGGAAATATGCCTGTACCGTCGTTCAATCTTAGTGTACCAACAAACGTATGTACTTCATCAGTCAGGTACTTCGTTTTGTTATCAAGCGATAATTCCATTACGCTTTCTGGACCGCTGGCGCCGCAAAAAAAGCAACTCGCAAATGGAAAAGCACTCAGTGCATATTCATCTCCTAAAACGTCCAACGCTATAATGTAGCCAGTAATCTTGACCTTCTTTCCATCGAGCTCTTTCAAATCTTCCGTCCATATAGGTGCTACTAGCCAAGCTGCTGACTCTTCGTCATATACCTCTTCAAATTGCAACCGTTCGAAGGTGTTCCATTTGATTTTAATCTGGGCTTGGGATGTGTTGCTAAGAAGTACAACAGCTAGAAGTATCAATTTTTTCATCCTGCAAATTCTGTTTGTTGAAGTATGAAGAACAAACGAAATGGATCGTCGGCATTGAAAACTAAAGTGCCTTTAACAACAACGAATTGGTCCGTGATTAAATCATCAGGCCGCTCCTTAAAAACAAGTTCTACAACTGTGTTAGGTGCAGCATTACCACAGAAAAAGCAGGAGGAGAAAGCGTATCTCGACAAAGCATATTGATTGCCTTCAACATCAACGGGCACTAAATAACCTTGAATTACAACTTCTGTATTCTTGTACTTATCAAGCCATGAAGGAAACTGTGGCTCATACAGACCATCAGGTGTAGTGGAGTAGGGCACGGCCAACATTTCCCAAGGCAACACCTGCTGCGCACTGGCGTTGAATCCTAAAACAACAAAAAGCAGTACAATAATTTTCTTCATGGACGCTTGGAATAAAAGATACCGAGGAGAACCGCAACGAGCAACGGTAAGAAAATGGCTCCTTGTTCTTTATGTATGTAAAACCCAGCTATGCTGTTTAAGACAAAAAAGGTGAGCACCGTACCGACTAATACAGCAAAGATTGACAAACCTTGTTGCAGCCAAAAGATTTCGAACCCTGGCAATTTCTGTAAGATGTAAAAGCGTTTTGATTCTTTCTCGGTCCCGTTCAGATAAGCTACAATCAAGGCAAACATGAGTAAAAGTATCACAGGTACAATAACACTATACTTTTTCATGGTAGCTAGGGTTGGTGCCCATTGCTTCTGCAATTGAGCAAAAATGAAGACCGGAAAAGCTCCTTGCTCATTGGGACGTTGATCGAAGACCCTTGGCAACATGACCAACGCTGATTTGCTTTTCAAACGTAGCATGAGGGCTGTTATATCGCCTTTGCCTTGGTTATTGTGCATACCGTAATACGCAGAAGTCATCGTGAAAAAGGCCTGTTGGTCCGCGTTTCTTGAAGCTTTTACAAGTCCAACTATTCGCAAGTGGTGATGCTCGTGCTGCTCACCATTGGAAGCACTGCCGTGCGAGGAGTGAAGTTCATCGCCAATGCTCAATTCGAGCGTTTTAGCCAAAGAAATATCTACGACCACGTCTTCATCGCTATTGGGCAAATGACCCTCGACTAAATCGATCTTCATCCAATCAAAATAATCGAGAGATGTTCCAATTAGTGGGTAGCCCAGAATATTATCTCCGAGCGATACGGGACAAGAGGCTGCAACCATCGGATGTTTATGCCAATAGGCCGAGGTAGTGCTATCAATATTTCCAGTTGGATTCTCCATTCTAAACAATGTGCTTGCAACAATCTGCAAAGGAGATCCTTTGTAACTAACTATGGCATCAGCATATTGCGCACTCTCCGTCCACTTGTTAAAAATGTACGATTCAGTAATTCGAGAGGCATAAAAGCCACCACTAACAAGAATTGTGAGTAGTGCGAGCATGACATATTGAATCCCTTTAGCACGCAATTGACCGCTCCAGACTGCTGTTACTCTGCTCATAGCTGCCAAGTTTTAGCGGTACTAAAATACTTTTTCATCCGAGGGTCGTGAGTCACAGCAACAATAGTTATTTGGTCCGATTCTTTCAATTTTTCATCGATCAACGCAAACACGAGGTCAGCGAGATCGTCGTCAAGTGCACTCGTAGGCTCATCCAAAAGGAAAACAGAACTATCTAGACTTAAGGTTAAGGCGAGCGAAAATCTTTGTAGCTGTCCAACGCTCAATTCATTGGGAAATTTCTCCAAATGTCTTTCAAGCCGCAATTGGTGGGCGATTAACTCTGAAGTTGGTCCGCCAAATTGCCGCAATTGGACACCTATCTTCAAATAGGGTATCCAGGTATTTTGCTGCGGCATCATGGCCGTATTATTCTGAGGCCAATTCTCAAATGAATCTTTAACCAATAATTCACCATGTAGCGCCCTGAGTAAGGTTGTCTTGCCACTCCCCGAAGGACCCGTAAATAGAATGAGACCCTCTGTCAATTCCAAAGAAGGGTAGCGAATCTCTTTTGTGCCGACAGTTACTCTCATAAATACAATTGACTGACATATAAGATGAGCATCGCTAATGTGTAGAACAACTTTACAGCCATACCGCTAAACACACCTAAGACAGCATAAAGGCTCGCACGGGCACTTTTTGTAGAATCTGATGTCATCGAGAATTCACCAATAAAAGCACCTATGAATGCGCCCAAAAGAAGACCTGGACCTGCAAATAATGACAATATCATTCCTATCAATGCGCCGTTGGATGCCCTTTTTGATGCTCCAGATTTCTTGGTCAAATATGCTGGCATGAAAAAGTCAATGAAAAAAATCATTATTCCACTCACTATAAAGAACCAGTAGAGGGTACCGTTGATTTGGTCTGAAATTAGGGCAAGAAATAGTGCGACAGCTGTAAGAATCGGCCCTGGAACCATAGGTAGAACCGCACCTGCGACACCTGAAATCAATAAAATCCAAATCAATAGTTCCATGAGGATAAATATAGAACAAAGCGTAAAGGTTAAACGCGCCTATTGGCTAATTTGCTGATGTGAAATATGTGGTAGTAGATATAGAAACAACTGGGGGAAGACCCTCGGGCAATGACA
>Ga0213865_10002268_pt1 | contig 12117 bp, 11 predicted proteins | sample PICome_6_FD_160100 | JGI IMG/M metagenome (GOLD analysis project Ga0213865, IMG submission 160100) | Coastal seawater microbial communities near Pivers Island, North Carolina, United States - PICO282 | ecosystem: Environmental > Aquatic > Marine > Coastal | place: USA: North Carolina...
TGCAAACGCTTGGCCTTTTGCTCACCAAGCGGATGGAGGAGACGGGCCTCAATCCGCTTGGTTTTCTCGCCACTGACTATGCGACACTGATCTGGGGGCTTGATCCGATCATAGACGCTGCGCCGCTTTTTGAGATCGAAGGCCTGCGCGACGGTCTGGAACGCTGGCTGGCCGGCAACGCGGTGATGAAACGCACCTTCCGCGCCTCAGCGACAATCGCCGGGCTGATCGAGCGCAACCTGCCCTCGGCCCGCAAGACCGGGCGGCAGGCAACGTTCAGTTCAGACATTCTTTACGATACGTTGGCAAAGTACGACCCCGATCACCTGATGCTCGACATCACACGACAAGAAGCACTGCGCGGCCTCGTCGATTTTGGCCGGATCGAGGAAATGTGCGCCCGGATCGAGGATCGGATTGACCTGATCGAACATGACCGCGTGACACCGCTGGCAGCACCCTTGTTCCTCGAGGTGGGCCGGGTACCGATCAAAGGACTGGCTGAGGAAAAACTGCTGGCCGAAGAAGCAGAGCGTCTGATGAACACCGCGGGGCTTGTTCCAGACCCGCCGAAACGCGAGTGGCGCGTGCCGTTCTGATCAGTCCGTCACAAACCTTACAACGGGTCTCCAAAACGCAATGCGCATCTTGATGCGCCACGACGGCATGTTTATGAACAAAGTATGAACATGCATGACCTTACCTTTGCAGGAACTGCGCTCAAAGCCATGGGGTCAGGCGCTCTGTTCTGGCCCGAGCAATCCTTGCTGTGCGTCTCTGATCTGCATCTCGGTAAATCTGAACGCATCGCGCGGCGCGGGGGCGCGCAACTGCCCCCTTACGAGACTCGCGACACACTGACCCGGCTGGCCGCCGACCTTGAGCACACAGAGGCGCGGACCGTGATCTGTCTTGGCGACAGCTTTGATGATCTGAGTGCTGCGAGGGCCCTGTCCGAGGATGACAGGCTGTGGATCACGCGGCTTCAGGCTGGACGGCACTGGGTCTGGATCGAAGGCAACCATGACCCCGGACCCATCGAATTTGGCGGCACCCATCTGGGTGAACTGGCTGAAGGAGCACTGGTTTTTCGCCACATCGCCCAACCCGGGGCGCATGGCGAAGTCTCGGGCCATTACCATCCCAAGGCAACGTTGCCGACCCGCGGACGGGCGATCACAAGGCCCGCTTTTCTGATCGACACAGACCGTATCATTATGCCCGCTTACGGCACCTACACCGGCGGTTTACGCAGCTATGACAATGCCTTAACCAGCTTAATGCGCTGTGATGCAACGGCCATTCTGACTGGCCCACGCCCGGTTGAGGTGCCAATGCCAAGAGGTGCGCTATGAAAGACCGCATTGCGGCCAGCTTTGCCCGCCAGTCCATGATGCAGACCTTTGGGGCGACGCTGGATGATGTTACAAAGGGCCAAGTAACCCTGTCCGCACCGATCCTGCCCAGCAGTCGCCAACAGCAGGGATTTGCCCACGCGGCCCTGACCTTTGGACTTGGGGACAGCGCGGCAGGTTATGCGGCCCTCACCACAATCCCTGAGGACCAAGAGGTCGTTACGGCCGAAATGAAGATCAACCTAACGGCCCCGGCGACCGGAGAACGCCTGATTGCAAAGGGCCGGGTCATCAAACCCGGCCGCCGTTTGATCGTTGTCAGCTCAGAGGTGTTCGCCGTCACGGATGGCGTTGAAACCCTTGTCGCAGTTTTGCAGGGCACCATGGTGCCCGTAGGCACCTGAGGGTCTGCTCAGGCCGTCAGTCCTTCGGGCTCTGGCAAGCCATTTGCGCGACAGCACGCCGTCACTGTATTGGCCAGCAAACAAGCAATGGTCATTGGGCCGACGCCGCCCGGCACCGGGGTGATGGCACCAGCCACAGCAGCACAACTGTCAAAGTGCCAATCGCCTACCAAACGGGTCTTACCCTCACCCTTTTCAGGTTCGTCGATGCGGTTGATGCCCACGTCGATGACCGTGGCACCGGGTTTGATCCAGTCGCCGGTGATCATCTCGGGCCGTCCCACGGCGGCAACCACGATGTCAGCACCACGGGTTACATTCTCAATGTCCTTGGTTCGGGAATGCGCGATTGTCACTGTGCAACTGTCGCCCAGCAAAAGCTGGGCCATGGGCTTACCCACGATATTGGAACGTCCCACGACGACCGCGTTCAGCCCGGACAGGCTGCCATGGTGATCGCGCAGCATCATCAGACAGCCAAGCGGCGTGCAGGGCACCATCGACTTCTGACCAGTGCCGAGCAGTCCTACGTTGGAGATGTGAAATCCATCCACGTCTTTGGCGGGATCTATGGAGTTGATAACGAGGTCTTCGTTCAGATGCTTGGGCAAAGGCAGTTGCACCAGGATCCCATGGACAGTCGGATCTGCATTCAGGTCTGCGATCAAGGACAGCAAATCCGCCTCTGACGTGTCGACATCCAGCTTGTGTTCAATGCTGTTCATGCCGACTTCGACGGTCATCTTGCCTTTGGAGCGGACATAGACCTGGCTTGCCGGGTCCTCACCAACCAGCACGACGGCGAGGCCGGGTGTGATGCCATGTGCACTTTTCAGTTGGCTGACGTGATCGCTCACTTTTGCCCGCACTTTGGCCGCAAAGGCCTTTCCATCCATGATCGTCGCGTCCATTTTCATCCCCTTCTAGTATCGTGCAAAGACTACCTGATGCGCCCAGGTTTCGCCATCGCTGATCACCAGCGTTTCGAACTCCATGATCTGCAACAGGTCGTAAAAGGTCGCAACAGTCTCTAGGTCCTGTTGGCGGAAAAACTCGTTGTTGCGCATGTTTGAGGTCATTTGCGCCAGAACCGCACGCGCCCGGTAAATCGTTGAAAACACGTCATCGTCGAGGGCAACTACATTCAGATGTTTGGAATCCGAGCCCTTGGCAAAGAACACAAATCGCGGGCTCTCCGGGGCTGCCAACTGCGATGCCGTCAGATTGGTGACAAAGCCCACCCGCACATCTTTGCTGGATGGCGGACCCTCTCGAATGACACGGGTGAACACTTCGGACGACGTAATCTCGGGGTAGTAGTAACCTTCATAGCGTTCATTGGCTGCGGCCATTGTCGCGGCCATTACCAGTGCCATGGCAGCCAGAATTCGGATCATCATCTGTTTTTCCTCCGGTTAGGTCCCGCTCAGGCTGAAGCGAGCGGGACACCGGGTCAATTCACTTGAGGCCCTGTCCCCAAATCGTGACAGGCGCGTGAAGCAGGCATTGGGCCCGCTCCGCTTCAGAACAGGCCTTCGATCTGGCCTGCATCGTTGAGCTGGATGCTTTCCGCAGACGGCACGCGCGGCAGACCCGGCATGGTCATGATCTCTCCGCACACAGCAACGATGAACCCAGCCCCCGCCGACAAGCGCACTTCGCGCACCGGAACCGAGAACCCTGTGGGCGCGCCCCGCAAAGTCGGATCGGTCGAGAAGGAGTACTGCGTTTTCGCCATGCAGACAGGCAGATTTCCATAGCCCTGCTCTTCCCACAGCTTCAGCTGATCTCGGATCTTTTGATCCATAAGAGCTTCGTCGGCACGATAAATCCGCTTGGCAATGGTCTGGATTTTGTCGGCAAGTGACATCTCGTCGGGATAGATCGGCGCAAAGTTCGCGGTTCCTGCATCAGCCAATTCGGCCACTTTGGTCGCAAGGTCTGCAGACCCTTCGGAACCCAACTCCCAGTGGCGTGACAGGATGGCTTCGGCGCCCTGTTCAGCGGCGCAATCTTTGACGGCCTGCACTTCTGCGTCCGTATCGGTGACAAAGTGGTTGATGGCGACGACCACAGGTACCCCAAAGGACTTCAGATTTTCGATGTGGCGCCCAAGGTTGGGGCAACCCGCCTTCACCGCTTCCACATTTTCCGCGCCCAGATCGGCCTTGGCCACGCCGCCATTCATCTTCATGGCGCGCACAGTGGCGACGCACACGACAACCGACGGCGACAGCCCCGCCTTGCGGCACTTGATGTTCATGAACTTTTCAGCGCCAAGATCTGCACCAAATCCGGCCTCTGTCACCACGTAGTCCGCCAGTTTCAGGGCGGTGCTTGTGGCAATGACGGAGTTGCAGCCGTGTGCGATATTAGCGAATGGGCCACCGTGGACAAAGGCCGGGTTGTTTTCCAGCGTTTGCACCATGTTGGGCTGCATCGCGTCCTTGAGCAGAACAGTCATCGCGCCGTCCGCCTTGATGTCCCGGCAGAACACCGGGCTGCGGTCACGGCGATAGGCGACGATCATGTCACCAAGGCGTTTTTGCAGGTCCGAGAGATCCTTGGCCAGACACAGGATCGCCATGACTTCGGACGCCACAGTGATGTCAAAACCAGCTTCGCGCGGGAAGCCGTTGGCCACGCCGCCAAGCGATGCAGTGATCTGGCGCAGCGCGCGATCGTTCATGTCAACAACGCGACGCCACACGACGCGGCGCACATCGATCTCAAGCTCATTGCCCCAATAGATGTGGTTGTCGATCATCGCGCTCAACAGAGAGTGTGCGGACGTGATCGCGTGAAAGTCGCCTGTGAAATGCAGGTTCATTTCTTCCATCGGCACGATCTGAGCATAGCCACCGCCCGCAGCGCCGCCCTTCATGCCGAAGTTTGGACCCAACGAGGCTTCGCGGATACACACCATCGCCTTCTTGCCGATGCGGTTCAGGCCGTCGCCGAGACCCACTGTGGTCGTTGTTTTTCCCTCGCCCGCCGGGGTCGGGTTGATCGCGGTTACAAGGATCAACTTGCCGTCAGCGCGGTCTTGGACCGAGTTAATGAAGGATTGGCTGACCTTGGCCTTGTCGTGCCCATAGGGCAGCAGGTTGGCGCTATCGATGCCAATCTTGGCCCCGATCTCCTGGATCGGTTTCTTTTGCGCCTCGCGCGCAATCTCGATGTCGGATTTGTAGGCCATGATGTTCCTCAGCAAGTCAATTGGGCAGGTCTTTGGTGGACTGCATACAAGCGCGTGCCCATGGGCTATGCGTACGATTCCGACATTTCAGCGCGACGGAGCGGCCACGATGCGCGCGGTGGTTTCGTTTCGGAAACGATCAGTCCGCTGCGGGAACTGACTCGCGCGCCTTCATCGTTTTTTCGAGTACCGAGTTCGTCGCCACCAGCTTGCTGCGAATGTTGCCCGAAAAGGCCAAATCGAGATGAGGGGCGATGTCCGGGTTGCGCTTGACCAGACGACGTAACGCGTCAGATGAGGCGCTGAAGTAGCGGGTGGGTTGGTTCAGCCGCACAGACGCGCTGGCTGGCCCACTGGTCATGCAAGCCATTTCGCCAATGAACTGTCCCGGTCCCACATTTGCAATGATTTGGCCGCCCACATCCACGTCCACTCCACCGCTTGCAAGATAGGTGAGCGCATCCACTGGCATGCCTTGTTGGGTCAACAGCTCGCCAATTTCTCCATCCCGCCAGGTGCCTGTATCCAGAAGTTTCTTTGCCTCGATGGGGCGCAGGGTTGGAAAGTGGTTGGTCAGCAGTTTTTGCTCTTCGGCGTTGAAGCGCAACATGTTCGTCAGGAACCAAACGCGCGCGATCCCGGCGATAGAAAGAGTGATCCAGCTGATCTGAACGATAGCCGAAAACATGTTCCAGTCCCGAAAGAGCGAGACCAGCACAAGCGCGGCTGCCATGAGGTTGAGGGCCGCATATGTATAACTGGATCCTTTGAGCAAGCCCAATTGCAGCAGCTCGTAGGACCCCAAGTAAAAGGCAACACCGCCGTATCCGGCGATCTGATAATAATCGAGCACGCAGCAAAATCCCAAACAGAGTCAATGGCGCAGAACCTGCCAGAGGTCGGCGCGCAAAAGCAAGGATTCTGATCAGGGAAATCACTGCATCAGAGGCCCCCGCCCTACAGTTGCGCATGGCCTGCAGTTGGTGCGGGGCATGCTACACCAGAGGTATGCTCTGTTATCCGGCTTGAATGTCCGCCTGATGGGCCCAAAGCGGCTGATCCGGGACGTGAAGCACCAGAGTATCTCCAATCGAAAGGCGCCCTCCGTACTCCATCCAAGCCGTTACGCCGCGCCGACCCGCGGCTGCCGGCTTAAAGCGTTTGCCAAAGCCTTCGGCCTCTTTTTCGATCTCACGGCCGGGATAGATGCAAGGGCGATTTTCCATATCGATGGTGATCCCAGCACCTGACGGCGCCATCAAACGCGACGACGGTGGGACGTGGGAAAAGTCCGGGATACCCTCAATGATCATTGAGGCACCCAACCACGCTGGGTCGATCGTCTCCATTTCCATTTTGGCGGCGATTTCTGCCATTTCTTCGGCACTCAAGATCGTGAGTTGGCGCACGTTCCGGATCTCAGTGCCCCGCGCATACTGTGTTTTGACCCGCGTGCAGGCCGGGCGCGTCGGCCCGCCGTGGGTCTCGCCGGGAAAACCGTCCAACGTAGCCTCTACGGTTTCGAACGGTGTTGCGCGCAACGTGTCACCTTCGCCGGTGACGCGGCCAAGCCATGTGATACGTGCTGTAAAGGACGTCGGTTTGAGGGCAGGCATTTTGGCTCTCCTTGCTGTTGCGCGCATTTTTATGTCGATCAGAGCGCCAGATACCAATGACAAATTGTGCGCCGCACTTCAAAGCCCGTGATACCTTGACGTGCCATTTCAGCGCTCTGGTCAGAAAAACTGCCCAAGAAAAAAGCCCGCCGGAATAGGCGGGCTTTTCTAAATGCTGTGTTAAAGGATTCAGGTGCTCGGTTCAGGCTCCATCCCGCCATCACCGGAGGGGCCCGTTTTCTTTTTGGCCTTTGGGATGGCTGTCAGGCTCGGTTTGTCTTCTTCGACTTTTGAGCCACCATCTTCGTCATCCGGGCTGTGAGGCGGTTCACCGCGCATCACGCGCTCAATCTCTTCACCCGTGAGGGTTTCATACTCGAGCAGACCTTGGGCAAGACGCTCGAACTCTTCCTCGTTCTCGGTGATGATTTTGAGCGCCCAGTCATAGCCGTCCTGAATGAACTTCTGGACTTCCTGTTCGACCGTTTCCTTGGTGTTGGCTGAAACCGAGAAGCCGGCCGTATTGCCTTGATACCCTTGGGCCGCTTCGGAGTAGTCGATATTGCCGACCTTGTCCGACATGCCCCATTGCAGCACCATCGCGCGCGCCAGACCACTGGCCTGCATGATGTCACCCGCCGGACCGTTGGACACCGAGTCAGGTCCATACTTGTGAATCTCCGCCGCTTTGCCCGCCATGGTCATGGCCAGACGCTGGTGGCATTCATCCTTGAACATGTTCAGGCGGTCCATTTCAGGCAGGCTCATCACCATGCCCAAGGCGCCACCGCGTGGAATGATCGTGGCTTTGTAGACAGGATCGCATTTGGGCAGCTTCATGCCCACAAGTGCGTGCCCGGCCTCGTGATAGGCGGTCATCTCTTTCTGTGCCGCCGTCATGACCATGGACCGCCGCTCGGGGCCCATCATCACTTTGTCTTTTGCCGCTTCGAAGTCGATCATGGTGACGAAACGCCGACCCACGCGGGCAGCCATGAGTGCCGCCTCGTTTACAAGGTTGGCAAGATCGGCACCCGAGAAACCGGGCGTACCGCGCGCGATGATGCGCAGATCAACGTCAGGACCCAGCGGGGTCTTGCGTGCATGCACAGCCAAGATCTTCTCGCGGCCCTTGATGTCGGGGTTGCCCACGGTGACCTGACGGTCAAAACGGCCCGGGCGCAGAAGCGCGGGGTCCAGTACGTCCTTACGGTTTGTCGCGGCGATAATGATGACGCCCTCGTTCGCCTCGAAACCGTCCATCTCGACCAGCAACTGGTTGAGCGTTTGTTCACGCTCATCATTGCCGCCACCGTAGCCGGCACCACGATGGCGACCCACCGCATCGATTTCGTCGATGAACACGATGCAGGGCGCGTTTTTCTTGGCCTGTTCGAACATGTCGCGCACGCGAGATGCACCCACACCTACAAACATCTCGACAAAGTCCGAGCCTGAAATCGTGAAGAAGGGCACACCCGCTTCGCCCGCGATCGCACGCGCAAGCAGGGTCTTACCAGTGCCGGGAGGGCCGACGAGCAAAGCACCTTTTGGAATTTTGCCGCCGAGACGCGAGAATTTCTGGGGGTTGCGCAGGAATTCAACGATTTCTTCGAGCTCTTCTTTGGCCTCGTCGATGCCGGCCACATCGTCAAACGTAACCCGCCCATGCTTTTCGGTCAGCATTTTTGCCTTGGACTTTCCAAAGCCCATGGCACCACCTTTGCCGCCACCTTGCATCCGGTTCATGAAATAGACCCAGACACCGATCAGAAGCAGGAACGGCAAGAGCGATACAAGGAACGTCTGGAACCCGGACTGTTGTTGCTGTTCTGCCCGAACGGGAATGTTGTTTTCAATCAACAGGTCGGTCACAGCCGCGTCTTCAGGTTTGATTGTGACGAAGTCTTCGGCACCGCGACGGAAGCGAACCTGTTCGCCGTCCAGCGTGACGTTGCTGACAGAGCCGTCCTCCACCGCACTTACAAACTCGGAATAGCTGACTTCGCGGCTTTGAAGTGTGTTGCCCGACCCGCCAAACAGGTTGAACAGTGCCAAGATCAGCAAAAACAAAACCACCCAGAAGGCGATGTTACGTGCGTTTCCCAAGGAATATCTCCTGATACATCTTGCTGTACGGGCACTCCCTACAGCTTTTGTCTTAAGATAGATAGGATATCGCGAGGTTCAATGCGATAATAGTGCGGCAAAAAAGGCATCCTGCCCGCCATCGAGTTCGGCGACCCACTCTGGATCATGTTGCGCGACGGGCGCAGCGATCATGCGATCCTCGTACCAAACAGATGGCGTCACGGCGAGTGCTGCGCGCGGAATACCCAAATCGCGCCAGCCCGGAATGTCAGAAAGCGCCTCCGTCCCAAGAGCGCGCACTTCGATATCCGGGTCATCCTCCGGCCCGGTGACGAGCCAGCGATCGTCCCACATATCCCCGACCTCGCAGCTAACTTCCTGCAAGACCTTCAATTCGCGAAAGACCCAAATGACATCACGTTCCACAAGCACCTGACACCCCTCCAAAGTGGCGCTGCTGCTGGCCCGCACCGCTTGCATAACGCGGGCGACGGCGTCGCGGCGTGGAGGATATGTGCTTTGCGCGATCCATGTGATTGCGTGAACGATCAGGCGTCTACCGATTTCCTCCGGCAGTATCCGAAACTTGTCGCGTTCGATGGCAACGGCCCCATACACCAGAGTAGCGGCGTCTTGTGCCGCCAAGAACGTCTGCCAGTCCAATGCCTCACGCGCTCGGGACATGTTTTCTGCCACATCCACAAGCGTTTTGGTATGCACCCCGAGGCTCCCCAGAACCGTCAACGCATCTCGCACCCGGATGCGTTCGAAATCACGGTTCTCGTTGCTGGGATCTTCGCACCAGTCAATCTGAGCGGCCCGCAAGAATGTGCGTAGCGCCGAGCGTTCGAGGTGCAGAAAGGGGCGCACCCACGTGATCCCATGCTGGACGCGGCGCGGAGACATCGCGCTCAGCCCGTCTACGCCTGCGCCTCGGGAAAGGCGCATCAGAAAGGTTTCGGCCTGATCATCCGCAGTATGCCCCAGAGCCACATGGGTGATTTGATTGCCGTAGGCCCAGTCGGCGATCAAACCGTAACGCGCATCCCGCGCCGCCGCTTGCAGGTTACCTTCGCCCGCCCAACCGGCCCAGAACTCGACATGGTGCGGCAAGTTCCACCGCGCGCACAAATCCGTCACCAGCGCAATTTCGTGTTTTGTTTCAGGGCGCAGGCCATGGTCAACAGTGATAACGTGCAGGTCAATTTCGTTGGACTTGGCAAACTCGACCAGAGCCGCGAGCAGCGCGACGGAGTCGCCTCCTCCGGACACTGCAACCCCCAGTCGTTCTGGTAACTGCCCTGAAAACAGGGACTCAATTCCACCGACCAGAGGGCCGAGCATTCTTTACGAACAGCTCAGGTTGCGCTTGGCCGCCTCGGCATCCGCGACGGCTGATGCCCCAGGAAAGCGCACGCCAACCTCGCTCAGCGTCACACACGCTTCCGCAGACTGCCCAAGGCGGCCCAGCGCATTGCCTAGCCGAAAAAGCGCCTCGGCCGCCATAGGCCCCTGCTGGTCCATCGTAAAGGCAGCAAGATAAGCGCGCGCACCTTCGCGCACGTCCCCTAACCCTTCCAACGCTTCGCCACGGCGCAGCGTCGCCTCAATTGCCAGCGGGCCACCGGGGTAGGTCTCGTTAAAGGTTGCGAACTGGTCGGCAGCGGAACGAAACTCTCGCGCGGCAAGCGCCTCTTGCGCGCGCTCAAAGTCTGCTTGTTCGTTCGCTGCCAATTGCGTTTCGGGTTGCGGTGTCGGCGCCGGTCCTGTCAAGGGAGCACCGGCTTCCCCGCCCAACGTTGGCGTATCGCCGAGGCTGCCAATGTCACATCCGCTTTCTAACTCGCATAGCCGAAACTCAAGGTCACCAATCCGGTTGGTGCCATCTTCAATCACGCGGCCAATGCGAAACTCCAGTTCCTCGCTTTTGCCAGTCAGCCGCTGCAACTCGCTTTCAATCGCAGCGATGCGGTCAAAGGTATCACCCGAGCCGACATTGGACGTGGCCCCACCTGTCGTTGAAAGCTCACGCTTCAGGCGCTGCACCTCAACATACAACACGGTGAGTTCCTGCCGGATGTCGGCGAGCGTGGCGTCATCCTGTGCCGTTACGGCGTGGGGAAATGACATCCCCACGGCCAGAACCAGTCCTGAAATCCACCGCATTGCCATGCACCCCACCTTCGCCATCACATCCGCTCTTAGCTGCTCAACCCGCCTGCAAGTACCGTCACCGCGCGGCGGTTCTTGGCATAGCAGGTCTCGTCACTGCAAATCTCAATTGGACGCTCTTTGCCGTAGCTGACAACTTGCAGGCGGCTTTCCTGAACCCCCTGGGTCACCAGATATGCGCGGGCCGCATCGGCGCGGCGCGCACCCAGAGCGAGGTTGTACTCACGCGTGCCCTGTTCGTCGGCGTGCCCTTCGATCACCGCAGTGAAGTCGGCGTTTTGCAACAACCAGACAGCCTGCCCGTCAAGGGTTGCGCGACCTTCTGGCGTCAGCGTTGACTGATCAACGGCAAACAACACCCGATCACCAATCGCCTGCTGGAAATAGGCTGGCGAGGAGGGATCTGACGCGCTGCCTGCGATGGCGCCGTTTGCACCACCACCAAGAGCATCATCACCTCCGCCAAAGCGGTTGGGGTCTGTACAGGCGGCCACGCTCAGCGCGGCACACAGCATCAGCAAGGAAGATTTCAGTTTCATTGGCTCGGGCCTCTCTTGGGTTATGTCGCCAAATTTTTTGGTCATTATGTTCAGTCTTATCACGAACCGGCGCACATGAAAATGCGCGGGTGTGGGTTGGTCAATTATGGTTGCAATGGCCCCCAAGACGGATCAGAGCCGCCTTCAGGGGTGCGCACGGGCCTGAGATTACGGCCTGTGATGTCCACGGAATATAGGGTTGAACGGCCACCGGCGCCTTGGGTTTCGCGGGCAAACATGATCACGCGACCATTGGGCGACCACGTGGGACCTTCGTCCAGGAAAGAGGCCGTCAGAAGACGTTCCTCGCTGCCATCGACACGCATGACGCCGATGTGGAAGCGGCCTTTGGACTGTTTAGTGAAGGCAATCAAATCGCCGCGCGGCGACCAGACTGGTGTGCCATAGCGGCCCTCGCCAAAAGAAATGCGGGTGGCCTCCCCTCCGCTCGCGGGCATGACATAGAGTTGCTGCGAACCCGACCGGTCGCTTTCAAACACGATACGTGCGCCGTCAGGGCTAAAGCTGGGCGCCGTTTCGATCGCGGGCGTGTTGGTCAGCCGCTGCGTTACACCTGAGTTGATATTCATCGAATGAATGTCGGTGTTGCTGCCCTGACTGATCGAATAAACCACCGTCTGGCCATCCGGAGCAAAACGCGGCGCAAAGCTCATCGTGCCTTGCTGGTTTTCCAGCACCCGGCGCTGCACCGAGCCCACATCCAGCACGTAAATGCGAGGA
>Ga0213865_10002270_pt1 | contig 12115 bp, 21 predicted proteins | sample PICome_6_FD_160100 | JGI IMG/M metagenome (GOLD analysis project Ga0213865, IMG submission 160100) | Coastal seawater microbial communities near Pivers Island, North Carolina, United States - PICO282 | ecosystem: Environmental > Aquatic > Marine > Coastal | place: USA: North Carolina...
ATCTTCAATCAGCAATAGAAACTGGTAATCAACAAGATATAGACTTAGCACTTGCACAAGTTAAAGCAACTCAGGACACCATACAATCCGAAGAAGATAAAAGAGAAGCTTTAAAGAAACAAGACGAAGCTAATAGTACACTCTTAAGTATGGCTGATAGCTTAGAAAACTTTGGTGGTAAAGTTGGAAAGACTGCTGGATTCTTGGCAGGTGTTGCGGGTTTAGCTACGTTATTCTTTTCACCAGAAACATTTTCTAAAATAGTAGGTAAGGCTATTGAAGTTGTTAGTAATGTAGTATCAGTCATTAGAGATTTTATCAATGGTGATTTTGATAAAATGAGAGAAACTATCTCAGATAACTTTGGCCAATTTGCTACAATTTTAGCAGTAGGTATTATTGCAATGTTACCTAAACTATTAAGAGTATTCAAAATGTTAAGAACTGGCTTTACGACATTTAGAGTATTCATGGCTTCAGAGTTTGTTGCTAATATGATGGCTAACTTAAGATCTATGATGGCCTCAGTGGGTGGTGCATTTATGAAAGTATTCCGTGGATTAACCAAGCTGTTTACAGTATTTAGAGTATTCATGATGACATCGTTTATACCATCAATGATCGCAGGATTTAGTGGTATGATGGCAGGTATGGTTCCAATCCTAGCTGCAATGGCTCCTATCTTATTACCTATACTTGCAATTGCTGCTGTATTTGGACTTATAGTTTTTGCTCTTACAAAAATTAGAGATGCTTTAGGATTTACTTCAGTATTTGATGTAATGTTATTAGGTATAGCTTATTTAAAAGACGCTTTTGCTCATGTAGTAAACTTTATTGGAAGTATTGTTAATTTCATACTGGGTATGGTAGAAAAGTTTGGTAGATTCTTAGGGTTTGATATAGACTTACCAGAAATACCAAAGATGGATACCGATAATGCTGCTAAGAAAAAAGCAGAGCTACAAGCTAAAGCTGAGGAAGAAAGAATTAAAAAGGCTGAAGAAGAAAGAAAAGCTCAAGAATTAAACGCTCAAGGACCTGGTGCTGAAATGATGGACCTATCTGCAGAAAATGCATTAGCTGATTTCCAAATGCCAGAAACTAATGTTGTTACTACACAAAATGTAACACAATCAAGGAATGAATCTAATAGAGTAACCGTACTCTCTGGTAGAGAACACAGATCATCAGGATTTGTTGGGGCATACGCCAGATAAAAAAAAGGGAGCATTTCTGCTCCCTCCAAACTTTTAAAGTTTACTCATTTGCTAATTTAGCAAAATAGCTTAGTGTATCTTCTTCGCCATCTGAGTCAGCTGACTCTCCGACTGATACATTGTTATCCGAAGCCATAACTGGTTCATCAACTACAGGAGATGTTTGTGGGGCTTCCATTGAAACTCCAGCATCAACTCCAAGAACTCTATTCAATTTGAGCTTTAACTCATCATAAGTTTTATAGTTCTCAGGCTTTAAGAAATCCTGTAGGGAATGTATTTTGTTATATACTTCTTCCAACCTTTCTTCATCTCCACCATGAAGTGGTGCAGGTGCACTAAACTCTGATTTATCATAGTTAATCCATCCTTCCACTTTTCTGATTTTGATTTTAAAGTCAGCACCTTCCCAGAAGTCATAAGGATTTACTGGCTCTTCGTCTGCAAATTGTGGTTGCATTACATCCATGATTTTATCAAAGATCTTTTTACCAAATTTGTATAGGAATACCTTTCCTTCATTTTCTGGGTTAGAAGGATCAGAAACAACCATCACATTACTTACATAATGTAAACGTCTTTTCCTTTCCCTTGCAATTGCTTTATCCTCGTCTCTACCAGAATTCCATAATACTGAGTTCATCTCAGACACTGGATCCTGCTGTCCAATAGAGGTTAAAGAGTTTTCTATATACCATAGACCTGTAGGCCCTTTGAATCCGTGATCCCAGTATCTTACCCAAGGAAGATCTTCACCGTCCTTTGCTGGTAAGAACCTGACCACTGCAAAACCATTGCCTGCTTTATCTCTGGTAGGTTTCCAAAAACGATCATCGTCGTAAGAGTTTGATTCTGTTTTTGGCGTGGATACAGCTTCTGCTGCTTTTACGAGTTTATCGATTGATGAGCCTCGTGAGCTCTTTAGATTTTCAAATGACATATATTTCTCCGTATTTGCATTGTATTTCTGAATTATCCACTTTATACATAATGTAATATACTATATTATACCATAGTATCAGGTATTTGTAAAGGCCTTTCTGCATAATGTTTTACATTTATTCACATCGAACTTTACAAATGGAGTATATTTCTCAATCAATCTTTTCTGATCAGGCCAAATAATTGTGTCCTTAATCTTCTTAGATTCACGAGGAACAAACTCCAATATGGAATTAAGAATACATATAGTTTCTAAACTAATTTCTTCTTGCATCCATAACTTTATGATTAGAGGGTGTTGTCCATCTTCTGATGTCAGAACTTGTTCAATTCCATAATCACTTAGTTTATTTATATCAATTGAGAACACACGATGTATGCTCTCTTGAATTCTTTTAAATTCTTTATAGTTATCTTCACCAGATTCATTGACCATATCGCCAACATATCCGACTCCTGCTTTAAAGTTTGCAACATAGTAATCTAATAAATGTTTACCATGGTGCTTTGCTATTTTTGCGAAAAAGTATTTATCCTTTCGCTTATAAAAGCTGGTTGGTTTAACCGAAGTCTTAAAGTTATACTTTATAGCATTATAGTTATCAGTTTCAAAGTGTAACTTTAACGCGTTATATAATTGGTATGACTCAAAGGGATCATTCATTATTGAATGATACTCTCATATAGAGCTTCTACGTCTGAGACTTCTCCTACAACTTCAGCTAAATTCTGTTTATAGTAAATGGTTGCCATCTTTCTTAGATGTTTTTTATCTACTTCTACTTCGTCACAACAGCTTAAGATTGCTTCTTTAATGAAGTCTTTTTCTGCTGCAATTCTCGTCATTGAATTAGAGATCTCAATAATACAATCTTTAATTCTTTTTTTATCCGCATCCGAAGATGGAATCATCACATTACTCATAATATTCTCCTATATTGGTAATTTATTAGTTTTTTTGTTTCTTATTAGATTAGCTTTCTCAACCTGTGCTGTTAGTTTTTCTTTAAGTGATGGTGTTAAAAGTTTTGGTACATTCCTTATATCCAATCCTCTTTGCTTTACCACGTAAGCCATAGCATCTAGATAATCTAATTTCTTATCTGCTACTAACTCTTCCACAGCTTTTGAAAATCTTTTCTTCGTCATTATTTTTTCTTCAAGCATAATTCCTATAGCACTCTGAGTAGAATGCAATCCTTGTTGATCCTACCATTTGGTGCAGTTATTTTAGTGGTTATATTATCCCACACCTGCTTCTTAATTTTAGTAGGTGCGAGGGTTAAAACATGTGGTAACATATCTTCTGGCTTCCTAAGCTTAGCTGTTTTACTAGACTTATCGCAGAAGTTTTTAATTGATGTACCACCAACTTCAAAACCTTTAGTACTGGTTGTGAAATATTCTGTAAGCTTCCTGGTCTTTGTATTGTATACAAACAATCGTTCTTTACCTGGAATCAAAATTGGATTAATAGATGTTAGTTTATTTTCAACATCATCTTCTTTATACTGTAGCTTTGAAACTTGTTGATCTGAGGCTTTTGGCTTTTTAGCCCTTGGAACTCTCGACGATTTGTTATTGAGTTTTAGCCTATCAATATCGTCAATAATCTTTTCAAGTAAAGTAATCATTTTCTTTTTATTGCCTTTACTAATATGTGAGTATGCCTCCACAGCTTGTTCACATGTTTTATTATATGCATCTTGAACTAATTCTAGCTCAAAGGTCATACGGTCTCTAAACATGTTAATTCCTGAGCCTTTAATACCATGTGAGGTTAATAAGCCATAAGCTGGAAATTTAATATCTTTGAATTCGCCATCCATCCACTTATCAACTACTATTTCGTCGAAGTCACCCATGATTGTAGTAGCAACTTTCTTTTGCATTCTTTGTGCTGGTGATATAACAACTTTAGGTGGCTGTGCTTTTATTTCTTTTAGAATCTTTTTACCAATTTTTAGTAAATCAGCGATTCTTTCATTAATATTATCCAGTACTCCTAACCTATCAAGTGGTATACCAGCATTATAGCATCTGATATTATTACCATTACCTTGATTAAGTTTCCAGTTTTCTACACGTTTTAGTGCTGCAATATCGTTTTTGCTATAACCTAAAACCTTTTCTGCGTATTGTATTACAACAGGTGCATTGGATTTTGCATTATTAAAATAATTAAAATAGTTAGATGCTTTGTGAAATGCACGTCTGATTTCAGTTTCATCTTTGAATTCAACACCATGATAATTTGGTTCACCACCTAGATATTTGTCTTCTAATGATGGTCCTCTTCGTTTTGCTTTAGCCATTTTTACTCCTTAATAATTGCTTGGTAGCCCGTAGGAGAATCGAACTCCTGTTGCATGGATGAAAACCATGTGTCCTAACCACTAGACGAACGGGCCATTTCTTCATAATAGTAGTATTGTACCATAGTTCTTTTAAATTGTACAGTGTTTTTTTGAATAAAAATGCACACTTCGCACATTGATAAGGAGTGAATGATGCGAAGTGTGCCAAAAACTACCCCTTTATAATCTTATTATTAACGGTAGTTTTTATACCTTGAACAAAGTTTTCTGCAGCGCTTTCTGCGTAAGATTCAGATTTATCCTCGTACCATTCAATACCTAAATTTTCTTCGGCTATTGAATACCTAACTCCCCAGACTCTATTTTCAGGGTCGCCTACACTACGTACTACATCGGCTCTTTTATCGCCATTCACGTATGTGGAATATTCCATATAACTCATGTATTATCTCCATCTCTATTTTTTACTTTATCCTTATCGAATAAAGATTGACCTTTTTGATTTGCTACTGCTTCTGCTGATCCAATTGCAAAGAACATTGCTAAGCTTAGTAGTACAAATCCTCCAATAAAACTAATTTCTGTTTCCATAATTATTTCCCTATATGTTCCACATCTTTACGTGGAATGACTTGATAAGCACCTTTGTTATACGCGGGTGCGACTGTAAAGTTTTTAGACTCTTCAGCTTTCCAAGATAAATCTTTATCTGGAGAGTATTCTGAAGGTCCAGTGTATGATGGATATTTTTTGTTAAACTCTTCCATCTGCTGTTGAGCATAAGTCTTTTCAGGTTTATATGTTTTAAACACTGGTTGTACTTTTTTACTCCTCATAGAGTTTGTTTTTCGTTTTCGACCACATGGTGAATAACGTAAACTTCCTGCATAAAAATTTGTTACTGCCATTATTGATTCCTTACATAATATTGTAGTAATTCTTCGCCTTGTAATACTTTACCAAATGTACGAAGTAATTTACCATCTTTTTTTCTTTCAATAAATCCACAGTTATATTCAATATCTGTTACATTGCCATTAGCTGTGTCTTCTGGATGGTCGTCATACCACATACTACTAAATGAATGTATATGGATAGCTTTAGTGCCCATTGACCAGGCTTCCGCTTCTAGCATTAGCCTTTGTTTTTCTACTGTATCATCATACTGTGTCATAATCAGGTGCTCCATCTTCTGGCCAGCCGTTTAACAAATCGCCACCTGCTGGTACTTGAGGTGTTATACTGCGAATGTATTGAATTCTTTTTAGTTCCCATAGCAATTTGAAATCAGGGTCTTGAGCTCTATCTCTTACCTTAATAAGAGAATCAATTATTTCTTTACTTGTTCTCATTAGTCCCAATCATCCTTCATTGCAGTATATGTTTCCATATAAGATGTACCTGCCAGATAGTCTTGTGTTTCCTTTTCTGTGTAGTACATATTTTCTTCTTTAAAACAATCTAGGCCACCAGGCGATAGGTGTTTTGCTTTCTTGACCTGCTTGGTAAGCTTAGGCCTATCGTATACTGCCCTTACCGCATCTTTAAATTCTTTTTCTTCTCTCTGCTTTTCTGCAGCAGCTTTTATCATTGCTAATCTATCCATTACGCCGCCTCCTTAGTTTCAAACCATGATTTTAGTTCAGCCATACCTACAGCGAAATCGCCATCTTCCATAAGGAATTCAACCTTATAGTCTTTACGACCACTTTCGGTTTCTAAGCAACCAACCCATGTCTCGATCTTCTCTAAGATCTCAGACCTCATGTAGCCATCCTGACGATTGTCAGTGACCTTCATGAAAGTAGGCTCATCGCTTAAGAGTGTAAACTCAGTTACTGTTTCCCAGTCCTCACAAACCTTGTCGCTCCAGTCAGCTACGTAAGCAGAAGTAATATACTCCTTTGAAGCTTCGTTAGACCAAGTGATGTACTCTTCAACAGCATCGACTACAGCGTCGACATCTGCATCGCCACAGTTAGGAAGAACATAGGTAGAACCACCTTTGAATTTCCAGTGAGGTGCATCTACACCATGAACATAGTCCTCGTTATGAGCCGCATAGTTCTCTTGATATTGGGTTTGGATTACTAGTTTTTTCATAAATTCACTCCTTAATTTGATTTTATAGTAGTATTATACCAGGTCTTTGACCATTTGTACAGTGTTTTTTGCAATTATTTTGCAATTAATTCTTCTCCTGCTGAAAGGCTACCAAAGTCTAATTGTTTCAATGAAGAAACATTAGCTTGGTTATCCCATTTCTTTCTTTGCTTATCCGCTAAGTATTGAGCTAATTCTTTAGCACCTTTTTCATCCTCAGCATATATAAACATATCCATTGACATTACAAATCTTTTCATTATTTACTCCCTCTTAGAGCCGATAATCTTTTGATTTCATCTCTCGCTTTTTGCTTATGTTCTGCATTAAGCTGCCTTTTTCTTTTTTCCGTTAGTGGGAATTGGATAACATTTTTCATTAGTGGAATACCTTCTTAACGCCATTTTCCACGATAAACTCTAGATCAACTTCGCCGATAATTCCATGGCCTTGTTTTTGAATTATTGACTCATTTAGTTGATTCCACTCTACATCACTGTTAGATTTTGCCAGAGCTAGTTCAACAAGATCTAGCTCTATTTCTACTGGAATTCCAGTTGCAATGTGTGTTCCAATTAATCCGTTAATCATTACGCTGCCTCCAACATTGATAGTGGACAATTCCAAAGTCTGCCATCGATTTCAACGACAGCTTTAGTCCTTTTGATCTTTGTGACGATTCCCTTTTCAGAACCTGACCTAGAGTTAACAATAACTTTAGAACCTACACTGATAGAATTTTTAACTTCATGTGCAGTCATTAACCTAAGTTGCTTTTGTTTAATTTTGATTAATTGAATAACCTCGTTCATTTCTTCTAATGAAGAGATTCCTTTTATTGCGTTTGATATCGACTTTTTCATAAATTCACTCCTTTTAATAATTTATATAACCATTGTACCAGGATTTTAGATAAATGTACAGTGTTTTTTTGCAGAAACATGCATGTTTTTTTGCCAACATTTATTGTATAACTTTACCTCTAAGGCATATGCTGATTTTTCCCATGGTTGTTGTTCATACGCACATTCCCAATAGTTACGGCCTTTGTACATATATCCGTCTACTAGTTCTTTTCTTAGAAACTGCTTAGCATGTACCATTTCGTGGGCTACAGCTATCATTAAATCTTTAAATTCCCATCCATGTTTGGCGATTTCAATATTTACCAATTTATCGTCACCTGTACAATATCCCATCGCGTCGCCGTCTACAGACCTTCGAAAGGTAATGTATATTAGTTTACTATGGAGGCGATTGATACCAAGGGCTCTCTGAAGGTTGTAGAGGTACTCAGATAGGTCGTTTTGATACTGCTTTTTAATTCCTTTTACTACGATATGTGCCATAAGATATAACCTTTTGCCATTTTGATATGACCATTCTAACAGGTTTTTGACAGATTGTACAGGGTTTTTTTATACTTTTTTGTTATAAAGATATCATCTCTTATTACATTTACGTTTGGCCCTTTCTATAACCCTTAGATTGTTATTTACCACATATAAGGAAAATACTAGGGGCCATTTCATTTCCTCGGCAGTTAATAAATCCTCATTATCTAAAACATAAAATGGATGTAAAAACACTATTTTGTGTAATACTAATCTATCAAAATGTGGAACTTTAGGTAATAATGGATTTACTTCGTATACACAACCATAATCCATTCCTCTATTAGTAGTCCACACATCAGCTACTTGAAGAGCCCAAAATGCATACATTACATAATCGTGTGGAGATTCTTTAATATTAAGAGGTGGTATATATTGTAACTCGTTCTTCCTTTCCTTTAACTTTAATTCTATCAACTTCAACGAGTTCTCTTGATGTACAGCCTCTATAAGTTTCCGGTCCCAACAACACTCGAACCCCATCATAATTGCGTGTTTGTCCTTCGAGTCGAGCCCCAAGGTTGACGGCATCTCCAATGACGGAATAGTCAAATCGAGAGTCTGATCCCATGTTTCCGACGATGCATGTGCCTGTGTTGATGCCAATCCCAACATCAATACGAGGAAGACCTTGTTCTTCCAATTCTTTAATAAGTTCATCAGCAGTAGTTATAATTTCCTCAGCTGCATTAATTGCACACTCAGCATGGTTATCACAGGGTAAAGGTGCATTCCAAAATGCCATAATACAATCACCCATGTATTTGTCTATAGTACCACCATGTTTTAGAATAACTTTAGTCATACTATCTAAATAACTATTTATAATTTTAACTAACCCTTCTGGGTCATCGTTATTTTTATAATGTTCTGATATTGGAGTAAACCCTACAATATCCATAAAGAGGAATGTCATCTCTTTTCTTTCCCCGCCAAGCTTTAAAAGCGATGGATCTTTCTGTAGTAACATCACTTGTCTAGGATCTAAATACGTCTCAAATTGCTTTTTAATTAATTGTCTTAACATATATTGTTTATAGAAATTATTAAAGCCCGCTGAGGTGAAGGATATTATATATAATATTAGTTGAAACGAAAGGTCGAGGAGTATACCCCATTCGTACCAGAAGAAATATACAACGGTTGCGGAACCAGCAACGGTCGAGACGAAGACAACAAGCGATGCCCAGATCGGTAGATAGTATACACTCAAAACAATCAATAGAGCAACAATTACCATCATCCCTATTTCCAACACATCAGCATAAACAGGACGGCTGATAGAATCTTCATTAATTATTGTTTGTATTGCTGAAGCTTGTATGTCATGAGCTGAAACTAAACCATTTGCTGTTGGTATTTGAGAAGCTAATCCAGATGCAGTTAATCCTACAATAACTGTTTTACCATTTAAATCTGTTAATTCGTCTTTACCATATTCAAAACGTTCAAAGGTATAATTTGTGTTTAACCATATTGCACCATTGGAATTTGTTTTAATTCTAAATGGTCTTAGTATAATTTCTTCGATTCCTAATTCAGCTGTTTTTATTGTGTAGGATGGTTTATTATTTAAAACTCTAATTAATTCTAAACTTAAAGCTGGATATAAATTATCATTAATATTAGATATCAATGGTATTCTTCTTGTAAGTCCATCAATTTCTGGCATTGCATTTACTAATCCATGACCCCATGCACCTGATTCTAATTCTGATATATTAGTCACTAAACCATCATAACTAATAATATAGTTCATAGGATCTTCAGTGCCAAATGTTGCATAACCTACATAAGGTGCATTAGTACTTCGTCCCCTGGGATCTGCATCCTGTGCTAATATTATTCCATTATCTTTTATCCAAGATGCAAATACTTCATCACCTCCAAATCTATCTGCTTCTGGAAACATAATCGTAAACCCTATCATACCTGCATTTGCATTTCTTAAATCTGAAATCATTTGTGCGTATGTATGTCGAGGGAATGGATATTGGCCTAATGATTCTAAGGAACCTTCACCTATATCTAATAAAACTATTTCTTCAGATGTTTTATCTGGTAAAGTTTTTATGTATTGATCGAATGTGTTAAGCCTGAGTTGCTCAACTAAAAAAGGATCTGAAATCCTAAGTAATAAAAAAAGAGCTATTAAACCAATTGTAGTCCAAATTGATGTAATATATTTCATTTATTCTTGTGATACCGATATATTGCAACCACCTGGTGTATAACAATAATTTGTAATACTATAATAATTGCTATTCCAACCATTTTGCATTACGTCTATATCAGTTGGATCTGTTCCTCTTAATATAACGCTCATATAGTGGTCACCGTTATTCTTTTGAATAAGATCAACATCATTATCATCAGTATAGATATCTAAATTAATATATTTATCACCACCTTGTTGTTTAGTGTATATGTCGTTATTATCTCCTTCAAGATGTAGCCAATATGCATGACCACCTGGATCCTGACCTCCAGTTGTTTGTTGCATTATTATATCGTTGTAATCACCTGTTACATTAATATGTGCAAACGTATCTCCATATTCTTCATTGTCTATAGTGAAATTTCCGTTAGTTCCAACTTGATATCCTTGACCAAGTTTCAGTGTATTTCCATCTCCCCAAATTCTACGAAGCTCTATGATGTTTTTATCGCCCGAACCACCTCTATCATTTGCTTGTTTTATAATAACAGTATTATCAGCACCATCTATTCCTTCTGAGGCAGACCATTGTTTAATAACATTGTTATAACCTATTTGAGTTATATCAAGTTCGAAGTTATCGCCTTCTTGCAAAATTGTGATTTGATTATCATCTGCATATAATGGCATTACCATAAAGAAGCATGCGCCCCACGGTAATATCCAATATTTAAAGAATGTTCGCCAAAATTTTTTCATCTTTTATTCCTGCCCTCTTTGCGTCTTCTATCTTAGCTTTTTTTCTAATTTCTCTACTTTTCTTAGAGATCTTTTTAACGCCTATTTTATTTTCTTCCATTATTTATTTATATTAGTTTTGGTTAATAATTACCATAATGTCTTCACCTTCATTACCAGTAATGACACCTTCCCAACCTGGAGTTCTAGTATCTAAAGTAAAGTTTCCACCAGCTGCAAAGGATATTTCAATTAATCCATTTACATTTCTGTATAGAACAAGATTGCCATCTCTTAAAAATACATTAAATTGTGATTCATCATTTAAGCCTCTTGTTGCTCCTTTTATTTCAAATTCACCTAATGTATCAAATAAATCTCCAGAATCTACTATAGAAAGAAAGTCTAATAAAAACTCTACATTTAATTCATCAATATCGAGTTCGCTAAATTCTTCTAATTCATCCTCTTCTAATTCATCTTCTTCTAATTCATTAAATTCCAAAAAGTCAATATCGAGTAATCCTTGGTCTTCCTCTTGTTCATCTTGTAATTCTTCCTCTATTCTTTGCTTTACTTCTGATGGAGGATTTACAATAAACATATTATCAATTAAAGCTGGTGTAATACCATTAATGATAGTAGATGTTGTTGGTGGAGTATCTGTAGTAGTAACCATAGTTGCAGCATAAGCTTCATCTAATACTACTGTTCCACCTAAATTTGAAACCTCACTAACTCCTGACGCATTACCTTTATCATCTGGTAGTAAAATAACCAGACTTCTTCCTAACTCATCTATTGTAGTAGTAAAATCAGTTCCCCTTACAGCAATAGTAGCAGTAGGAGTTTCTATTTTTATATTTGCATTATTTACTAATCCTAATTTACCAGAAGCAAATCGTGCAGTTCCCATTGCCATTTTAAGAGACATTTTAGAAAGTTTAGGATCGGGGTCGTAATATATCTCGTCTATTAAAACAAGTGAGTGTTCTTTAAGTTGTAATTCTGCTTTATCTAAAAATTCAATTAACATTCGACCTTTAGCAGTTTGTGCTTGGTCATATAATTCTATAGATTCGGTTTGTATTGATTCCTTATCACGTAATATTGAATTTACGCCAGAAGATTCTCGAACTTCACCAATAGGGTTAGCAAAACTAACCCCACTGATAAGTAAAAGACTAACCGTCGTTAGCGACGTCTTTTTGATTGAGCTGAATAATTGCATTGTCTGATGTA
>Ga0213865_10002271_pt1 | contig 12115 bp, 24 predicted proteins | sample PICome_6_FD_160100 | JGI IMG/M metagenome (GOLD analysis project Ga0213865, IMG submission 160100) | Coastal seawater microbial communities near Pivers Island, North Carolina, United States - PICO282 | ecosystem: Environmental > Aquatic > Marine > Coastal | place: USA: North Carolina...
ACCCTTTTGTTCTGCAGTCATCTTAACTGCCTTCACAAGCACTAGGGGTGGATTCTGAGGTTTCTGTAGATTGAAGTTCGCCTCAATCCATGACTTGAACTCATCAAGAGATAGAGTATTGAGTTGTTCAATAAACTTCTCACGAGAGATCCTTGCCTGTACTGCGTAGAGTACATCTGCATCTGCCGTGTTGTCGAGATAGTAGTCTAAGTATGCCTGTCTCACTGCGGCCTTCTTAGACATGTAATTGTCTTTGGATACATCGTCTGGTAAGCCAGGCAGTTTGGAATATACACTATCCCACAATGCACCTTCTAGATCAGTCAGTCGATCTTCCTTACCAATCTTTTTGTACTGCGTGTTTACATAACTGTTGAGTAGAGGTTCTTTCGACTTAGACGTACCTGCCTTTAGACTGATACCAATCATGTCACCGTTCTTAAAGTTGACAAAGATATCACCCGCATGGTTCTTTGCGACACCTCTAGGTTTGTCACGGAATCCCCACTTAACATCCTTGATAGGTTTGGATGCATGGAGATCATAGAGATAGTTGGTGATACCGATTGCGTTTTCTAATTTGGTTTTGATTAAAGCGGGTGGGAACCCTGCCATCTTATCGATGTACATCTGTGCGGAATCAGGGTCAGTGCCCTGCATATTAATGAAAGTCTTTTTACTCTTTGCGTCTTTGAGTTTTGCACGGTAGATAAACTTCTTAACATCTTCTACGGACGTTGGTCTGTACCCGTGGTTGAACATGAGAGCAGGATACAATTCTGTATACGATGCTGTTGCAGTCGTATCAACTCTCTTTTCTTCCAAATAGTGTTGTCTAAATTTCTTCATCTTGTTCCCTAGAGACAGATTTAAATTAATTATAACACTATTTATAAGAAAACGGAACCAGAATTTTCCTCATTGTATTGTGCAATAGTGTCTCGTAGTGGACGTACCCAGTTGTCACGGTGTTCGATAAACACCTGCGGATCGGCATTGTCAACTGATATGATTGTAACAAGTTGAGTGATAGGTTGTCCAGTTCTTTCTTCCCACATAATCGCATATGCAGATTCTTGCATGAAGTAGTTCTTGATCCAATCCAGACGTTTGGGTTTCATGGATGTCTTGTAGTCAATGATAGAAGGTTTACCATCGAAGATACCCACACAGTCAACACGACCCGCAACACCAAGGTGGTTAGAGTATAGTGGGGCTTCTTGTGCGAACACTTCAGTCAGTCTTTCATCCAGTATAGGTTTAACCGCAAGAAAGGATTCAATGATATCAGGAGTGTAACCATCCCTGAAGTTGGGATCATTGTTGACATACTTCTCAATGATCTCGTGCACACGGGTTCCACGACCAGATGCACGGGTAGAGATTTTGTTTGCTTCCGCTTCACCGACACGTTTACGCCATTTCGCAATAGAGTCCCGTGACAGGATAGACAGTACAGTAGTGATTGAAGGTAGGTTCACACCTTCGGGTGTTTCGTATTTGCGACCACTATCAGTAGTGACCGCATTCATTTCAGTCAGTTCGACTGGTTTGTGCTTAAACATCTTTTTTCATCTTCTCCATTTTATTACGTGCGTATTTGGCCGCCTTCTCCAGTTCCCGCACAAACTCTTCGACCTCTTCATAATGTTCAGGGGGAATCTTTCCTGCTACAGTATAACAGAATAGATTCTGTTTGACAAGATCTTTGTATGGGGTGTGTCCCTCATAGGCAGGTTCACATGCGTCTCCAATATAGAGACTAGTAAGAACACCCTTAGTCTCAAACCAAGGTGACACATCGACATCCAATTTAATATCCATTACCATCTATTATCCTATGCAAAGTAATATTTCAATAGTCCGGAGAATAACAGTATTCCCATGACTCCATTTAAAAGAATGAGTGCCCTATCCTTCCACAGATAAGATACTACAAACCAACCAATCGCACCCAACCAAGAGAATATCAAATCAATGTGTTGCAGTTCTGGGATCCCACTGGATCTTACTGTCACTGCAATTAAGACACAGACGGTGGATGCCCATTTGACATACCAATCCAATCCACCCTTCGGGGTTGCAGACTTATAGATCCTCTTTGAATTTGCGAGTTCTTCCTCACTAAACGCAGGAGGGTTCTTATCCATAAGTTTCCTCAATTTCTCGTGCTTAACTGTTCTCATAATTTCTCCCGTATCGATGCCATGCGAACACGTGCCGCATTCCATTGGTCAAACGTTTGCGGTTTACGTGCCTCACCACAGGCAAGCTTTCGTTTCTTAAATTCTTCCTTGAGTGCTTTCGCACAATCACGTCCAAGGAATCGTGACACCAGTGATAACAGATCCTTACGGAAGGATCGACCATGGTGCATATTACCCAGACAGTGAGTCAGTTCATGGATTAGAGTATACGCATCCAAACCAACCTTAGTATCTAGCGTTACACTACGACCATTCGACCAACCCGCAGTACCACGACCACTCGACTTCAACTTTGCGTTGACTTCAGGAGACGCATTGAAGATACGAGTCACATCACCGTTGATAGACTCAGACCAGATCTTCTGCCAAGTCTTTGACTTGTAGATCTTCTTGGCGTACTTCTGTGCCTCTTTGATATCCTTGAACTTAGGGATCTGACCAGAACACTTGGACTGGAATGCCCACTCTGCACTGTAACACTTACCACGTTCAGAGTCTTGACCACGTGCACCCTTGTTCTGTTTCTTGGCATGTTTCCGGAGATACTCATTGTAGTAGTGTTCCGGAGTACCGTAGTAGGGACGGTCAATACGGTATGATTCATAGATATTGGTCATAACAAATCCTCTCAATTTCTCACTTTATACACCCATTATACTTGTTTTGATAACGAAAGTCAAGCTTTATTTTTGGTTATTTTAACATTTTTGAAATTATTTTGTAGGCTGATTGCTCAAATTCGGTCACAAAACCTTCTGGAATGACCGCATCACAGACCACCATACCAATCAGATTATTCCCTCTCTGTCTAGGTTTCTTCATATGATCTGAGATTGTATATGTCCCATCCTTATTAAGATCGAGTCCACAAGGGATTGCGACCCCATACTTCTCGTGTAGATCCATGGGATAGGGTGCATTGTCCCACTCTGGTACGACCATTAACTTGTCCACGTCATTCGGGAATGCGTCTCCAAGTATCTCCGGTTTACCACGGAACGCTTCTATGAATTCATCCCCAGTCACGAAGATGGGTAGACTACAGGTTTGTTCTGGTCTTGAGTTGATCTCACAGAAGTACCAGTCACCATTAGGAGTAAACAGTCCGGTGATCTGTCCTATGAAAGATGCGTCCGGACATACCTGAGTTGCGATCCAATCCAGAATGACCCTTGATTCAGCAAGAACAATATCTTCTACCCAATCGGGTAATCGTTTGAATTGTGCGATACAAGTCCAATGTTGGAACTTACCAAACTCTTTACAAACATCCTCACCAATGATTTCCTGAGTATGTCGAATAGACCACTTACCATTAGACACCACAAAATCAACATTGGTCTCAATGGATGGTTTAGGTATGTACTCTTCGAAGTACAATTTACCCTGAGAATTAGGATCACTGTTTGCACGGTCTGCTTGCCACTGGTGATGACAGATACTTACAACATCATTAGGTGGTTCCAATACTTTAGGTTTGGCCACACATGGTGCGATTGGTCTTACGACTTTGGGTACCAGAATCGGTGGCACTCGGTTCGCCATTGAACTCCTGACTAACCACTTGTTCTTTTCAAGACTTCCCGCAAGCTTGGTCATACCGAGATATTCAAATCGATCTGAGTAGGGTTCCATAACCTTACTCCAATGACCTAACATCGGATGGGTGTTGATGACCATATCTCTATCAGAGTTGAGTAACCACTTCTTTATAAAAGAATCACGATTACCATGATCAACAATCTCCACACCGTACTGATCCCAGAACGCATGGGGTATGTCATCAAAGTCGTTGTAAGAAGTCGTAGTCACTTTAACATCATGACCAGATTTCACTAATTCAATGATATTATGGAAGTTACACCAACCATAATCCATCAATAAAATTTTACTCATCCAATTCCTTTACAACCTCGCCATCATCGTATTGGTCTGTTTGACCATCCCAGTTCAAGTCACTTTGTTGTGCAATCATCTCCTTGAAGTCGGTGTCCATTTTTCTTCACTCCGGTTATCTGTATTATTATCTATAAGATTACCGTCATTAAGATCGTTGACTTCTAGGAATACGTTCCATAACCTATCGAAACGAATCTCATAGAGTTCCTTAATACCGAGATACTTGTTCATCAATGCATCTGCAAGTTTAGGATCCATATCTTTCCATTTAGGACTATCTATGAAATGTTCGGTTACCATATCTATGTCATCCGTAACATTCCAACACTCCATGATTGCTTGTTCTAGATCAAATCGGTCTTTTGCCATACTATTCTCCATACGAAAACCACCCTGCGAACAGGGTGGCATCGGTCAGTTAAATTATGCAGCTTCTGCGAATTCGATTGCTTTCGAGACTGCAGTCTGTTTACGGTTTTGGTTCGCACCAAACCATGCAGATGTCATACGTGAATCTGCTTCACGACCCATCACGTGATCGGTCAAGTAGGTCACACTGTTAAGTGCTTGCCACCATGAACCTTTTGCAAACTCTGCGCCAGGCTGTGAGTCCAGAACTTCAAACGCTTTTTGACCGTTAGAAGTCAGATCCTTCAACTCAGTGACAACCGGAGGGTTCTTACCTTGGTAGGTACGTGGGAACACTTCGTTGTAGTACTGAATCAGTGATTCTGCAGAGAACTTCTTAGACGCAAGGAACTGTGACAGTTCTTTGTACTGTTCGAACTTCTCGTGTGCAAGACCCAGAGTAGTCTTTACGTGGTTTGCGTCAAACACTTTACGGTGGTTGATCTTCGCACCAGTGACCGCAGTACCCTTCAGTGCCATCGCAAGAGTGTTCATGCAAGAGACACGGATCGGGGTGAAACGGATGTCGATTGACTTACCGTACTCATGTGGGTTTGAAAACAAGAGGTATGAATCAATCTGATCACCCTTTAGAACGTCAAACGATTCTTTGATCTTGGCAAGTGCCCAGACCATCTTACCACCTTTCAGTGAACCTGCAGTGTCCATCTCCATACCACCTTCAAGACAGTACTCGTTGAAGAACTCGAATGCAGTCTCGTTTTGACAGGGTTCCCAGTTACCACCGACCTGAGTCAGTACTTTGTTGTCGGAATCACGGACAAGTGCTTCCATCCCAGTAGGGATCTTCTCACCGTTGAAGTCGGCATAGGTAGGTACCTTCTCGACTCGCCAGTCACAACCTGCTTTTTCCATCATTTGTTGTGGAGTCAGATCATTGGAAACGATCTCTCCGATACCCCAAGGGGATGAACCGACAGAAGCGGTTGTCTCAATTTGTAAAATATCATTCATACTCATAATTTATTTCCTCAGTTTTTCAAATTTACATGACCATTGTAACACGTTTTGATAACAAGTGTCAAGCTTTTTCTTTCCAAATTTTCTCAGTACCCATTGCCTTCAAAAGACTCTTGGTTTCCTTCTTGAATAATTTGAAAAATTTTGGATCGTGTTCTTCGATACTGTACCCGTTATGCATCATATCAAAAGTCTTAATGATCTTGACGATTTCAGGTGCAGTCGCAAGACGTGCTTCACACATCTTCTTTCGAGTCGCACGGTTACCAACGAAACTAGGCACCTTGGTTAGGAACCAAACTCCCTTCGCAACGTCCTTTCCAAAATTCTCTTCAATGTCTTCATGAGTCGCAATAGTGTCCTCGACAGTATCATGAAGTAGTGCGACCTTGACCGCATACTCAATGTCTTCGTTCGTGAACCCTTTCTCTTCCATATACTCTTCGACCATTTCCGCAACTGCCATAGGGTGGAAGAAGTAGTTCTCACCAGTATACTTACGTTTCTGATCCTTGTGCAGTTCAGACGCAAAATGGGCAACTTTTAAAATTTCTTGATTCATAACAATATCTCTCAATTACATGGTAATTATACCACGTTTTGATAACAAGAGTCAAGCTTTTTTTTACATTAATTTCAATAAAAGATCCAGTGCCTTGATGCAGTCAGATTTCATCTGCATTGCATTAGTATCCTCAATCATCTCGACTTCACGTTTCAGATCTTCGATCAGATCCACGTACTCTGCTTGACTGAGATAACCACCATCCAGTAGTTCTTTATACTCTCTTGCTTGAGTCTCTTGCGGTAATGACATTAGTATCTCCCCATGATTGCTTCTGCAGCTAGTCTAGACTGCGTTTGTAGATTCTTCTTCTTGATGTTGCAGTACGTAGGTGTCAATGGATCTGCATCCACCAAACCCTGCAGGGTCTTATCCATGATTGAGGTAAGATTCGTGACATCCTGAGATCCCTTCGCAAGGGAGTACTGATTCAACCACTCGACATAGAAGTCGATTGACCGAACTTGTTTCTTTAGTTTAGATTTTTCCAACTCACAATTCATTAGTTCGACACGTGTAGATATGTCGATGATTGCTTTGGATTCGTTTGGATCATAGAAAGAAGGAATAGAAGAACACCCTGCAACAATCAGGGTGCCCATTAAAATAGTTGATAGTTTGTTCATCTGATATCTCCGTTTAGATACCATAGTATTTATCAGTTAGTGAAAGGCATGTCCCATGGGAAACACGCATTAAACAAGTCTTTCTCCAACTTGTACGCTTCCTTTTCCCAAGGTTGGTTCTCATACTCGAACCCATTTGCGTTACGACCTTTCCAACGCCAGGCACCTTCTGCAGTCAACTGACCACGAAGGAACTGTTTTGCGTGAACCATCTCGTGTGCGAGAACACCCATCTGTTCCATGAAGGTTAACTTCGCACCAGTGATCGCACACTTACGTGCAATGGTGATCTCCGCATAGTCACGGTCACCTTCACAGAGTCCATACGCATCACAGTGATTAGTAAACGTGATGTTGATATGGGGTCTACGTAACCGACCAAGACCTAAGACCTTGATCAGGTTACTTGCGTAAACCTCGACAACCTTACGGTTCTTAACTTGACCTATGATATAGGGATGGATCATTTAGCCTCCGCAATTTCTTCCATAATTTGATAGACTCTTTCTCTGTCGATAGAGTCACCGTCACCCCACTCTTCGTGAGTCTCAGGATTAGTACACACTGCAAGGTATCTCATGATACCTCTCTCTACCATGGCAACGTTCACCCAAGGGGTTGGATAGATACCATCGTAAGCGTAGAAAGACAGGATGTAGTTCCTGAAGTCAGTCAAAGAAGGGTTAGATCTCAATGCAATAAAATTTGTTTTCATAATGTATTCCTCACTCTCAATTACAAGGTAATTATACCACGTTTTGAGAACAAGCGTCAAGCGTTTTTTGAAAAAAAGTATACATTTTTTAGATCTATTTGCTATATGGATATAGCGTTAAATAGCGTTAACGCTATATGGATATAGCGTTTTCGTATATAGAACGAATTTCCTTTGCACCCAATTTGCGGAACTTCCTACGGGAGGGAGACCATGTTTTCTTGGGGGTCTTGAAGATCTTCATTACACCACCCTTGGGGACAAATCCAATCAAGTCAGTTCCCTTGGTTATGTAGGTATGGTTGGGGGTGTTGTTACCCCAGTCCGTGATCTCTTCACGCCACAGATATCTCAATGGATCATTCATCGTCTCATCCTCGCATGTTCAATAGCTTCTTTCTGGTCAATGATCGGTACCGCATTCGACTTGTGCATGGTACTGATACCCTTGATCAGGGTTCCGGTATAGTTTACCTTTTCTTTGATTTGAGTATTGTGAGTACCCGAATCGTGAGATTTGTAAACCGGAGTCTCTCTCCGGTATGTCTCAGGTGGGGTGTACTCCTTGAACTCTACCTTGCGTTTCTTGGTAGTCCAATAGTTCACCTTCTTCTTACGTCCAGTAGACGTATGACGCATACTACCGTGGATCATTTTAACTCGTGCAGTATTGTCTGCAGTGCACTTACGACCAAGGTACTCACGTACAGATCATTTGGTTCCTTTGAGTCAACCGCCTTTTGGCGGAACTCTTCAATTTTCTCTTCCAACAACTGAGTGTGTCGGGTATGTCGATATGCTTGATCCCATTCTGCGGGAGTCGCATCATTCAATCTTCGCTCTTTCATGCTGCTTCCTCATATTTGGTGTAGGTGAAGTCAGACTCCCCTTCAGGAGTGACTACCCACGTGCGTAGTGCTACAGGACGGGGATCCATACTGTAGGACATCTGTTCCTTGCGACAATGCAATGCACCATCAACAAGGGTGGCGTAGGTGGGAGAATCCCAGTGCTCTACGTGATCGGACTCCACGAAGTCGCACTCATCGATGAGATTTGCACCGACAACAAACTCTTCTGCGTGGTCGTTAGAGTACTCAATACACGAGTCTACAAAATCATAGAACTCTGCATCTTGAGCCTGTTCGAGATTGACCTCGACTATGTAGGTGCTACCACCCTTACACTTCCAGTACTGAGGACATGCACCCTCACCGTCCCAGTCGTGGGCACCATAGTTCTCACGGAATTGTGTGTGGATAACTAGTTTCATCGCAAATGTACCTCATGGTTAGGGTTATGCCAGAACTCTGACACGTCTGCATAAAGAACGACACACTGGTCGTGTTCGTAATACTTACGCAGGTTTAAAACAAAATTGGTTAGGGTAGAACACCACTCTTGGGTGATGTCATTACCATAGTTCCACCTATCATAGGCAGACTTGATGTAAGACATGGGTAACGGGGTAGGTAACTTTTTATTCATAATCATTTACTCTCTCATCTCAATACAGTAGTATTATCTCATTTTCAGAACAATAAGTCAATACCTTTTTTAGACTATTTTGTGTTAATTTGCCACATTCTTATAGCTAAAACGCTAGTTGCCAAGATAGACCTACTTCATTGTTATGGTACACAACGTATGATCTTACCGCAATACCCCATATCATAGTGTTATTCAGTTGATCTTCCTTTTCCGATCCTATCCAATAGTATAGTATACCACTGACTGTCGCCTGTGTCAAGGCTAATTTGTCCGGATGAGGATAGTCTCCAAATAGGGGGTTTGCTTCTTTGAAACACTCACACGGATGTCTGAGTGCGGTTTTGGTCTGTGTGTAATCTATGTAAGACAATACGTTGTATGCCGTATACAGACCCTTTTCTTTGTTAGTCCAGTCACCGAAGTGTCTGAACTCTGCATGTACTGGACTACTGATCAGCCAGAGGATTATCCAGAAATGCTTGAATCTTGTCATTGAGTCGTTTCTCCAGAGCGTCCATCTTCTTATCTGTATCAGTAGATAGAGAGTCTCTCTTGTTATCAAAACGTTCATCTGCCCTGTCAATCATATCCTCGACTTTGGTCTCTAAATCACGCCCTGCATCCTCAATTCTGTCAACGTTTCTTTCCATACGATTGAAATCATCTCGTAGATCGTTCTTGATACTACGTGAGTAATCGATGGCTTCGTTAAGTTTAATTTCTATTTGTTTGTTACGGGATTCTATTGCATCCACGTCAATATTCTGGACAATCTCTTTCATGTCCATGTAGTCTTTGTAAAACTCAAATCCTGCCCAAGATGCACCACCTAGTGATGACAATGCAGTCAATATGATTGCAATCCTACCCCCTGCGAATTTGATTCCCGCAAATTCTATTTCCGCCATGTTTATTCCTCTTCGAATTTAAGTGCACGAAGATTTGCTATTTCTTGTTTTAACTTCATGACTTCTAGTCTTTTCTTTTCTAATTCTAATTTGTATAGTGCGTTACAATTCAATCTCTCTTTAGGTGCACCCAGTGGTATGGTTATCTTCGCATACACACCAACGTCCCTCATGAAGTTGTCATTGTAATTCGGCATCATGCCGGGATCCATACCCATACCCATTCTATACTGATCCCATGGATCATTCTGGTTAAGTATACCTACCACACCGAACTCTACGTTAGTAGATGATCCGATTGCAGCAGAACATTCCACGTCTCCTGCCCTAACCCTATCAGACTGGAACGATGGTGACGATTGTGGTATCGCAAGATTGAGTGAACTACTTTGACCGTTCGCTTCAACTGTGATAAAACATGCTAAAACAATAATTAATATTTTTTTCATCGTTTATATTTAGAACATATATTAGAGGTAATCAGTGCTTTTGTGCCTGAGTCCTTTAGTAGTTTAGATTTTGAACAGACATAGACTGCTCTATCTCTATCCTTCGCCCTTACAAACACTGAAACTTTTTTACGTCTTTGATACTCAACGTTAATGATTCTCTGTGATACTGCGAACGAAACAGGTTCCATATCCTTATCGAATACTCCTATCTCGTAATACTCGACATCCTTTCGAGCGTTGTATAACGTCAACTCTGACTGCAGTACACCTTTAACATACGACTGAAATAATTCAGGGTATGTTGGTGTCCACTCGTGGGCAATTGCTTGCCCACTTGTGAGGAACGTTAACAATGTCATCATAAAAAGTTTCATATTTTAGATCGCTATACACTCTGCTTGAACAGTCGCACGGTATTGACCGGCAGGGAATGCCTTGTCATAACCGTAGTTTGCTGTTGAGGTAACTTTGAACCAAGTTGACCCTGCAATAGTTAAGTCAATCTCTGTAACATTATTATATAGTCTTTTGTCATTGTCGTATGCAGACATACTTGCGTCAGATACTTCTGCGACTTCAACTAGACCAACCCAGTTAACAACGTCTCCAAGAGCAGGACTCTCAGTGAACGTTTCTGGATGACTAATCAACGCTTTGTAGTAATCAGCTTGTATGACATCATAACGCACGATAGGTGGTACACCACCGTCTGACATATTAGTTGTCAACTTGCTTGGAGTAGGGTTACCATAGACACCTTGCGTATCAGTTGTGATGACACACTTGGACTCTACAGTTCCTACAATTGGAATTTCTGCGGCAACCGCAGAACTCATTAAACCCATCAACACGACAGGTAATACTTTTTTCAACATCGAAATGCTCCTAGTTTTATAGTTTTATTTTTCATACTGTAAATTAACCAACTCTTGATGTAGCAATTGTTGTGAAACACTCTGTCGCCTAGCCTTTCTATTTTCAGGCAAATTAGAGTCCTTCAAAACAACAGCGTCCCCATATTGCTGAGGATCTGGAAGAGAATCAAAATAGTTAACCGGAATGTAATTGAGTGACAATAGTTCTGAGTGTTTCTTCAATGACTCTACCGCCAATAAAGAACTATTCACTGCACCCAATATAGACTCTAGTCTCCTATCTTCTCTTTCCTCTTCAGACATCTTTTGTCTTCGTTTACGGTCTTCTTCGTCCTCTTCATCAAGGACTGCTTTCCGTTCTAGTTGTTCCTTTACATACTCATCATCTAGAGGATCTTCAGTAGCAATATCAATAGGATCTACTGGTGGAATATAATCCGGACACAACGGATCAGTCGTGACCTGAAAACAACTATCATATCGATAATTGTAAACTACCAGTGGATCTGTAACAGAACCATCACCATCTACTTGGATCGATCCATCCCCCCAATACTCTATGGGGATAGAACCAACAGGAACCTGTTTCGTGATCGTGTTGCCAGGCAACCCAGACCAATCATCCGATTCTCTAAAGATATAACCACCGTCAATTGCATTCTCGTTCTGAACCCAGACAATCATGTCAGAGTCCGGATCTTTGACTGCAGTATACCTGTACACAACCCCATTGACTGTCAGTCCTGCCTGTTGGGGCAGAACATTGGTCATTACCCAATTGAGACCAAACGCTGCCGCATTTGGTGAAGTCCCATAGACTTCCTCAGAGTAAGAGTAAGACGAGCAGACTAGCAACGCCAGCACCGCCCAAAAGTGTCTTAGTTGAATCATCCATTCCCTCCTTCTCAGTCTTCGCATCAGGTTGGGACTCTGCGTTTACTTCCCAAGCTGCTTTCGCTTCCTGTCCGATCAGACCGTCAAACGGACA